>WNFJ01132403.1_pt1 | contig 32886 bp, 29 predicted proteins | sample 5400461 | NCBI WGS metagenome assembly WNFJ01 (sample SAMN13153349, study PRJNA577476) | soil metagenome | isolation source: 115 cm saprolite on Douglas fir-dominated hillslope | place: USA:California | collected 2013-09-17
TGCAGAACCTCCTCACCTTCGCCCGCCAGCACAAGCCGGAGCGCACGCCCACGTCGGTCAACCAGGTGCTCGACGACACGCTCGAGCTGCGGGGGTACGAGCTGCGAGTTCGCGGCATCGACGTACAGCGCGATTACGACGACGAGGTCCCCGAGACGATGGCGGACGCGCATCAGCTGCAGCAGGTGTTCCTCAACCTCATCACCAACGCCGAGCAAGCGATGGAGCGCTCGGAGCGCGACAAGCAGCGGCTCATCGTACGCACGCGGCGCGCCGGCGCGGCGGTCCGCATCGAAGTCGAGGATACCGGCCCCGGGATTCCGCCCAACCTGCTGGAACGGATTTTCAACCCGTTTTTCACGACCAAGCCGACCGGCTCGGGCACGGGGCTCGGGCTATCGATCTCGCTCGGGATCGTGCGCGAGCATGAGGGCCGCATCTGGGCCGAGAACACGGCCCAGGGCGGCGCGCGGTTCGTGATCGAGTTGCCGATTGTGAAGCAGCGGACGACGGGGGAGTTCCCGAGCACCCCGGCCCTCGCCCCCATCGCCGACCGGCTGCGCATCCTCGTGGTGGACGACGAGGCGTCGGTGCGGGTCGCCCTCCAGCGCTATCTCTCGAGCCGTAACCACGAGGTCGAGACGACGGCCAGCGGCAAAGAAGCGCTCGCCCGGATGCGGGAGGACGCGTTCGACGCCGTGATCGTCGACATGCGGATGCCCGACCTCTCCGGCGAGGAGCTGTTCCAGCAGCTCACGGCGCGCGACCCGGCCTATGGGGACCGCGTGATCTTCACCACGGGTCAGCTCGTGGACGATGGGGTTCGGAACTTTCTGGCTTCGACCGGCCGTCCCTGCGTGCCCAAGCCGTTCGAGTTCAGCGCCTTCGATCAGGTGCTCCCGGCCCGCCGCGGGGCCTGAGCCACGCAGCCCTTAGACACCCACCACCCTCACCCGCTCAGACGCGCGCGCCGTGCGGCCGGGCCGGGGAGACCAACCTGAATCGGCTTTGCTCTTCGCGCCCGACGTGGCGCCGAAACATCCGCCGCTCGCCGTGCGCCGGCACCTTCCAGCTCAGGGTCAGGCGCTTCTCCTTGCGCATGACATCCAAGGCCACCGTTTCCCCTTCGTCGTAAGACCGCAGGATCCGCATGGCGTGGGACGGGGAGCTCGGCTTCCGCCCGCCGATCGCCAAGATCACGTCGCCACCCTTGAGCGGTAGCGTCGAGTCCCCCGGCGCCTTGACCACCAAGAGGCCTTCCTTCGTCCCGAAGTACTCCCCGAGATCCGGATTGAGCGCCACGAGCTCGAAGTCACACCATACTTCACCGCTGCACACGAACACACGGTCGAAGGGCCCCCCGTGCATGTCAGTCATCAGGGGCATGTCCGGCATCGGGGGCATGGCAAAACTGAAGCCCGAGCCTAGGTCTTCGGCGACGAGCGTCGCCTTTTTGGAGTCGGCGCCGCGGCGATACTCCACCTGCACCGTGTCGCCGGGCTCAAGCTTGTGGGCGAGCTCGATGAGCTTGTGCCCCGGCCCGGACTCTTCGTCGTCGGCCGACGGGAGGCCCGCGAGCGCGGCCCCGTGGAACTTGGTGACGATGTCGCCCACCTTGAGGCCCGCCTTCTCCGCCGGGCCACCGGGCGTCACTCCTTCGATCTTGGCGCCGAGCTTGTCCGTCTCCGGGCTCACGTCGGTCCGGATCACCACGCCGATGCGGCCTCGGTGGTCGCGCATGACGACCGTGAACCCCCGCTCGCGGGACCGCCGCGGTGGGGCCTGCTGCGCCCGCAGGCCCGCCGGCCAAAGGGCTGCGCCCAGCGCCAGCGCCAGTACGAACCATTTTGACGTCATCACCGACACTCCTCCTGGCGTTTAGAGCCCCTCGTAGGCGGCACGCGTTACGCGGACGCTCACGAGCTGTTGCATGAGGTCCACCCGTTGCTGCCACAGTTTGACCAGCTCGTCAGGACGCGGCGCCTGCGCCGGCTGCGACCACGCCAGCGCGCCGTCGATGACGGCGATGCGATCCTCCAACGCCGCCGCGAGCACCGCCGCGCGACCGCTCGTCACCCGAGCGTCGGGATCGTAGCGCCCCAGTTCCGCCTCAAGGGCGGCGGACCGCTGCTTGACGCGGGCCAGTTCGGCCGCGTCGAGCCGATTGCTCCACACCGGGCGCAGGGCGATGAAGGCAGTGATCGCCGCGGCGGCCGCCACGCTCCACACGCCCCAGCGCACGCGTCGCCGCTGCTGCTCCGCGCGGATCATCGCGCGCAACGCCGGCCAGCGGTCCCGCCCCGGCCGACGCGGTGGCAGTGCCCTGAGCCTGGCGACCCGCTGGTACAATGCCTCGAGCTCCGCTTGGCACGCGATGCAGCTCCCCACGTGGTCGCGCGCCCACGCCGACCCCTCGCCCGCCCGCAACGCCAGCAACTCGTCCATCGTGCTGTGCCTCATCCCGTCGCTCCTTCCGCCTCCAACAGCCGTCGCAGGCGCGCGTGTGCGCGTGCCAGCTGCGACTTGGAAAAGCTCACCGTCTTGCCCATCTGCTCCGCGATTTCTTCGTGCGTGTAGCCCTCGACGTCGTGCAACCACACGACCGCGCGCGAGGTCGCGCTCAACTGCTCGAAGGCCCGCTCGAGGTCGATCCGCGCCGGCACCGTCCCGGCGCCCGTCCCACCCGCGATCGCCTCCTCATCCAGCTCCTCGGTGTGCCGTACCCGGTTGCGCCGGAGTCGCATCAGGGCTTTGGAGGAGGCAACCTGCCGGATCCACCCCCAGAGGTGACCCTCGCCCCGGTAGTGACCGATGCTCTTCACCACCTCCAAGAAGGTCTCTTGCAGCACGTCCTCAGCTTCCTCCGGACTCCGGAGGATGCGGAGCGCGAGGGTGTACACCGGGGTCTCGAACGCCCGGTAGAGCGCTTCCAGCGCGTCCAGATCGCCGGCGCGGGCGCGAGCGACGAGGACATCGGGGACGGCGAGTGAGATAGTCATCTCCTCAAGGAACCTAGATGCGCGACGCCTGCCCGCCGTCGCACGGCGCCGCGGGCCCTCAGCTAACCGGTTGCGACCTGGTCACTTGCCACCTCAGCCCGTATCTTTCTGCCCCATGACGCCCGCCGCAGCCGCGCCCCCGCCCGCCACCACTCCCGACCCCGGCACGCTGCGCGCCTGGCGTCATCACTGGCAAGAGGAACTCGACGCCGCCTACCTCTACCTCGCGCTCGCGGGCCAAGAGGCCGATCCCAAGAAGAAGGACGTCTACCTCAAGCTCGCGGGCGTCGAGGAGCGCCACACCCAGCTGTGGGACAAGCTGCTGGCCGAGCACGGATATCCCGTGGCTCCGGCGCGGCGGCAGCCCTCGTTGAACGCGCGCTTGCGGGCATGGTTCGGCCGGCGCTTCGGCCCCGGCTACCTGCTACCGTTGCTGCTGCGGGAGGAGGGGCAGGAGGTCAAGGGCTACATGGACCTCTACCAGGAATCGCGCCTCGACGACGCGCGCGAGGTGTCGCTGCGGCTCGCCAAGGAATCCGCCGCCCACGCGGAGACCCTCGCCGGCCTCGCCGGCAAAGCGAGCGAGCCCTGGCACAAGACCGGGTCGGGCGGCTTCCTGCGCAACGTCGTCTACGGCTTCAACGACGGCCTCACGGCGAACTTCGGCCTCGTGGCGGGCGTGATCGGCGCCGACGTCACGCCGCACATCGTACTCCTCTCAGGTCTCGCCGGGTCGATCGCCGACGCGCTCTCGATGGGAGCGTCGGGGTACCTTGCCGCGAAAAGCGAACAGGAGGTGAACGCCCACGAGATCGCGATGGAGCAGGACGAGATCCGGATGATGCCGGAAGTGGAAGAGGAAGAGCTCGCGTTGGTCTACCAGACCAAGGGCATCGAAGCGGGGATCGCCCGCCAGATGGCGGCGGAGGTGATGCGCGACTCGCAGCGCGCCCTTGCCGAGCAAGTGCGTGAGGAGCTGAAAATCGGTGAGGCGCATTCCACGCCGATCAAGGAGGGATGGGTCACCGGCGTCGCGACGGCGGTGGGCGCGTTCATCCCGGTGGCGCCGTTCCTCGTGCTCTCCGGGCGTATCGCGGTGTGGACCGCGTTCTCGATCGCCATGCTCTCCCACTTCGGCGTCGGCGCGGCGCGCAGCTTCTTCACGGGTCGCGGCGTGATCCGGAGCGGGGTCGACATGTTCGTCGTGGGCCTCGGCGTGGCCGCGGTGGGCTACGTCGTGGGCAACTTGATCTCCCGCGTCTTCTGAGGGCGCCGGCCGCGCCCAGACAGGCGCGCCGGCGGCGCCCGCTACACCACCAGATTCAGCAGCCGATCCTGCACGTAGATCGTCTTCTGGACCGGTTTGCCATCCACAAACTTCCGTACCGACTCGTCCTTCAGCGCCTGCTCCAGCACGTGTGCCTCGCTGGCACCGCGGTTCACCGTGACGCGACCGCGCACCTTGCCGTTCACCTGCACGACGACTTCGACGTCGGCGGCCGCCGCGAGCTTGGCGTCGAAGCTGGGCCAGCTCGCCTGGAAGATCGACTGCTCGTGGCCCAGCACGCTCCACAACTCCTCGGCGAGGTGGGGAGCGTAGGGCGCCAGCAAGACCAGCAGCGGCTCGACCGCGGCGCTGCCGCCCGCCCCGGTCTCGCGCATCAAGTTGACGTACTCCATCATGGCGGCGATCGCGGTGTTGTAGGCGAGGGCCTCGGTGTCGAGCGTGACTTTGCGGATCGTCTGGTGCAGCTTCTGCTCCACGGCTGCCGGAAGCGGCCCCGCCGCTCCCTCCCGCGCCTGGTGCGCCAGCGTCCACACCCGGTCAAGGAACCGCCGGATGCCGGTAATGCCCTCGTCACGGAAGTCCCCGCCCTCCTGGAACGGCCCGAGGAACATGAGGTACATGCGGAACGTGTCCGCCCCCCAGCGCTGCAAATAGGCGTCCGGGATCACGACGTTGCCCCGTGACTTCGACATCTTCGCGCCGTCTTTGATGATCAGGCCGTGCGCGCGCAGCTTGGGGAAGGGCTCCTCGAAGCGCACGTGGCCGAGCTCGTACAGCACCATCGTGATGAACCGGGCGTACAGAAGGTGGAGCACGGCGTGTTCGTTCCCGCCGATATAGCTCGTAACGGGCAGCCAGGTCTCGGTGCGTTGCCGGTCCCACGGCCGGTCGTCGAATTCGGTCGAGGGGTAGCGCAGGTAGTACCACGCCGAGTCGAGGAACGTGTCCGACACGTCGGTCTCGCGTCGACCCGCGCCGCCGCAGCGCGGACATTTCACGTAATACCACTCCTTGTGCCGCGCCAGCGGGCTCACCCCGCTCGCATCGGGTCGGAAATCCTCGATGAAGGGGAGCAGCACCGGGAGGTCCTGCTCGGGCACGCCCACCGGGCCACAGCGGTCACAATAGATGATCGGGATCGGGGGACCCCAGAAGCGCTGCCGGGAGATGCACCAATCGTGCAGCCGATATTGCACTTGCGGTCGGGCGAGACCTTTCGTCTGGAGCCAGGCGACGATCTGCCGCTGCGCTTCCCGAGCCGCCACGCCGTCGAACTCGCCGGAGTTCATGAGCACGCCGTCTTCGGTCACGCTCGGCAGCGGTTGCCCGCTCTGCACCACCTGGCGAATCGGCAGGCCGAAGGTGGTCGCGAACTCGTAATCACGCCGGTCGTGCGCCGGGACGGCCATGATCGCTCCGGTGCCGTACTCCATGAGCACGTAGTCCGCGATCCAGATCGGGATGGCTTCGCCCGTGGCCGGGTTGCGGGCGTAGGACCCGAGGAAGACGCCGGTCTTGGTCTTCTCCCCGATCCGCCGAGAGACGAGGTCCTTCGCGGCCACGCCGCGCCGGTAGGCGTTGACCGAGGGGCGCTGCTCCTCCGCCGTGAGCTCATCCACCAGCGGGTGTTCCGGCGCGAGGACGAGATACGTCGCCCCGAACACGGTGTCGGGTCGCGTGGTGAACACCGTGATCCGAGCCCCGGCTGGCGTCTCGAACTCAAGCGCGGCCCCCTCGCTCCGCCCAATCCAGTTGCGCTGCAGCGTCCGCGTCGACGCGGACCAATCCAGCAACTCGAGATTGTGGAGGAGGCGTTCGGCGTAACGGGTGATCGCGAAGAACCACTGCGCCAGGAATCGCTGCTCGACTTTCGTGTCGGGATGGCGTTCGCAGTAGCCGTTGATCACCTGCTCGTTGGCGACGACGCTCAGGTCCTTGGGGCACCAGTTGACCGCCGCTTGTTGGCGGTTGGCGAGCCCGGCGTGGAACAGCTGGAGGAAGATCCACTGGGTCCACTTGTAGTAGCGCGGGTCGGTGGTCGAGAGCTCGTGCCGCCAGTCGAACATGCCGCCGAAGCGTTTGAGCTGGCGCCGGAACGTCTCGATATTGCGGGGGATGAGGAGCGCGGGGTTGGTACCGACCGCAAGCGCGTAGTTCTCCGAGTGGATGCCGAACGCGTCGAACCCGATCGGTTCGAACACGTCGTGCCCGCGAAGCCGCTGAAAGCGCCCATAGATGTCCGCGCCGGTGAACGCGAACATGTTGCCCACGTGGAGCCCCTCGGCCGACGGATAGGGGAACATCATGAGGTTGTAGTACGGCCGGCGCGGCCGGTCGAGGTCGGGCTCGTTGGTGCGCTCGCGCGCCCAGCGCTCCTGCCACTTCGCTTCGATGGCGGGTGGGTCGTAAGACGGAACGGCGGACATAAGTCACTGAAATTACACAGACTTGCTCCCCCGAGGAACCCGTCGTAGCTTGCGCCACGACCATGGCCTCGACCCTCAAGAACCTGCTGCAGCGATTCACGTTCTGGGCCGCCGGGGTTGCCAGCGTCGCCGTGCTGCTCCTGGCGGCACTGGCCGGGCAGGGCGTCACGCGGACGCTCGAGCGCCTCGCGGACCAGCGGGGGACGGACGTGGCGGCGCGGGCCACGGCGCTGGTCGCGAATTATGTCCGGGAGCGGCACAGCGAACTCGATCGGCTCGCCACGAACCCGTCCCTGATCCACGCGGCGAGCGCCGCCGCCCAGACCCTGCCACCCCGGGACCTCGATCGCCTGTTCGCCTCGACGCGCCAACTCGGGGTCGACCCCGAACTGGGGCGCTACCTGCGCAGCTACCACGAGCGCTCGGAATTCAGCGAGCTCATCGTCACCGAGCCCCACGGGTTCAGCGTCGTCGCCTCCGGTGTGCCCGACCGCTTGCGGTGGGGGGATGACCCGTTGTGGCGGCAGGCGATGCGGGACGGCGCCGCGGAGAGCGATGCCGCGATCGATTCGGCGACCCGGTCGGTCACGGTGCGGTACGCGGTGGCACTCCGCCCGGCGGAAGACGCCCGCCCGGTCGGCGTGCTCGAGGGTGTATACCCATTGGACCGCGTGGGGTGGCTGCTCACGGGGATCGATCTCGGCGACAGCACCTACCTCCAGCTCGTCGACAAGCGCGGCAACCTGCTGTACGGCCCCCCCCAGACCGGGTGGCGCGAAGTCCCGCGGGATCGCGTGCTGTACAACCTGGAGCGGGCGCAGCGCGCCGTGCTCGGCACCGCCCACGGCCCGGAGCTCGTCGTCTCCGTGCCCGCGGCCCGCGGCCGCTTTCCGGCGAACGAGGCGTATTACTGGGTGTTGTTCCGCGAGCCGACGGCCGTGGCCTACGCCGCCGCCCGGCATGTGCAGCGCTACGTATGGCTCGGCGCCATCGCCCTGTTCGCGGCGGCCCTTCTGTTAATGGCGTGGGTGGGGCGCTGGCTCAATCGCCGCATCACGGCGCCGGTGCGCACGGCGGGCGACATCGCGGCCCGCGTCGCGAGCGGGGACCTCACCGTCGGGGTGGTAGCAGTGGACAGCGTCGGCCAGGAGCTGGGAGAACTCCTGGGGTCCGTATGGACCATGGTGGCCGCGCTGCGCAAGCTCGTCGGCGCGATCCGGACGGCGGCCGACGAAGCCGCGGCGATGGCGACCGAGATCTCGGCGTCGACCGAAGAGATGAGCGCATCGACCGAGGAGATGTCGGCCACGTGCCAGGACCTCACCCGGCGGGCGGCCGAGCAGGCGCAACTGGTGCGCGCCGCCGCCGACGATGCGACGAAAATCCTCCAGATCGCGACGATCCTCGCTGCTGGGGCGGAGGACTCGGTGCGTCGGAATGCCGCCGTCGCGGACGTCGCCCGGCGCAACAAGGACGTGCTGGACCAGAGCACGGGGCAGCTGGCGAAGCTCAGCGAGGAGGTACAGCGCGGCGCCCAGGAGGCGGATGCCCTGGCCCGCGCCTCGGCCGATATTCAGAAGTTCGTGACGCAGACCAAGGCCGTGGCCACGCAAACGAACATGTTAGCCCTGAACGCGGCGATCGAGGCGGCGCGCGCGGGCCCACAGGGCCGCGGCTTCGCGGTGGTCGCCGACGAGGTGCGCAAGCTCGCGTCGGTGGCGGCGGCGGCCGCGGGCGACACCGCCGACACGGTGCGGGGCGTCCTGGCGCGCGTCCAGGCGACGCGCGACCGGCTCAGTCAGCTCGCCGCCGGCGCCAGCGCCGCCCGCGATGCAGCGCAGACCGCGGCTCAGGGCCTCGCCACGGTGACGGCGGAGGCGCAAGCGAATGACGTGTGGAGTCGCGAGATCGCCAAGATGGCGGGGGAGATGCGAACCCTCGTCGAGGAGATCAGCGCGCGGCTCGCGTCGGTGGCGCAAGGGACGGAAAATCTGGTCGCCTCGGCCGAGGAGATCGCCGCCTCGAGCGAGCAGCAGAGCGCCTCGACGCAGGAGATCGCCTCGTCGGCCAATCAGCTGGCCGAGGCGTCCGATCGGCTCACCGGTGCCGTGAAATCATTTCGCTTGCTCGCCGACGAGTCGCCGCCGGGCGTCCCGCAGGCCGCAGACTAGTCCCCGAAGGAGACGAGCCGCACGTCCAGCACGTCCGGAGCGCTCTCGAGCTGCCCCAGCACGCCATTGGTGAGCGCCTGATCGAGGGTAATGGCGGCGAGCGCGTCACCGCCCGGCGCCGCGCGCCGCGCCTGGTGGTAGCTGCCGATGTTGATGCCCTTCCCTCCGAGTAGGGTCCCCACCCGGCCGATGACCCCGGGGACGTCGCGGTTGCGGATCACCAGCATCCAGCCCTCGGGTGCCACGTCGACGCGATAGTCGTCGATGCGGATCACGCGACCCTGGCCGTTGCCGGCAAGCGCCCCGGCAACGCTGGCGCGGCCTCGCGGCGTCTCGAGCGACACGGCGACCGTGGTCTCGAATCCCGGCTCCGGCGCCCCGGTCTTGCGCGTGTGGCGAATGCCTCGCTCCTCGGCGATGAGCAGCGCGTTCACGAGGCTCACGGGCTCCACGCTCATCGCCGCGAGCAGCCCCTCCACCGCCGCCATCAGGACGGGCCGCGGGGCCGCGTCGTCGCGGCCGCCGTAATCGACCTCCACGGCCGACACGGGGCCGTCCACGAGCGCCAGGGCCAGGCGCCCGAGCCGGCGGGACAGGTCGAGCAGGGGGCCGAGGCGGCGCAGCAGATCGCCCGAGATCCCCGGCACGTTGATGGCGAAGGACAGGTCACCGGCGAGCAAGGCGTCGCGCACGGCGCTGCAGATCTCCAGGCTCACCCGCTCCTGCGCCTCGGCGGTCGAGGCCGCGAGATGGGGCGTCAGGATCACGCGTTCCAGCTGGCGGAGCGGCGAGTCCGCGGGCAACGGCTCGACGGCGAAGACGTCAATCGCGGCGCCCCCAATGCGCTGGTCGCGCAGGGCGTCGGCCAGGGCCGCCTCGTCCACCAGTTCCCCCCGGGCCGTGTTCACCAGCACGGCGGTCGGCTTCATGAGCTTGAGCCGCTCGGCGTTGATGAGGTGATGCGTCTGCTCGGTGTGGGCGACGTGCAGCGTGACGACGTCGGCCTGGCGCAGCAGCTGCTCGAGCGGTAGCAGCCGCACCTGCAGCTCGGCCGCGCGCTCCGGAGTCAAGTACGGATCGTGCCCGACCACCTGCATGCCAAACGCGCGCGCCAGCTGCGCCACGTGCCCTCCGATGCGGCCCAGTCCCACCACGCCCATGGTCTTGCCGCGCAACTCCCGGCCCTCGAACCGCTTGCGGTCCCACGTGCCACGACGCATCGCTTCCGCCGCCCAGGGGATGTGCCGCACCAACGCCAGCAGCAGGCCCATGGTGTGCTCTGCGGCGCTCACGGTGTTCGCCCCCGGTGCGTTCATCACGGCCACGCCGCGACGCGTGGCCGCGTGCACGTCGATGTTGTCGACGCCGGTGCCCGCCCGGGCGATCACCCGCAGCTGCGGCGCGCGGGTCAACAGGTCCGCGGTGACCCGCGTCTCGCTGCGTACGATGAGCGCCGCCGCGGTGCCGAGCGCCCGCTCGAGCTCCTCTCGCGGCTTGCCGGCGCAGCTCGCGACCTCGATCTCCGGCACCGCGGCGAGCAGCTGCACGCCTGCCTCGGCTACGCGGTCGGCGATCACCACCCGGTGGGTCATGACACGAGCCCCTCAAGCAGGGCGAGCAGTTCCTCGAGCGCCCCGACGGTGTGGTCGCCCATGTGGCCGATGCGGATGGTCGTGTTCTTGAGCGCGCCGTAGCCCGCGCCGATCGTCCAACCCTCCTCCGCCAGCGCCGCCACGACCGCGGGCGCGCTGCGGCCCTCGGGGAGCTTGAGGCAGGACACCGTCCAGCTGCGACGGCCCTCCCGCGGCAGGTAGGCGATGCCGCGCGGTTCGCTCCATTCCTCCACCCGTCGGCGCATGGCGTCGTGGCGACGCCAGCGCGCCTCGATTCCCCCGTCGCGCTCGATCCGGGCCAGCTGGGCTTCGAGGGCAAAGAACAGCGAGAGGGCCGGCGTGTTGGTCGGCTGATGCTTCGTCATGGCCTCCGTGAAGCTCACGAGATCGAAGTATAAGCCTCGGTCGGGCAGGGCCTTGGCCCGCTCGAGCATCCGCGGCGACGCGACCCCTAGGGCGAGCCCCGGCGGCAGTGCCAGCGCCTTCTGCGAGCCGGTGAAGACGAAATCCAGCTGCCAGCGCTCCGTCTCGACGGGTGAGCCGGCCAGCGACGTCACGGCGTCGACGAGTAGCAGCACGTCGTCGAACTCGCGCACGACGGCCCCCAGCGCTTCCACGTCCTGCAGCACGCCAGTCGACGTCTCCGAGTGGACCAGGGTGACGGCGTCGACCGGGGTGCGGCGCAGGGCATCGCGCAGCATGTCCGCCTCGACCGCACAGCCGAGGGGTACGTCGAGCCGCACGCATTCCTTGCCGCAGGCGCGCACCAGCTTGGCGAAGCGCTCGCTGAAGGCGCCGTTCACCAGCGACAGGGCGCGCCCACGCACTCCGTTGCGCACGGCGAGCTCCATGAACCCCGTCGCGGACGCGGTGCCGACGAGCACCGGGCGGGTGGTGCGAAACAGCCGACCGAGCTGAGGCTCGATCGCGGCGAGCAACTGCTCCATGGCCTTGGAGCGATGGCCGATCATGGGACGCTGCATCGCGGCCAGCACCGCCGGATGCACATCGGTGGGACCGGGCAGAAAAAACCGCCCGAAGGCGGGCGGTTCGACGGGCGCCGTCATCCCGTGGCGCGGGCGAGCTCCTCGACGAGCCCCTCCTCCACCACCTCCCGCGTCACAATGAGCCGCACCCCTTCCTCACCCCATTCCTTGAGCAGCTGTTCCGAGACGTCCTTGTCGATGCCCTTCACGGCATCCGTCACGACGAAGAGGCGGGTGTGGGGACGTCGCTCCAGCAGGCCAGCGACGGCCGCCCGATCGCATACGTCCGTCGCGACGCCGTACAGCACGATGTCCTGGGGATCGAGCACGTCGAGTACCGCCGGGACGTTCTCGTTCGTGAACACATCGAAACGCTGCTTGTTGAACAAGAAATCGCCCTGATGTGCTCGCACACGAGCGGCGAGGCGGGCGGCGTCGGTTTTCGCGGGGGCGATCACCAGGGGGTCGCGCAGCGCCGTCTCGCCGATCTTCCGCTGACCCGGCGTGCCCCGCAGGCAGTGTGGCGGGAACGTCGTGGTCCAGTCCGGCGTCGCCGAGATCTCAGGATCCGTGGGGAGGTGATCGTCCGCGCTCGCCACGATGGGGATGCCGTGGCCATGGGCGAAATCGGTGAGGCGCTTCAGGTTGGGAATGACCTGCTCGGCGTCAGGCACATACAGCTTGCCGTCCGCCTTCATGAAATCGTATTGGGTGTCGACATCCCAGAAGATCACCCGGGCCATGGCAGTACCCCGATTGCTTGGCAGCAGAGGGAATCTCTCGGCGCCACGGGGACACTGTCAACCGCAGGGCCACACCTCGGCGCCCTGCCGTCGGGGGGAAGGGGTGAGCGAGGGAGGGACAGGAGGCGAGGGAGGGATGGAGAGAGGGAAGGAGCCAGAGGCCGCTGTTTCGCCCGGCGCGCGGGGGGGCGGGCTCCGCACCGGCGCGCGGCGTCTACAACCGCAACACCACCGCAACCTCGTCGCAACAGTTCTGTCGGGGGCACCGCGCGCAATCGGCCCACACCTTGAGCGGGAAGTGCTGTCGCTCGGCGCTCACGAAGCCGAGTTTTTGAAAGAATGTGGGTTTCCGGGTCAGGGCGAGCAGCTCCGCGAGGCGGTGGGCCCGGGCTTCCGCGACGAGCGCGTGCACGACGACGCGCCCGATTCCCGCGCCCTGCCAGTCGGCCCGCACGGCGAGGCCCGCGATTTCGCCGAGCGCACGTGAGTAGATCTTGAGCGACCCGCAGCCGACGATCTGACCGTCGGGCGCCTCCGCCACCACATACTCCTTGATGTGCCGGCACAGGTCATAATTGCTGCGCGGCAGCAGATCACCCGTGGCGACATAGGGCCCCACGAGGGTCTCGATTCCGGGGACGTCGCCAAGGGCGGCGGCGCGGACGATCGGCACCGCGACCGGGCGCGCCATCGAGAGCGGCAACGCGCTCACGCGAGCAGCTCCTCAAGGACCGCGACGCCGCGCTCGAGGTGCTCCGCAGAAATCACCAACGGGGGGACGAGCCGAATCACGTTGGCTCCCGCGGTGAGGAGCAAGAGGCCACGCTCACGCGCGGCGCTCACGTACGGCGCCGCCGGCTCCGTCAACTCGATTCCCCACATCAAGCCCCGCCCGCGCACGTCGGCCACACGCCCACTCCGCGCCGCAAGCCCCGCCAGCGCCGCCCCGAGCCACGCGCCTTTCTCACGCACAGCGCTGAGGAAGGCCGGCTCGGCGATGGTGCGCACGACGGCCAGCGCCACGCTCGCCACGAGCGGCCCGCCGCCGAACGTAGTGGCGTGGTCGCCCTCCTTGAGAGCCCTCCCGATGGCGTCGGTCACGAGCACGGCGCCCATCGGCAGCCCGCCGGCGAGCGGCTTCGCCAGGGTGAGGATGTCGGGCACGATGTCGCCCTGCTCGTAGGCGAACAGCGTCCCCGTGCGCCCTAGCCCGCACTGCACCTCGTCGAAGATCAGGGCGACGCCGCGGCCCGCGCACAGCTCGCGGACGAAGGCGAGCCACTCGGGATCGAGCGGGCGGACACCGCCTTCCCCCTGCACCGGCTCGACGATCACGGCCGCCGTGCGCGAGGCCGACACGGCGTGATCGACCGCCGCCCAGTCCTCCCGGGCCACGATGCGCACGCCGGGCACGAGCGGTTCGAACGGCTTGCGGTACTCGGGTCGATCGGTGGCCGCGAGCGAGGCGAAGAGTCGACCGTGAAAGGAGCCGGTAAACGCGACGATCTCGCTCTTGCCCGACCACTTGCGCGCGAACTTGAAGGCGGCCTCGTTCGCCTCGGCGCCCGAGTTACAGAAGAACACCCGATCCGCGAACGAACGCATCGTGAGCTCTTCAGCGAGCCGCTCGCCCGGGGCCGTACGATACATGTTGGAGACGTGCACCAGTCCCGTCTGGAGCGCCTGCTCGATCGCGGCGCGCACGACGGGGTGGTCGTAGCCGAGGGCGTTCACCGCGATGCCCGCCACGAAGTCGAGGTAGCGGCGGCCGTCGTCGGCGATCAGCTCGACCCCTTCCCCGCGCACGAATGCCGGGCCGACGCGGGCGTAGACGCCGAGCAGCGCCGACTGCCCAGCCGTGGTCGCGGTCGTCACGCGGGCTGACCCGCGGTGGCGAAGACGCGAGTGCCGGCGGAGGGATGCCCGAGCAGGTCGAGGTCCCCGATCCGCACGGCGCGCGCCCCGGCGTGGAGCGCCGCCGCCGCGGCGCGGAGCTTGACGGCCATACCGTCTGTCGCCGCCCCCCGTTCGATGAGCTGTTCGACGTCCCCAGCATCGAGCGCGGGCTGGACCGTGCCGCCCAGCTGCACCCCGGGGACGTCCGAGACAAATAGCAACTCGGCGGCGTGGAGGGCGCCCGCCACGGCGGCCGCCGCCTCGTCCGCGTTCACGTTGAAGGGCACGCCGCCCGCCGCCCCGGGGGCCATCGGCGCAATCACCGGCGTGAGCCCCGCCAGCAGCAAACTCTCCAGCAGCGCGGCGCGCACGGCGGCGATCTCTCCCACGTGGCCGAGGCCGCCCGCTGCCAGGCGCGCCGTGAGGAGGCCGCCGTCCACACCCGACAGGCCGAGGGCGTCGAGTCCCGCCTCCCGCAGTGCGGCGACCACGGCGCGGTTGACGGGCCCGGCGAGCGCGAGCTCGACCACGGCGGCGACCGGAGGGGTGGTGACCCGCAGCCCGTCCCGCTTCTCAACGGGTAAGGCGAGCTGGCGCGACAACGCACTCACCGCTCGACCACCGCCGTGCACCACCACAACGGGCTGCAGCGGCGTGAGCCCCCGGGCGCACGCCGCGAGCCACTCTGGTCGGTCGAGCTCGTTGCCCCCGATCTTCACGACGCGGACGCTCAGCACGCCAACCCCAACGTTTCCGGCATCCCGAGCATCACGTTCATGTTCTGAACCGCCTGGCCCGCCGCGCCCTTGACCAGGTTATCGATCGCGGCGATCACCGTGAGGCGCGGGCGCCGTACATGCGCGACGGCCGCGACCCCGAGCGCGACGCGGTTGCGATACACGACGTCCTTGAGCGATGGCAGCCGGCCGTGCGTGACCTGGACGCAGGGCTCGCCGGCGTACGCCGCGTCGTAGATGGCTTCCGCCGCCGCCCGGTCGAGCGGACGGGCGAGCGGGACATGGATGGTCTCGAGGATGCCCCGTTTCACGGGGAGCAGATGCGGGGTGAAGACGACATCGCCCGTGAAGCCGCCCTCGCGCTCCAACGTCGCCGTCAGCTCAGGGAGGTGGCGGTGCTCGTTCCCGGCTGCGTAGGCCCGGAAGTCTTCCGCCACCTCCCCGAACAGCAGTTCGCGCTGGAGGGTACGTCCGGCACCCGTCACGCCCGAGGCGGCGTCGATGACGACCTCCCGCTCGGTGTCGATCAGCTGGCGCCGCGCCAGGGGGATCAGCGCCAGCAGGGCGGCCGTGGGATAGCACCCCGGGTTCGCGACCAGCGCGGCGGCCGCCACCCGCGGCCGCGTCACCTCGGTCAGCCCGTACACCGCCTCGGGGGACAGGCGCAGGTCCGCCGACAGGTCGATGGCGCGCTTCCCGGCGGCGCGCGCCGCGTGCACGTAGCGGCCCGAGATGCCGTGCGGGAGCGCCGACAGCACGACTTCGGCGCGCTCGAGCGGCGCGTCGTCCGCCCGCACGAGGCGCTGGCCTTCGAGCTGTTCGCCCGCCGCCGCCTCGCTGGTCGCGAACGCCACGGTGGCGCCGGGATGGCCCGCGAGGAGGCGCAGCAGCTCCTGCCCGACGTAGCCCGACGCCCCCAGCACGCCCACCGGGACGGATGCATGATTATTCATCGCTTCGGAAAAATATGCAGTCGCAGGGAAACGGCAAGGGCCGCGGCGGCGGCCCCGGGCGGCGTTAGGCGACCCGCTCGAGCCGCGGGTTGGGTCGGTAACCGCGGCCGACCTTGGCGAGCGGCTTGCCTTCCACCCGCACGACGTCGGCCGTGAAGTCGAAACGGCCCCGGAACAGGCTCGAGCCGACGCCGTACATGTCCACCGGGACCCCGCTCTCTTCGAACTCCCGGATCTTCTCGACGGTGAATCCCCCGGACACCACGATTCTCACGTGGTGGAACCCCTCGCGGTCGAGCGCCCGGCGCACATTCCACACGAGCTGGGGATTCACTCCGGTCGGCTTGAACGTGCCCATTTGCGGGATGACCGATTTGTCCACCAGCGTCTCCGAGGTGTCGATGCGCACGCCGTAGAGCCGCTCGCCCAGAGCCCGCGCCACCGCGAGCGAGGTCGCGACGCAGTCGTTCTCGAAGTCGACCAGGGTGATGAGCCGCACGCTGGGATCCATGAACTGCGCGAACTTCTGCGACGCCAGCGTGGTGTCCCCCCCGTACGCCGCGATGAGCGCGTGCGGTACCGTGCCGATCCCCTCCGACCCCCACCAGGATGCCTGGGCGTCGGTCGACACGCCGATGGCGCCCGCGATGTGGGCGGCGTACCCGTCGCCCGTCTGCACCAGCCAGTGGTCGTGTCGGGCCGGGAAGAACATCACCTGCTTCGGCCTGGCGGCTTCGACGACGCGCCGCGTGTTGGTCCCCACTTTGGTGCGGCGGGCGAGGACGCCGAGGTACAGGGTCTCGAGATGGGCGAAGGCGTCGTACGGCCCCTCGATCAGGAGGACGGTCTCCCACGGCTCGATCTCGTCACCGTCGTACAAGGCGTACGCTTGCAGCTCATCCCACTCCATGCTGCAGAGCTTGAGGATGGCGATGGCCTCGTCGATCCCGCCGAGGAACGCGGGCGCCTTGCCGAAGACCTGCATGGTCACGCAGGGGCGATGCCGATCCGCCAGCAGCAGCTCGCGGGCGCGCACGAAATACTTGTCGGAGTAGTAGCCCTCCCGCATGCGGTCGACGGGCAAGTGGAAGATCGCGGGATCAAGCCGCGGCCTGGAGGCCATGGAGGGGGAAGATAGCCCGGTCAGCGCACGGCCGGCCAGGCGAAGGTCGCCACGAGCGTGTCCCGCCCGGCCAGGGCGATGCGACGCGCCACGTTGTCCAGCCGGCCGCAGCGGATCCGAGCGGGGTCGGCCGAGCCGGCGACGAGCAGGCGCAGGCAGACCACGTCCACGCCCACCGCGAGCGCGCTGTCGCGCCCGGTGCGGGGCGGCTCGGGGCGTTCGAGCGTCACGTCGAATTGCGACGTCGCGCCGCCCAAGGTAAAGGCCACCCGACGCGCGGGGGCGTCGGGAACGAGATCGAGGGTACGAGAGGTGCTCGCGTCGTTGCGGACGAGCGTGAGCCGGGCGGTGACGCGCCGCGGAGGGATCACGGCCCGTACGGTGAAGCCGATCGTGCTGTCGATGACCGTCACCTCCTCGCTGGCGCGGGTTTCGCCGGCGGCGAATTCGTGGCCCACGGCGATCTCGATCCACACCGCGCCGCGCCGGCCGACGCTGGCGGGCCCGAAGGGGTAGAGCCGGGTCGCGCCACCCCAAGCCACGCGCGCCCAGCGCCGATAGCTGTCTTCCTCCCAGAGCGGCAGACCGCGCCGCGAGCGACCCGCCTCGCGCCGGGTGTAGAATAGACCCGCCAGGTTCACGGTATCGGGCTCGGGGAGGGTGCCGAGCAGGGCCTGGATCTCGAGCGCCGCGGCGTGCAGCGAGAGCCGGAGATCCGTCTCGGGCGGCCCGCTCACCACCGCCGTCGCGAGTAGACGAGTCGCGGGCGCGGCGCCCTCGAGCACGCGCAGCCGATAGGTGACGCGATAGTTCGGCGCCTGCGCGGCGGCAACCGCGAGGATCGCACTGAGGCCGAGGCTACGGCGTAACGAAACTCGCACGCGTGGCCTCCAACGAGCCGGGGCCGGGCGCGCCCCACCGCCAATGGGCGACCCACCCCGCCGCCCCGCCTGCGACCAGACTGATCGCCATCCAAGCCGCGAGGGTGCGACCCCGCAACCGCGGGCGCGGCACGGTTCGCGCATGGGGCTCGCCCGCCGAGCGGGCGAAGGCGACGCGCATTTCGAGGTGGCTGATGCGCGCTTCGACACAGTGACGGCACGACGCGAGGTGGCGCGCCAGGGCGGCGCGTGCGGGAAGGCTGAGCTCGCCGTCCAACTCCTGGTCGATCTGCTGCACCCACTCTTCGTGCATCAGGGAACCTCCTCCCGCACTCGGTAGCGCAGCACCCGCCGCTGCATCCAGCGGACCGCGATCGCGTCGGCGAACGACCGGAACACGCGATTCCACATCCCGTACTTGGTGCGCCCGAAGCGGCGCGGCCGGTGGCGCACCGGAACCTCCCGCACGCTGCCGCCGTGCATGCGGATGAGCGTCGGCAGAAAGCGGTGCATCCCCTGGAACAGGGGCAGCGCGCGCACGGCGTCGGCCCGGAACGCCTTGAGCGAGCACCCGGTGTCGCGGATCGTCTCGCCGTTGAGCCGATTCCGGACGCCGTTGGCGATGCGGCTCTGGAGCCGCTTCCAGCCGCTGTCCCGCCGATCCACCCGATAACCGGCCACCACGGCCGCCCCGCTACGCTCGAGCTCCGCGACGAGCGCGGGAACGTCGGCGGGATCGTTCTGCAAGTCGGCGTCCAGGGTCACAATCACGCGGCCCCGCGCAGCCCGAAAGCCCGCGGCGAACGCCGCGGTTTGGCCAGCATTCGCCGCGAACGCGACGATGTGGAGCTCGGGATGGTCGAGTTTCAGCGCTTTCAGCAGCTCGAGCGAGCCGTCGGTAGAGCCGTCGTCCACGGCGACGATCTCGTAGCTCGGCCGCGAACCCGGCCCGCCGAGCGCCCGGGCGATTTCTTCAACCAGGAGCGCCAAGCTCTCACGCTCGTTGTAGACCGGGACGACGAGCGAGAGCTCAACCAGAGGCCGCGGGCCGGACATACCGGAGCTCGGGAGCATTGGGGTACTGGGCCGCGAGGCGGGCGATCAGCGCATCGGCTTTGGCCGGGTCGTGCTGGTGCGTGCGGTAGATCTCGGCGAGGCGAATGCCGGCGAGGATGGCGCGGTGGGTGGACGGCGGCGGGTCCTCCGTCAGCAAGCGCTGGAGGGCCGCGGTCTCCTGATCGATCGTCAGGGGTGCCGCGCCCCCCAGGTCGGTGCCGAACAGCTGGCCTGCGAGGAAGCGTCCGAACGGCTCTACCAGTCCTCCCAGCAGCGAATCGAAGAAGCTGTAGGCGCCCCACAACCCCAGCATGAGGGTGACGAGCTTCCACTCGATGCGGCCCGTGCCGACCAATAGCGCCAGGAGCACGACGCCGGCGAGCACCGTGGCGCCACCCAGCACGCCGCGGACGACCCCCCGCGCGCTCGGTGGATCTTCGTAGGTCACGGTCGGAACGTTACGGGAGCTTGACGGGCGGAGCAAGTTGACAGGCCCGGCGCGGCGGCATCAACGTACGCAGCGTCTTGCTCACAGCGGAGTTCCCTCGTGGCCCAGCTGTCCCGCCCGGACCCGGGCGCCGCGGCACGGCTCAGACACCCGACACATCGCGACGCGCGATCTCCTGCGAGCCGCTAGCGCGACGCTCCTGCTCGTCGCGGCGGGCGCCCCAGCGCTCGCCGCCCAGGGCTACTGGCGCGCCACGCTGTACCCCTACGCCTACTACAGCAGCATTGACGGGTGGTGGGGAGCGCTTCATTACGGCCGCTACAGCCCCTTGGGCGTGGTCGAGCGCCCCGAGCCGAACCGGGCCGCGGTGAGCCTCGACGCGGCGGCCAGCACGGCGGGGAGCTATGGCGTGTTCGCCGACGCTCAGGCCCCGGCGTGGTGGGACGGCTGGCGCGCCAGCCTCACCCTCGGCGCGGCGCGTCGGCTCGGCTATTACGGACTCGGCAACGCCACGCCGTACTCCGCCGACAGCACCGCCATCGCCGGCCCGTACTTCTACAAGGTCAGCCGGACGCGGCTGACCGCGCGCGCGACCGCCGAGCGGCGCGTGGCCGGGCCCGTACGGCTGCTGGTGGGGGGAGTGCTCGCGCGGACCGACTACCGCGCGCTGCCGGGCCCCAGCGTGTTCGCCCGCGACCTCGCCAGCGGCGCGGTTTCCCGGGCGACGGTACCGTTCACCGACAAGGTTATCCGCGTCGGCGTCGTGGTGGACACGCGCGATCACGAGATCGACCCGCACGCCGGCATCCTCGTCGAAGCGCTGTTCGCGAGCGGCACGGGGTATACCCGCACCACGGGAGCCGCCCGTGTGCAGGTGCACCCGCTCGCGAGGCTGGTGCTGGCGGGGCGGCTCGCCGCAGAAGGGATGGGGGGCACGCCACCCCTGGCTGCCCAGCAAGAAATGGAGTCGGCCGAGCGGCCGTTCGTCGCGCTGGGCGGCTACCGCTCCCTGCGCGGCTACTACGACGGCCGCTTCACCGGGCCCGGCAAGCTGCTGGGCGGGCTCGAAGCGCGCTACGCCGTGGTGTGGGCTCCCAGTCTGATGGAACTGCGCCTCGTCGCTTTCTACGACGTCGGTCGCGTGTTCGGCCCGGGCGAGGCCGTCCGCCTCACCACGGTCGGACTGCATCACGGCGGCGGCGGGGAAGTCGCCCTGCGGTTTCTGCGCAACTCGCTGTTCGTGATCGGCTACGGTCGCGGCAGCGAAGGCGGCCAGCTGCTGGTCGGGACGACCTGGAGTTACTAAAGTCCGCTGACGCGCGGCACGCCGTCGCGGCGCCGCGCTAGAGCTCGCGGATCTCGACGCCTCGCCGGGCGAGCTCTGCCACGTAAGGACCGAACGGCACGACCTCGTCAGGGGTATGCACCCCCGGCGCGCGAATCCGGCCGTCCATCTGCATCAAGCCGGTGATGGCGAGCGAGTAGCCGGTGGTGCGCATCATCGCGCTGATGCCATGCGCCTCGTCGTAATAGTCGAGCAGCTGCCAGGCGGCGCGCGTGTCGTTCTTGCCGCGCACCTCGACCCGCAAGGCGACCAAGTCGCGCCCCTCGGGCTTCGTGAGCTTCGGCGCCACGGTCGCGATGAACGCCTCCCGGGGGACGATCATCTTCCCATCCACCCTGACCGGCGTGAGGTCGAGCAGCCCGAGGTCCCGGATCGGGCGCATGATGGCGGCGTGTCCCGGATAGCGCAGCGTCTTGTACTCCATGGTGCGGATCCGGCCTTCGTGGGCCCACGGTAGGGTGGAGATCCCGCCGCCGGTATGGAACGCCTCGAGCTCACCCACGGGGGGCGGGAACGTGACGTGCTCGAGCTCGGAGAGCGCGTCCACCCGGGCGAGCCGTCCGTCGCGCAGTACCCACGATGGCGTCGTGTAGTAGTCGAGCGCCCCCGCGAGCGAGTAGACGATCTGGTAGTTGAGGGGCGGCTCCGGGTGCTGCGGCAGGCCGCCCACGTAGATCCGCACCGACTCGGCCGCCACTACGCGCCGGATGCCTTCGGCCGCCAGCACGTTGACGAGGCCGGGCGCCAGCCCGCAATCGGGGATCACGGAGACGCGCCGCCGCTGCGCCGCGGCGTCGAGGGCGCGCTGCGCGAACACGATCTCCGTGTTGCCGCCCAAGTCGGCGCAATGCACGCCGACGTCGACCGCCGCGCGCGACACGTCCAAGTTGAAGGAGTAGGGCGCCGCGTTCAGGACGGCGTCGTGGCCGCCCATGACGTCGCGCAACGCGGTACCGGCCCGCAAGTCGAGGGCGACGAGCGCAAGCCGCTCGTCGGCACACGCGGCCAGGAATCCCGCGATGCGCTCCGGCTTGAGGTCGGCGATCGTCACGCGCTCCACGCCGGGGTGCTGCAGTAGGTCGTACGCGCAGGCCGAGCCCTGCAGCCCAGCCCCCAACACCAACATGCGCATCACGCGACACCCTCCACCGAGACTCGGCCCCCAACGAGCGGCGGAAAGCTAGCCGGCCACCCCGGGGCCGCGAAACCCCGACGTTGGCGCGGCGTCTCGGGGGCTGCGGCGTTAGATTCGCGCGCGATGACCCAAGCCGACCTCACCCGCCAGCGCCTCGTCCGCGCCGCGCTCGAGCTGTTCACCACCCGGGGCTACCACGACACCACGACGCCGCAAATCGCGAAGAAGGCGGGAGTCGCCGAAGGAACCATGTACCGCCATTTCGCCGGCAAACAGGACCTCTTGAACGAGCTGTATCGTGGCGCTGCCCGCTGGGCCGGCGCGCTCGTCAAGGAGGCCGACGCGCTGAAGGTGGGTCCGCGCGAGAAGCTGGCCGAGCTCGCGCGAACGCTAGTCGCCGGCGCCGGCCGTGAGCCGGCGGTGGCGCGGCTCTTCTTCCTGCAGCGCCACGGGACGCTGTTGGACGACGAAAGCCGGAAGGGCGCCCGGGATTTCCGATTGGGACTCGAGAGCCTCGTCGCGCAGGCCAAGGCGGACGGCTCAGTCAAGCCGGGCGCTGCCGAGGTGTGGGCGGCCGTGTGGTTGAGCGTCGTGACGCTCGTGATCGACCGCGTGGCGGGGCAGGAGTGGCCGGATTCACACCCCGGCATAGCGCTCGCGCTCGACGGGGCGTGGCACGCGATTGCCGCGCCGACGGCGGCCCAGGCCTAGAGGTGGCCGGGGCCGGACCCGACTCGCTACCCCGGCGATGACCGCCGCAGCGTAAACACCGCGATCTCCGGCGGCGTGAAGAGGCGGATCGGGACGCCCACCACCCCGATGCCGCGGCTCACGTAGAGCTGGCTGTTGCCGCGTTGGAAGTGACCCATCACGTACTTCGTGATCAACCGGCCCGCCGACCACCCCACGATCGGCAAATAGATCTGCCCGCCGTGGATGTGCCCGGCGAGGGTGAGTGGGATGCCGCGGGGCGCTGCGGTATCCCACGCCCCGGGGCGGTGGGCGAGCAGGATCCTGAAAGCTTCGGGTGGCGCGGCCCGCAGTGCCGCGGCGATGTCCTCGGCCTGCGGGTCGTCCGCCTTCCAGTTGTGGGGGTCGTCGATGCCGACCAGCGCGAGTGTGGCACCGTTGCGCTCGAGTACTTGGCAGCCGTTCTGCACGAACGCCTGCCCGGCATCCAGGCAGCCGCGGATCACCGCCCGCTCGCCGGTGTAGCGGTCGTGATTGCCGAGCACCGTGACGACACCCAGCGGCGCGTGCAGCTCGCGAAACGCGCGGACATAGGGCGGGATGTAGGCCGGCGAGATGTCGATCATATCTCCGGTCTGCACGACCAGCTCGGGCCGGAGCGCCATCGCCTGCGCCACGATTTGCTGCATCTTGTCCTCGCCGAGGTGGATCCCGGCGTGCAGGTCGGACAGGTGCAGGATGGTGAGTCCCTCGAGGCCCGACGGGAGGTCCGGGAAGGTCAGCGCGCGGCGGGTGACGCGCGGCAGCTCGTAGGCACTCCAGATGCCGTAGGTCGACACGGCGGCTCCGAGCGTCGCGTAGGCGTAGGTCGCCCGGGCGAGGAAGCGACGGCGGCTGAGCTGGACCTCCGGCGCCCGCGACAGTTCGAAGGAGACGAAGCGGTCCGTCGTGCCCGCCCGGCGTCGCTCCACCCATCCCACGACCCAGAGCAACCCCTTCAGGGCGACGTACGCCACCACGAGGCCGCAGAACACCCAACCCAGGAGCTGCCACGCTACGAAGGGGCCCGTGAACGGAATCCAGCCCACGCCCCAGACCGTGTCGAATAGGACGCGATGGCCGACGGCGAGCCACGGCAGGTTGAAGAGGAGGAACGTGACGGCGAGCGCCGCCCGCACCGGGCCGGCCCGACGCGGTCCGGCGGCGCTCGGCAGGCGCTCCCGCAGGTAGAGGTAGATCAACACCTGCGGCGCCATGAAGAGAAGCAGATAGATTAGCCGCGTGATCACTCGGTCTCTCGCCCTCGCGTGTCTGGTGGCGGCTCCGCTCGCGCCGCTCGTCGGCCAACAACTCACCGCCGTCGAGCGGGCGCAGACGGTCGCGATCATCTGGGCGGAGGCCCGCTACAATTTCGCCGATTGGGCCGCGGTGCGGGCGGATTGGGACTCCGCCCTCGTCGCGAATCTGCGGCTGGCGACCCAGTCCCAGTCCGACCTGCTCTTCTACCGGCGCTTGCGGCGTCTGGTCGCGCTACTCGGCGACGGGCAGGCCGCCGTGATTCCGGCTCCGAACCTGCGTTCGCGCATCGCCCGCCCGCCGCTCGTGCTGGCGAGCGTCGAGCGTCGTCCCTTCATCCTCGGGTATGCCGAGAACGACGAGATGCGGGTGGCGCGCCCCGAGCGGCTGAGCGAGATCCTGGCCGTGCAAGGGATCCCCGCGGCAGACTGGATCCGCGACTCGGTGCTGCCGGAGATCGCCGCGGCAACGTCGCTCGACCGGTGGCAGCGCGCCGTCGCGTGGATGCTCCAGGGCGAGAAAGGTACCACGGTGCAGTTGCTGCTGCGCACGCCAGCGGGCGGCGAGCGCGGCATGAGCGTCACTCGCAGCGTCTCGCTCAACGACCGCTGGCCACTCGACCCCGCCCCGTTCGCGGTGGACTCGCTGCCCGGAGGCGTCGTCGTCGTTCACCTCAACTCGCTCGGCGACGACGACATCGCGCGCCGATTCGACGGTGCCTTCCCCGACTTCGGCGCGGTTCAAGGGCTGGTGCTCGACCTGCGGCGCGCCGCGGGCGGCCGCAGCGCGCTCGGCTACCAGATCCTCGCCCGCCTCACCGACTGGCCGTTCGCCGCCGCGCGCTGGCGGACCCCCGAGTACCGTGCGGTGTTCCGGGCGCGCAACGAGCCCGACTCCGCTACCACCTGGTACGCACCGCCGCCCGATACCGTTCGAGCGCGGCGCGACCGCCCGACCTACCGGGGACCCCTCGCCGTGCTCGCCTCCAGCGCGACCGCTGGGGCGGCGGAGGATTTCCTCGCCGTGTTTCGGGTGCTGCGGCGCGGGGTGATCGTCGGGGAACCGTCGGCGGGCGATGCAGGCGACGCGGCGACGTTCACGCTCCCCAAGAGCTGGGCCGTGGCCTTCTCCGTCACGCGCCACGCGGCCCCGGACGGGGCGGCGGTTACCGGGGTGGGCGTGGCACCGGATCTCAGCGTGGCACAGCACGTGAGCGACCTGCTCGCCGGCCGCGATCCGCCGTTAGAGAGTGCGCGCCGCCACGTCAGCGGCGAGCGGCCCTAGCGCTCCAGACTCGCGCGCAAAAAGCTGATGACATCCCGCCAGGCGCTGTCCGCCACCGCGGGGCGCTCGCGCGTGCGCAGGAAAGCGTGGCCCACCCCAGGGTAGATGGTGTAGCGGTAGTCCTTGTGGTAGGTGCGGACCGCCTGGTCGACGTCGGCCAACCCCGCGTCGATGCGGGCGTCCTGTTCGGCGTACACCCCCAGGCCGCGCGCCCGGATCCGCGCGATGGCCAAGGCGTCCGGACCGGGCCCGTAGCACACGACAAACGCGCGCAGCGACGGATTGTTCGTGGCGTAACGGAAGCTCTGACCCCCGCCCCAGCAGAACCCAATCACGCCCAGCCGCTCGGGCCGGACCGCGGGCAGGCGGCGCACGTAGACCGCGATCGCATCGAGATCGCGCGTGAGGGTATTCGGATCGAGCCCCGCGACCAGCTGGCGCGCGGCATCGGGCGACGCCGGTGTGCCGCCGCGGCGTGACAGGAGGTCGGGGGCGATGGCGACGAACCCATCTTGCGCGAGCTGGCGCGTGACCTGCCGGATAAAGTCCGACAACCCGAGGATCTCGTGAATCACCACCACCGCCGGGGCCCGGTCCTTACGCTCGGGATAGGCGAGGTAGGCGGTGAGCGTGTCGCGGCCGCTCGGCACCTTGACATATTCGGCATGGACGTCCGCGCTCGGACGTTGCGCCGCGCGGAGGGACGGTGTGGTCGCTGCCACGATTCCGAGGAAGCCAGCGACCAGCGTCAGCGCCAGCGTGCCGATCCGCCGCACGGCCTGAGTGGCCATAGCGCACCCTCCCCATGTGATTGCCGGGTCGTCACCGACCCGTAAGGCCCCACCGCCGCGATCGCGGGCTACCGCCCGTTCGAGGCGTAGACTCCGATCAGTGCCGATTCGCCCGGCGGCATCCGTGCGCGGCTCGCCAGCGACTCTGCGACGGCTTGCTCGAGCGCGGCCGTCACCTCCTCCTCGACGGCTTCGAGCTCTCGCTCGGTGCGGCCCTCCGCCTTTAGGTACTCCTCGTACAGCCCGATCGGGTCGCGCTTACCCCAGTCCCGGAATAGTTCGGCCGGCAGCGTTTCCCGGGCCTCGCGTTCGTCGTGAGTCGCGTGACCCCCCATACGAAAGGTCTCGGCGACGAGGATGGCGGGGCCGTCACCGCGGCGGCAGCGGTCGGCCGCGAGCCGCGTCGCCGCGTAGGCGTCGAGGACGTTGTTGCCATCGAACGCGCTCCCCCACACACCATAGCTCGCCGCCCAGTCGCCGAAGGTGGCGGGCAGATGGTGCTGGGCGAGCCGGGTGCCGAGCGCCACCTGGTTGTTCTCGATGATGAGGATCGCCGGCACTCGTTGGACGGCCGCGAAGTTCGTACCTTCATGCGCGGCGGCGGTCTTGGTGGAGCCGTCGCCGACCCAGGTGAGCGCGACGCGCGGCTCGCGCCGCAGCTTGAACGCCAGGGCGATCCCGGCGATCACCGGCACCATGTCGCCCACGTGGGAGATCGGCTGCAGCACGCCGTGCGCGAAGGACCCGACGTGGAGGTCGCGGCCCCGGGAGGGCGAATCGTCGGTCGCCAAGTAGGCGCGCAGCATGTCGGCGAGGGGCATGCCCAGCTCGCAGCAAGCGGCGGCGTTGCGGATCATTGGCGCCACGACATCCGTGCCGCGCTCCAAGGCGTGCACGGGGCCCACTGTCGTCGCCTCCTCTCCGGTGCCGAGCCACGCCTTTGATATGACGCCGGTGCGCACCCAGCGCTTGAGCTGGATGTCATGGAGCCGGGCGCGGACGAGCCCAGCATAGAGCCTGAGCTGGGCGTCGGGGGTGAGTTGCGCCACGATGGCGCGGCGGTCGGGGGACCGCTCGAGGGTCGTCCGATACGCCTGCACCAGCGCCGGGTCCGGCGTCCACTGAGCATATTCCGGCGGATCAAACGCGGGGAAGCGCTTCACGGGACGGCGGGAACGCTCCGGCCCACCATGTGACCGCCCTGCTTGAACACGGCGCCGCCCTTCATCACGAAGTCCACCTGTTCGAGGGCCGCGATATCCTTGAGCGGGTCGCCTTGGACCGCGACGATGTCGGCGAGCTTGCCCGGCTGCAGCGAGCCAACCTCCACTGCTCGGCTGAGCAGCGTCGCGCCATTCAGCGTACCCGCCTGAATCGCCTGTGCCGGCGTCATGCCGTATTTCACCATGAGCCCGAACTCCCGGGCGTTCGTGCCGTGGGCCATCACACCGGCGTCGGTACCGAGCGCGATCTTCACCCCGGCGCGCACGGCCAGCGCGAACGAAGTGCGCATCCGGGGGGCGATCGCCAGCGCCTTGGCCGCCATCGCCGGGGGCAGCCGCTTGGCGAGGGCCAGCGATTCGACCGTGTAGCCGGCCAGCAGCGTAGGCACGAGGTACGTCCCGCGCTGCTTCATCAACTGCACCGCCTCTTCGTCCAAGATCGAGCCGTGCTCGATCGACGCCACGCCGGCGCGCACGGCGGCCTTGATGCCCGCGAGGCCGTGGGCGTGAGCTGCCACCTTCCGCTCGAGCAGCGCCGCCGTCTCGACGATGACCCGCATCTCTTCTTCGCTATACTGCTGCAGCCCGGCGGAATCGGTGGGCGAGAGCACGCCCCCCGTGGCGCAGATCTTGATCAGGTCGGCGCCATTCTTGACCATGTAGCGCACGGCCTTGCGCACCTCGTCCGGCCCGTCCGCCGCGCCTTCCGGGATTCCCGCCTCGTGACCGTAAATGCCCGGGACGAGGCCGTCGGTGATGTCGCAGTGACCCCCGGTGATCCCGAAGAGAATGCCGGCCCCTACGATGCGCGGTCCCGGCACCCACCCGGCGTCGATGGCGTTCCGCAGCGCGATGTCACCAAAGGCCGGAGCCCCGACGTTGCGGACCGTCGTGAAGCCGGCCGCCAGCGTCTGATAGGCGTGGGCCGCGCCGAGCAACGCGAGCTCGCTCGGGAGCTCGGTGAGTCGAGCGTGCTGCCAGTCGCCGTCTCCGACGGTTCGGCTCACGAGGTGGACGTGTGCGTCGATGAAGCCCGGTAGCACGGTCTCGCCCGCCAGGTCGACCACCGTAGCGCCCTGCGGGATCGACACGCTCGGCCCCAGGGCCACGATGCGCTCGCCCTGCACCACGATCACCGCGTTCCTGACGGGGGCCCCGCCGGTACCGTCGATCAGCGTGCCCGCACGAATGGCGGTGATCGGGGGGGTAGGTGGCGGGGGGAGAGGGGACGGTTGCTGTGCGGCGAGGGGCAGGGACGATGCGGCGACGGCGACCGCGAGCACGCCACGTCTCATGTGAGCTTGCCTTTGAGTTTGGAGAGGAGCCCGCCCTCCGTCGACGCGCCCAGCGCCTGGGCGAACTCGAGCGCCGTGCTGAACCGGGCGTCCGGGTTCGACTCCATCGCGCGGGTGAGGGTTTTTTCCAGGCCCTCAGGCACGTCGGTCCGGAACTGGCGGAGCTTGAGCGGCTGTCCGCGCAGCCGCGCGATCATCATCTCCTGCGCGTTCCGCCCCTGGAACGGCAGCTTGCCGGTGAACATCTCGAAGGCAACGATGCCGAGGGCGTAGATGTCGGACCGGCCGTCGAGCGGCTTGCCCCGAATTTGCTCGGGGCTCATGAATTCCGGCGTGCCGAGGATGATGCCGGTGGCGGTCAGCTTGGCGAGGGCGGGATCGGCTCGACGCTCTTTGGCAAGACCGAAGTCCATGACGACCGCGCGCTCGCCGCCCCCGGGCGCGGGCACGAGCATGATGTTCTCCGGCTTCAGGTCGCGGTGCACGATCTGTAACTCGTGGGCGTGGTGCAGCCCGGCGCACACCTGGCGCAGCAGGTCGACCCCGGGGCCGATGGCCATCGGTCCGCCCTGCACCTCGCGATCCGAGAGCAGCTCGCCCTGGAAGAAGGGCATCACGAGGTAGATCAGGCCGTCCTCGGACTCCCCCAGCCGCAGGATGCGGCAGACGTTGGGGTGGTCGAGCCGCATCGCGAGGCCGGCCTCGCGCCGCAACCGCTCGACCGAGTTCTTCTCGGCCGCGAGCTTGGGTGAGAGGACCTTGATCGCCACCGCTTGGGCCGTCGCGACCTCCTTCGCGAGGTACACGTAGGACATGCCGCCCTCGCCCAGCTTCTTGAGCACCTGATAGCGCGCGTCGAGCAGCTGGCCCGAGAGGGCGGCGGCGCGGTCGGGCCCCCGCGCCGCCCTCGCCGGCGTCCGTACCGCCGTCTCGCTGGCAGCCACCGGGGTCGCCAGCGGTTTCGCCTGCCTCTCGACGAGCAGGCTGCCATCGCGCGGGCAGAACCGGGCGGTGGCGGTGTAAACCGTGCCGCACTTCGGACAGCGGCGCTCGCTCATTGGCGGACCAAGTTGCGGCCTTCGTTCTTAGCGCGGTAGAGGGCCTGATCGGCAAGCGCCACGAAGCTATCGGCCCCGCTCACGCGATCGTCGGGGAAGGAGGCGAGGCCGATCGAGATCGTGAGGCTCAGCGGGTCCTCGCCCGGGTCGGCGAAGTCGTGGTGCATGACGCGCCGCCGCAGCCGCTCCGCGAAGATCGCCGCGCCGTGCGGCGCCGTTTCCGGCATAACGAGGACGAACTCCTCGCCGCCGTAGCGGGCGACCAAGTCCACCGAGCGGGCCTCGCGCCGCAAGATCTCGCCCACCTGACGCAGGACCGAGTCGCCCGCGATGTGTCCGCGGGTGTCGTTCACCAGCTTGAACCGGTCGATGTCGGCGAGCAGGATCGTGAGCGCCAGGCTGTAGCGCCGGGCGCGGTCGAGCTCGGCCTCGAGCTCCTCCGACAGGGCCCGGCGGTTCAGGCAGCCGGTGAGCGCGTCGGTCGCGGCGAGCTTCTCGAGCCGCTTCTTGTCCGAGACGGCGGTCTCGAAATCGTACGCCTTCTCGATGGCCGCCACGGCCGTCCGGATCACCGTCTCGGCGAACTGTGCGTCGGCATGCGTGAGGGGCGGGTCCTCCCCCGCCGTGCGCAGGAAGAACACGCCGAGCTGCTGATCCTTCATCGAGAAGGGCAGCGCGACCGCCGAGCGCGTCGGCACCGTGAGCCCCTCCCGCTGCCAGCGGAGACGCTCCTCGCCGTACAGCGGATCGGTGGCGACGTCCTCGACCAGCACGGGCCGCCCGCCCGTCAAGGCGCGTTGAATCTCCGGGTAGCGCGCCAGCTCGATCTCGAGGTTACGGAGCATGGGATTCTCGTAGGCGGCCACGACGACGCCCAGCAGGTCGCCGGGCTTCGCGAGCACCATCGAGCACTTGGAGATCTGCAGCACGCGGGCGACGCGGCGCACCAGGATATGGTAAATCTCGTCTGGCTTGAGCGAGTCGGTAACCTCGTGCAGGATGTCCACGATCGCCGCGCGGCTCTGCGCCTCGTCGCGCGCCCGCGCCAGCTCCTGCGCCGAGCGGATGTGGGCTTTGACCCGGGCCAAGAGCTCGCGCACCCGGAACGGCTTCGGGATGAAGTCCGCGGCGCCGAGACCGAGCGATTTCACCGTGGCTTCTTCCGGCGGCATGGAGGAGATCATCAGCACCGGGACGTCGCGGAAGCGGTCGTCGGCCTTCATCTTCGCCAACAGCTGGAGGCCGTCGACCTTGGGCATCATGATGTCGAGGAGCAGGAGGTTGGGCCGCTCTTCTTCGAGCTTGCCGAGCAGCCCTTCGCCGCCGGGTGCCGCCACGACCTCGTAGCCGTGCTCCTTCAGGATCCACGTGAGAGTGCGCACCAGCGACTGATCGTCGTCGGCGACCAGGATCTTCGACCCGGTGCTCACGGGCGTCGCCGGCTCAGTCATCGAGCAGGGCGGGATCGACGTTACCACCGCTCACGACGAGGACCGTGGGCGCCACGGACCGCACGGCGCCCGAGAGCATGGCCGCCGTGGTCGCGGCGCCCGAAGGCTCGACGGCGAGGTGGTCTTGGTGCCAGAGGAATCGCACCGCCTCGCGCAGCGCGTCGTCATCCACGAGCACGACTCCGGCGACCCGGTCGCGGTGCGCCGCGAGCTGCGCGAAGGGTAGCTCGCCCACGGTCAGCGTGATCAGGCCGTCGGCCAGGCTGGTGGACCGCTCGAGCCGGACGGGTCGTCCCGCGGCGAGCGAGCGCTCGAGCTTGGGCGCGCCCACGGGCTCGACGCCCCACACTCGCGCCGCGCTCCCCGCCGCCGCCAGCCCGGTCACGACGCCGGCCATCAGCCCCGCCCCGCCCACCGGCACGAGCACGCTGGCGACGTCCGGCAGCTGCTCGGCGATTTCCAGCCCGACGCTCGCCTGGCCCGCCACGATGTCCGGGTGATCGAACGGCGGCACCACCGCGAGCCCGTCCCGTCGCGCCAGGGCTTCGGCCTTCACACGCCGGTCCTCCGACGTGCGGCCCGCCAGCACGACCTCGCCGCCCCACCGCTTGACGCCCGCCACCTTGACCCCCGGGGCGGTCTCCGGCATGACGACGACCGCGCGGATGCCCAGGAGCTGGGCCGCGTAGGCGACGGCCTGCCCGTGGTTGCCGCTCGAGTAGGTGATGACGCCGCCGCGGCGCGCCTCGGCCGGCAGCCGGCGGAGGGCGGTATAGGCGCCCCGCAGCTTGAAGGCTCCGCCCGGCTGGAGATTCTCGAGTTTCAAGTAGGCGTTGAGCGACTCGATGAAGCGCAGTGGCGTCCGCACCGCCACGCCGACGAGCCCGGCGGCTGCGGCGCGCACGTCCTCAGGTGTGACCACGCTACTTCCGCTTCCGCGACTGCCGCGGCTTGGCGCCGGCTTTGGCCTTCGCCCGCGGCTTGGCCCGGGCGCCGACCGGCCGCGGCGCTGCTTCGTCCGCCTCGCCCTCGCCGTTCTCCGCCTCGTCTTCTTTCACCACGCGGGCCACATCCACCACGAGATCGCCCGGCGTCAGGTTCATGATCTTGACCCCCTGGGTGTTGCGGCCGGACACGCGGATCCCCTCGACCGCCACCCGGATCATGATGCCTTTCTTCGTGATCATCATCAGCTCGTCGTCGGGGAGGACTTCCTTGAGCGCCACGATGTCGCCCGTCTTCTCGCCGCGCTTGAGCGTAATGATGCCGCGACCGCCGCGGTGCTGGACCCGGTACTCATCGAGCTCCGAGCGCTTCCCCATTCCCTTCTCGGTTACAGTGAGCAGCGTGGACGCCCGGCGCACCACCACGAGATCGATCACCTGGTCCTTCTTCTCGAGCTCGACCCCCTTCACGCCGGTGGCCGTGCGTCCCATGTCCCGCACGTCCTTCTCGTGAAACCGGATGCTCATCCCGTGCCGCGTCGCGAGCACGATGTCGTTCCGGCCGTCGGTGACCTGGACGTCGATCAGCTCATCGCCCTTCTCGACGTTGATGGCGCGGATCCCCACCGAGCGGGGGTTACCGAACTCCGAGAGCACGGTCTTCTTGACCACGCCGTTCTTGGTAAGGAAGAGCAGGTACTGGTCGTCGGAGAACTCCCGCACCGGCACGAGGGCGGCGATGCGCTCGTCGGGCTTCACGGCGATGCAGCTCACCATCGGCTTCCCTCGCGCCGCGCGCGCGGCCTGGGGGATCTCGTGGACCTTGAGCCAGTAGCACTGCCCGCTCTGGCTGAAGAACATGACGTAGTCGTGGGTCGACGCGATGAACAGGTGTTCGACCCAGTCGTCTTCCTTGGTGTGGGCGGAGATCACGCCTTTGCCGCCGCGCCGTTGCCGCCGGTACGCCGACACGGGCAGCCGTTTGATGTAGCCCGCGTGGGACACGGTGATCACCATGTCCTCTTCGGCGATGAGGTCCTCGATCGAGAACTCC
>WNFJ01568093.1_pt1 | contig 32698 bp, 31 predicted proteins | sample 5400461 | NCBI WGS metagenome assembly WNFJ01 (sample SAMN13153349, study PRJNA577476) | soil metagenome | isolation source: 115 cm saprolite on Douglas fir-dominated hillslope | place: USA:California | collected 2013-09-17
GGCCAAGGATCAGCTCGAGCTTCGTGTCCAGGAGCGGACGGAAGAGTTGCAAAAAGAGGTCGTCGAGCGTATGCGAGCCGAGAAGTTGCAACGGATTGCGTACGATGCGACACGCCTTTTGGCCGAGGCGGAGAGCATGGAAGAGGCCATGCCGGTAATCCTGGAGACTATTTGCGATGGGATGGGGCAGGAAGCGGCGGCTATCTGGAAATTAGACGAGACAACCGACCTGCTACGATGCACTCACGCTTGGCAGCGGCCCGGGACGTCGGTTGAGGAATTCCTCGAAGCAACTCGCAAGACATCGCTCCCTGTGTTCACAGGTTTGCCTGGCCGTGTCTGGGTCAACCATCAGCCCGTGTGGATCGAGGATGTAGCGAAAGACGCCGATTTCACTCGGGCAGAGGCGGCCGTGGCTTGTGGGCTGCGGTGCTGTCTAGCTGTTCCCATCTATCAGAACGCTGAGCTCGGAGGCTTATTGGAGTTGTTCAGCGGGAAGGTCCAAAAACCAGATCAAGATTTGCTTCGCCTGTGCGTCGCGCTCGGTGGTCAGATCGGGCAATTCATGAGCCGCAAGCAAGCGGAAGCAAATTTGGTCAAAGCCAAAGAGCTAGCGGAGGCCGCCAGCCGGGCAAAAAGCGAGTTCCTGGCCAACATGAGCCATGAGATTCGCACCCCTCTTAACGGCGTTATGGGAATGACCGATCTGGCCCTCGAGACGCATCTTGAGCCCGAGCAACGTGAGTATCTGGAAACGGTGAAAATGTCAGCGGATTCCTTGCTCACCGTAATCAACGACATTCTTGACTTCTCCAAAATTGAAGCTGGGAAGATCGATCTCGAAGCGATCGAATTTAACATTCGGGATTGCCTGGAAACGAGTTTGAAAACGCTGGCGTTAAGAGCCGACGAAAAGGGCCTGGAACTCTTGTGCGAAGTAGCCCCCGAGGTACCTGAAGTTGTTCGGGGAGATTCCGGCCGATTACGCCAAGTCATCATCAACCTCGTCGGGAACGCCATCAAATTCACGGACAAGGGTGAAGTGGCCCTGAAGGTTCAAGTGGAAGCGGTCAATGAGCATGACCGCACGATGCGGTTTACAGTCGCCGATTCCGGGATCGGCATCCCCAAGGAGAAGCTGCAATTGATTTTCGATCCATTTTCCCAGGCGGATTCCTCGACAACCAGAAAATACGGCGGAACAGGTCTGGGCCTGACTATCTCGAACAGACTCGTGGCCATGATGGAAGGAAAGATTTGGGTGGAGAGCGAGGTCGGACGTGGGAGCCGATTCCACTTCACCGCAAAGCTCGGGATTGCGGATACCAAAGTAATCGAGGTCGGGGAGATCGCTCCGCCCGAAATATTGCGCTCCGTAAAGGTTCTCGTCGTCGACGACAACCGCACAAACCGGCGAATCCTGGAGGGCATGCTGGGACGCTGGGAAATGAAGTCGAGTTCGGTGCCGGATGGAGAAGGGGCGCTGGCAAAATTGTCTGAAGCCCAGGAAGCTGGAGAGCCCTTCGGACTGATCTTGATGGATATGCACATGCCCAGCATGGACGGTTTCGAATTGATCGAAAGAATTCGGCGCAGCCCACACCCGTCCACGGTCACCATCATGATGCTTACTTCTGCCGGCCATCGCGGAGATGCCGTCCGCTGCCAGGAACTGGGAGTGTCTGCATACCTCCTCAAGCCGATACGGCAATCTGAATTGCGCGAGGCCATTGCCCGCGTGCTTGGCGCACGGGAACAGAAAGGCGCGATCCCGCTGATCACGCGCTACTCTCTTCAGGATGCGCGCGAGCCTTCCGCGTCGCTGCGCATTCTGCTGGTGGAAGACAATCGGGTCAATCAGCGGTTAGCAACGCGGCTCCTGGAGAAGAGAGGCCACTTCGTGTCGATAGCCGGCGATGGACGCGAGGCGCTTGCGGCGCTTGAAAAAGAGAGTTTTGATCTGGTCTTGATGGATCTGCAGATGCCGCAGATGGACGGATTCGAAGCCACTACGGTCATTCGAGAGAAGGAAAAAGCGAGCCGGAATCATCTGCCCATCATCGCACTCACAGCCCATGCCATGAAGGGAGACCGCGAGAAATGCCTGGCCGGAGGAATGGATGCCTACCTCACCAAACCCATCCGGCCACACGAACTCGACGAACTTCTGCACGCTTACGTTGTCCGGCGGGCCGCCGCGGCCAAAGCAACTGAGGGCGTTCTGGTCAAAAATTCCCCCGCGGCGGTCGAGAAATAAAAGCCTAAGAAAATTGGATAAGCGGACAAGCGGGCGTCCCAGAAATTGATTTAACGATCCCGGACCTATTCTACTTCGGCGAAGAAACCCCGAGGAGCAGGCGCTTGGGGCCACTGACAAAGGGATTGCCACGCTCGTAAAAGCGAAGGAGTTCATCAGCTGCGCGACTGATGCCGATGCGAATGGTTTTGCCGATTCTCCCAATGGGCTGGCTGCATTCACCGAGCCAGAGTGGGCCCGGCCCGCACAGGTCCACTCCGTCGTGCCGGCGGTCGATTTGAAAAGCGGCAGCCAGCCGTCCGGGCCCGCGCGCGAGATCGTGAAGTCGAGTAGTCCTCCGATGGCGCTGCATGATCTCAATGCCTTCCATTGGTTCGACGGCTCGGACGAGGATCGCGGCAGCGATTCCCGCAGGCTCGCTTACGACATTGAGCATGAAGTGCGCGCCATAGTTGAAAAAAATGTACGCGTGGCCTGGAGCCAAATACATCGAGCGAATGCGTGGAGTCGGGCCCCGGAAATGATGACCTGCGGGATCACCGGGTGGATACGCTTCGGTTTCGACAATACGGCCGCTCAGGCGGCCCTCGGGTAGATCGTGGACGACAGCCTTTCCGACGAGGAAGCGCGCCAGCTTGACTGTGTCCGGAGGCAACTCGGATCGGCGAAGGCGCCGAATCGTGGATTTTCCCGGCAAGCCGTTTACATCGGCGCGTGATGGAGACATGGGATCTTGATTCAGCGAAATGGAATCGCCGCAACCGCCGCGGGAAGTCTATCAGGAAATCTGCAACGATTAGGCACCCGACGAATCGGGAGGCTCGTTGTTGAAGAGACGGGCAAGCTCGGCGTGATCGATGACTACCGCCGGATCGCGCTGGATGGCGTCGAAGTATTTTTTCTGGAACGCATCGCCGGATTCCGTGGGAACAAACATTTTTCGCGCCAGCGATATCGCGCTGCTGGTGTGCTCCGGGGTGACGGGCTCTTTGGCGGCCAAAGTTTCGTCGATGCGCACCACGAATTCCGAGATGTTATGCAGCCAGGCAAACTGCGCGTGGTCGATCACCAAACGGAAGAGCTCGCCGGTGTTGACGTGTCCGTGCTCGCGCTCGTAATCCCGTCGTTCCATGTTGAGAAGTGTCTTGTGGACCTGGAGAAGAGCTAGGCGCAGAGAGAGCAACTTCTCGCGGGCGGGGGAATCGTTGTTGGTGGGATATAAATTTGAGCTCGGAGAATCCATTTTCGAATGACACCTCTATTCTCCGATACTCGGCCTGCAATTTCAAAACGAATACGCAAGGAAAATCCAACAACATGAGTTAACGCAGGCCAAAGAGTCACACCGAAGCGCGGATTGGATGGAAAATGGAATGCAGAAAACGGAAGAACAAACGCTCTTCTGTCAAAACAGAGGACCGAATCTGAAAACTGAAACCTCTTCGCTAATGATATCGTTTTTCGCCCACGGGCAGAGCGATCGGCAGCCGGTTGCCCCGCGGCGGAAGCGGGCAGGTCGAGTAAGGAGTGTACACACACGGAGGATTCTCCAGGCGATTGAAATCGAGCACGAGTTCGCCGGGTTTATCCAGGCCGTTGCTTGGGAAGCCCGTATAGAGAAAACGGCATGCGCCGTATGTGGTGGACCTGCTGGTCGTGTCGCGAAGAATAAAGAAAAGCTTTGCCACAGCGGGGTCTTCCAGCACTGGCTCGAGCCGGAATTTCTTGCCCCTGAGAGTGAATTCCGTCGCTCCGGGAACAGGTTGATCGTAGCTGGTACCGACGAGCGTTGCGAGTGTAATGGTCTTGAACGGCGAATAGGGAGTCCATTTCGCAGTCACACGATAAGCGCGATCGGGCGGGAACCACTTCAGTCCGTGGAAACTCAGGATGGCGGGAGATTGAGAATCCTTGATGCGCAAAGCGAAGCGCTCCTCCCGGCGGATCACATACATATTCAGATTGCCGATGGTGATGCGCGGGGAAACTTTGTCCTTGTTGGCTTCAACGCGAAGAGTCTGCGTTTTTGCGGGAGCTCCCGCCACAAGCAAGTCTTGCGGAAAGCCTCCCGCCGGAGCATTCAGCGTAACCGTTTCGCCTTCGAGATGCAGGACCGCGAGATGCGCCGCCGCACCGGCAAGGATGATTTTATTGTCGGGCGCGGAACCGACTGGATTGTCACCCGGCTGCAGCCATTCCAGGCCGGTGAGAGAAAGCCAGCCGTCCGGTTTGAGGAGCTCAGCTGTGTGCGCCGCGCGCCAGGCGGTGTTGTCTTCTTGCCAGGAAGTCTCTTGCGAGACTGCAGGCGCGGGTAGCAGCGCGAACAGAAGAGCGATGAAAGTCAGCCAGGCCGAACGGTCCCTGAAGCGCATGAGGAAGTATAACGTGGAAGAGAAAGCGCTGAAAATGACGAGGAGAAAGAGAGGGCTTGCCCGCCTCTGTGGTAGATCCCCTGGAAGCGAGGATCGCGGGATAAACAAGCGGATCGCAGAGCGGAAGAAATATTCATTCTTACAATCGCTATTTTACATTGAGTACACGCCAAGACTCGCAGACTAGGTAGCTTGGAAAAATCGATTTTCTAATGAATGGGTGTCAATCTTTTGTTACTCAAGATGTAACCGGAAAGCTCTTTTTCTCATCACATGGGGGTAGTCAAATTAATGTTTCCTCCGCGGAAATGAAGGATCATGATTCGCTTCCGCGAGACGAGGACAAAAAGGAAGAGGGAATCTCATGAGAAAGATGCAACTCACCGCAGGCCTGCTGACATTTTCTATGTTGCTCGCAGCCAGCGCCATCGCCAGCAATGCCAACAGGGGCACGCTGACGGTCGACGAGACCGTAACTGTCGGAGGCAAGCAGCTCCCGGCGGGCACGTATCAACTCGAGTGGGCTGGAAGCGGACCAAATGTTGAACTCAGCATTTCCAAAGGCAGGGACACGGTAGCCAAAGTGCCGGCGCAGGTACTTCCGCTAAAGAAAGCCGAGGCCGGGGACGGGTATTCCACCGACGCCGACCAGGCAGGTAATAAGACGCTGACGGCAATTTTCTTCGGCGGCAAGAAATATGAGCTGGCCATTGGCGAAGCGTCCGCGGCAACGGCCACACCTTCCGATAAGACGCAAGGGAGCAACTAGACTCGGCGTTTTTCTTTGCGGAGTTCGCAGTTAGAAAACGAAGGGGCCGCGAAGCGGTCCCCTTTTTTTCGTTTATGGCAGTAGGGCCAAAGGAACTCTCGAGCATAGCCGCCTGGTATTAAGAGAGATTCCCAATTTTGAGCAACGTGATGTGATCTAACGAAACTACCTCCCATGAGTGTATGATTTGGAGCGCTTGGCCCGGCGGAGGATTGGCCTTTTGTTGAAATTGGCTGAGTTTATTTCCTCGAGCGATTGCAATTCCCGAAAGCAGTTCTGGTTTTTAGGGGTGTGCCCCGAGAGAGCTTTCCCGGAGAGCGGCGCGTGTCACTCGTGCCTGCAGCCATTCCGAACCTGACTAAGGCTGGCTTGGAAGTCGTGGTGGAAACGGGAGCCGGTGCCGCGGCAGGCTATCCTGACGCCGAATACGCCGCCAAGGGCGCAAAGATTGTCTCCGAGCGCGCCGAAGTGTTTCGCTCCGCCGACATCGTGGTGCAGGTTCTCTGTTATGGTTCGAACGACAGGACCGGCAAAGCCGATGTTCCCCTTTTCCGCAGCGGCCAGGTGCTCATTGGGTTTTTGAGGCCGCTCGGCTCCCTCGAAACCATTCGGGAAATTGCCGCCAAAGGCGTGACTTCTTTTTCGGTGGAATTGATGCCGCGGACCACACGCGCCCAGAGCATGGACGTGCTCTCCTCGATGGCCACGATTTGCGGCTACAAAGCGGTCGTGCTTGCCGCGGATACCTCGCCGCGCATTTTTCCCATGCTCACCACCGCCGCGGGCACCATCACTCCCGGCCGCGTTCTTGTCATCGGAGCGGGCGTCGCAGGCTTGCAGGCCATTGCCACAGCGCGCCGGCTCGGCGCGGTCGCTTCTGCCTACGATCTTCGCCCTGCCGCCAAAGAACAAGTGCAAAGCCTCGGCGGAAGATTTGTCGAGCTTCCCATCGAAGCCCAAGACGCTGAAGATGCCCGCGGCTACGCGCGTCCGCAGGACGAAACTTTTTACAAACGCCAGCGTGAACTTTTGGGAAAAGTCGTAGCCGAAAGCGACGTGGTGATCAGCGCGGCGGTAATTCCAGGAAAGAAGCCACCCATTCTGGTGACCAAGGAAATGGTCGCGAGCATGGCCCCGGGCTCGGTAATCGTCGATCTCGCCGGCGAGCGCGGAGGCAATTGCGAATTGACGCGTCCCGGAGAAATCGTCGTCGAGCACGGAGTGACCATCATCGGATGGTTTAATCTCGCCAGCACCGTCCCGTATCACGCCAGCCAGATGTACGCGCGCAACGTGACCGCCTTCCTCCTCCACCTCGTCAAGGACAGCAAGCTGCAACTCAACATGGACGACGAAATTGTCAGCGAGACGATGCTGACGCGCGCCGGGGAAGTGGTCAATCCTCGAGTCCGAGAATTCTTTTCGCTGCCTGCCTTGCCGGCCGAATCGAAAGAGATGGCCAACTCATGAAGCTGGACTTGCTCACCAGCCTCTACGTTTTCATGTTGGCCGCATTTATCGGCTTTGAAGTGATCCGCCGCGTTTCTCCTCTTCTGCACACGCCGCTCATGTCTCTCACCAACGCGCTCGACGCCATCGCAGTCGTGGGCGCCATCATTCTCGCCGGTGAGTATCACGCGCACGGGGCCATGCTCGCAAAGATTTTGGGAACCATCGCCATCGTCGCTGCCACCAGCAACATCGTCGGCGGCTTCTTGATCACCGACCGGATGCTGCGAATGTTTAAAGCCAGCGGGCCGAAGAAACCATGACCATTCTGCCCGGCCTCGAAACCATCATCGAAATTACTTATCTGATTGCCACCGCGCTTTTCATTCTCGCGCTCAAGTGGCTGAGTTCTCCGACGACCGCCCGGCGCGGCGTGTTCGCCGGCGAGTTGGGCATGCTCCTCGCGATCGCGGGAACTCTGCTTCATCACGGCATCGTCGAATACAAATGGATCGCCATCGCCCTCGTGCTGGGAACCATCATCGGTGTGCCGCTTGGCAATGTGGCCATGACCGCGGTGCCCCAGCGGACCGCATTGAGCCACGCTTTCGGCGCGCTCTGCGTGACTCTGGTCGGCACGGCCGAATTTTATTTGCGCACGCCGGATGTGCCCCGCTTCATGATGGGCGTCCTCTCGCTGGAGGTAATTCTCGGCTCGCTCACCTTCACCGGCAGTCTGATGGCCGCGGGAAAATTGCAGGAAGTGCTCCCGCAGCGGCCCATGACTTATAAAGGACAGAACTTCGTCAACCTCGGGCTCCTGGGTGTTGCCATTGTCGTCGCCGGTATGCTCGTTCTCCACCCAGATAAAACACAGCTCTTTCCGCTCATCGTCGGAATTCCTCTTTTGTTCGGGGTGATGATGATTATTCCCATCGGCGGCGCCGATATGCCCACGGTTATCTCCCTGCTGAATTCCTACGCCGGACTCTCTGCCGCGGCTATGGGTTTCGTGCTGGTTAGTAAGCTGCTGATTATTGCTGGCGCGCTTGACGGTGCCTCAGGCTTGATTCTCTCCATCAACATGTCGAAAGCTATGAACCGCTCGTTCTCGAATGTGCTCTTCGGCGCATTTGGCCAGGAGCAGACCTCTGCCGCAGGCAAGCAGGAAGCGCGCCCCGTTCGTAGCGCCACGCCCGAAGAAGCCGCTGCGATTCTCGCCGCCGCCAACAAAGTGGTTGTAGTTCCCGGCTACGGAATGGCCGTCGCCCAGGCGCAACATAAGGTGCGCGAATTGTACGACGCCCTGACCAAGCGCGGCGTGGACGTAAAGTTTGGAATCCATCCAGTGGCCGGCCGCATGCCCGGACATATGAATGTCCTGCTCGCTGAAGCCGACATTCCCTACGACAAGCTCCTCGACATGGACGAAATCAACGGTGATTTTCCACAGACCGACGTGGCCCTGGTAATTGGCGCCAACGACGTAACCAATCCCGCCGCGCGCACCGACGCCAGCAGCCCCATCTTCGGCATGCCTGTTCTGGACGTGGACAAAGCGCGCACGGTCATGGTCATCAAGCGCAGCATGGCCGCCGGTTTTGCCGGAATTGATAATCCTCTCTACTATTTCGACAGGACCCTCATGCTCTTCGGCGACGCAAAATCCTTCGTAGGCTCTATCGTCCGCGAACTCGGCGGCGGCCACGAGTAATTCCACCTTCCCTGAAGCTGGTCAGCGGGAAATTCCATTTCATTTTGCGTCGTGGAAAATGATCCCCAGCGTGTAGCGCGTTCCGCGGTGTACCCGGCTCACTCCGTGCCGCAGATTCACGCGGTAATATCCTCGCGAACCTTTCACCGGCCGGTAGCGCGTGGTGAAAATGATCGCTTGACCGCAATCGGCGAGGACCACCTGAGGTTTGGACTGCGCTCGCGGTTGCTGCTCGACGAGGATGAATTCTCCGCCTTCCCAGTCGCGGCCTTGCTGGCCGAGCAGGAACACCATTTGCAGCGGAAAGCTTACGTCACCGTAAAGATCCTGATGAAGACAGTTATAGCCTCCGGCTTCGTAGTGAAGCATCAGTGGTGTCGGTTTGGTCTGCCCGGCCTGGTGACAAATCTTCAGAAAAGCCGCATGCTCGCGTGGATATCGCAGACTCTTTTCACCGAGCGTTTGCGCCCAATGATTGGCGACATTTGCGAGATGCGGATAAGCGCTGCTCCTGATCTCTGCGACCAATTCCGGCAGCGGTTCGCAAAGTATTTGTAATCGCCAATGCCAAAGCGATAGCGCTCCATGATGATGTGGCTGCGAAAACGGCTTGCATCGTTATATAGCGCGCTTAGCGATGCGCATTCTTCCGGCGAAAGAACCGGCGCTGTAACCGCATAGCCGCGCTCTGAAAGCGACTGTTCTGCGGCCATCCAGTCCAACCCGTCGATCCGTTGGGCGACGGACTGTGTCGCTGCACTCTTTCTTGCTGATTGAGCCATGCGCCCTCCGCAATTCGCAACGCCTTCAAAGCAACATTCTAAAGCGCGCCGCGCCGGCAAATCTATCCGATCCCGGCTATCAAATTTTTCGTTCCTTGCCATCCAAAATGCAAGGACGTTCGCCGATCCATCCCTGTTGCAATTGCCGCTTAAATGCTCCTACGGTTCGGTGCTATAGTGAGGCGCAGGCCGGATGAAACCTTCCGGACATTCTTGCTTCCGGAACCAGGCCACCGCATTTTCCCACGGGAAGTACACGCACGTTTTGAGGAGGCCGGATGAAGACCAACGAAATACTCTCCAGCGGTTCGCGGAGGACCTTTCTCCAGTTGTCCGCTGCCGCCACAGCGGCAATGGCCTTCCGTATCGTTACCGAACCGGCGCTCGCGGCGCAGGACCGCAAAGTTTTCCATCCTGGCGGCGTCGTCATCGATGCCAACGAGAATCCTCTCGGTCCTTGCGATGCCGCGCGAAAAGCCATCGTGGATATGGCCCCGCAGGGCGGCCGCTATTCTTACTGGCTGAAAGAAGAATTCGTTAAGACTTTCACGGAGATGGAGGGCCTGAAGCCGGAATACGTACTTGTGTTTCCCGGTTCTAGTGAACCGCTACATTTCTCGGTCCTCGCGTTTACTTCGCAGTCGAAGAGCTACGTTACCGCCGATCCCGGCTACGAAGCCGGCATGAAAGCGGCGAAAATCTCCGGAGCGCGCGTCGTCAAGGTTCCTCTCACCAAGACTTATGCTCACGATATCAAGGCCATGGTCGCCGCCGCCCCCGACGCCGGCCTCTTCTACGTCTGCACCCCCAACAATCCCACCGGAACGTTGACCCCGCATTCCGACATCGAGCAGCTCCTCGCCGCGAAGCCGAAAGGTTCCGTCGTGCTGGTGGATGAAGCCTACATTCACTTTTCCGACGGCGTGAGCGCCCTCGACCTGGTGAAGGCCGACCGTGATGTCATCGTGCTGCGAACGTTCTCGAAAATCTACGGAATGGCCGGGATTCGCTGCGGTATGGCTATCGGCCGTCCCGACCTGCTCGCGAAACTCGAGAACTTCGGCGGCTGGAGCGCCATGCCGATCACCGCCATGGCCGCCGCCACCGCGAGCCTGAAGCACGAGCATCTCGTTTCCGAACGCAAACAGTTGAATGCCGCCATCCGCCAAAAAACATTCGAGTGGCTCGACCGTCAGGGCTATTCCTATGTCCCCTCCGAGTCCAACTGTTTCATGCTCGATACCAAGCGCCCCGCCAAACAAGTCATCGACGCCATGGCCGCGCGCAATGTTTATATCGGACGCATCTGGCCCGTTTGGCCAACCTACACGCGCATCACCATCGGCACGCAGCCGGAAATGGAAGCCTTCCAGGCCGCCTTCCAAGCCGTCATGAAGGGTTCCACTACCACCGGCTACGCTCCTCCGCCATCGTTCAGAGCGCGCCGCTCCTATCCCGACGGCCAGTCCTGGCCTAGCGTGTAAACGACGCCACCGAAGTGGAAATGAATCCGAGTGAGCCAGATCGTCGAAAGCTGAAATGGCTTATCATCGGTTCGTCTGTTATTTCCTTTTCATGGTGTATGCCCTTCGTTACGCTACCGTAGTGCCCTATCAGATTCTCGGACTATGCGCCATTCTCAACGCTGCCATCATTCTCATCTTTGTGTTTAGCATCAGGAAGGTCTACCTGAGAATGAAGGGACTAACAGTTCTTAAAGGGGTCGAGGTTGATGAAACTGCAGCGAAACTCAGAATGGATTTTGATCGACGAAGACTGAAGTGGCTCTGGATGGGGGCAGGGCTTTATTCTCTGATCTTCCTCAATGGAATCCGCTTCGGTTTTGCCAACGTCGGCAGATTGCCCTTGCTGGGGATAATCTGCGCCGAGGCTCTCAACGGTTCAATCCTCACAGTATTCGTTCTCGAAATAAGGAAAGTGTACCACCGCTTGGAGAGCGGAAAGTCTCGGTAGTTCTGGAACTAGGATGAACTAACAAGTGGCATGCCTTTTTCACGGGAGTGACCCGACCTCTCACTATCAGGCTGTTGACATCAGATTTACATAGATTTTACAATCAGGGAATAATCCCCGCGATTTGTGAGTTGTACAGTTCGAGAGCACAATTTTTCTCTGGTCAGTCCCCTATCAGATTCGGCCCGTCAAAGATCACAAATACGTAGAAAGGAAGAAGGAAGGACCATGAAAAAACCGTCTCAAATTCGCCTTGGACTCATTGCCGCCGTAGTTTTCATCGGTGCCGCCATTTTGTTATCCGTGACCGGCTCGAAGGTGCAGGGTTCGGACAAATTCAATCAACCCGGCAACATCCTCATCACCGACCAATTCAACAATCGCGTCATCGAAATCGACCCCAAGGGCAATATCGTCTGGCAGTTCGGAAGCGGTCCGGGCAACATTACGCCCGCTGCGATCATCGGCACTAATGACGCCGAGCGCGTGAACGACCTCACCCTGATGTCCGGGACCGGCATTCCCGCTGGCCCCATCAGCACCACGCATTGCAAAAAGGGCTGTGTGGATAACCGTGTGCTCCTCGTCGACCGTCGCGGCAACATCGTCTGGCAATATGGGGAGTTCGGCGTTACTGGGGCCGGATTCAATCAGCTCAATACTCCAGTTCAAAACACCTATCTGCCTCAGTCGAACCACGACGACCACATACTGATCACCGATCAGGGCAACAACCGCATCATCGAAGTGCGCCGCTCGGATAAGGAGATCGTGTGGGAATACGATGGGCTGAATAATCCAAACGCCGCCGAACTCCTCACCAATGGCAACATCCTCATCTCCGACGAGAACAACAACCAGGCAATCGAGGTCACTCATACCATGCCGAGCAATCTCGTCGCCACGTTCACTACCGCCGGCGGCACGCCCTTCAGCGGCGTGGCTTTTGCCAGCCGCCTCTCCAACGGCAATACGCTCATCACGGACTCTAACAACAGCCGCATTGTTGAAACCAATGTACACGGCGACGTGTTCTGGCAGTACCTCACCAACACTCGTCCGGGCAGCAATCCGGCCCCACTACCCACACGTGCGGTTCGCCTGGGAAATGGCGACACCCTGATTAGCGATCAGTTCAATCATCAGGTGATCAGGGTCGATATGTCAGTCAACTCGGGTATGTCAGGGGTTATCGTCGCCAGTTACGGCACGATCAACAATCCCGGCTGTAGCCCTAGCACTGCTATTGAGATGAATGGGCCGTACAGCGCCTACGTCATCGGCGACTATACCGGCATCACGCCGCCGTTCTGATCGCCCGTATCGATTCAGCGCGTCAGCGGCCATAGCGCCGCCGCAGTTTTTTGCGGATGGTTTCGCGAACAGTTTCAGAGCGGTCCCTGTCGAGTCCCTTTAGGACACCGATATACTTCTCCGCCTCTGCGTGCAGCCTGCGCTGTTCCTCGTCTCCGGACACGTAGAATGCGCTTTTCTTCAGCCATTCGCGAACTGCCGTGTCAAGAATAGTGGAAATAGAGACCTTTCGGAGACGCGCTTGGCGCTCAAGTTCTGATTTCAGCTCGCTGGACAAACGCCAGCTATAGACATGGGTCTTCATGCACTACATTGTAGTGCATACGCTTTTTGCAAACTAGGAACTGTAAACTGCAAACTACTGAAAACTGAAAATTCTTTTCACGCCGGATTAAACTCCCCGCGCCGGATCATCTCCTCGCTCATCCTCCGTGCCTCGCGCAATGTCGCCGCCATCTGCGGATCCCCATTCTTGGCCGTCCCTTGCAAGAGCCGGTCGAGCTCTTCGTCAAACAGATCTCGGACAAGTTCCGCAGTGTGACGCACCGGCGCGCCTCCGTCATCGACAACTTCGACTTTGTCCGAGTGCTTCATGCGCTGCGCGATCATCAGCCGATAAATACGATCCGTAGCCAAATCTTCCATGTAGCCATCAAGAAGGCTCGCACCCTTGCCGTTCAAAACGCCATTGCGATACCGAATCACCGTTCGCACTGCGGCGCGCGTTCCCGGCAAGCTGCGCTTGCCGACTCCCGCCGGCACTGGGCGAAGATCGGGATGCGTATTGGCGTTCGCAGGGCGCGACTGAATTTGATTCGGAGAAGGGAACTGGCTCACCGCGATTTCGTTCTGGTCAGGGTGCCCCGTCCAGGCGCCGTCCATCAGCGAATTCGCTTCATTTTTCTTGTCTTCAGCAAGAACCTTCAATGCCCGCGCATTCAGTTCCGCGTCTTCGCGGCTGGGATAGAGAGCNNNNCCGCCGATAGCTAGCAAGCCATGCTTGTGGCAAATCTCAGGGATCAGATTTCGCAAATTCTGGAAGAAAGCCACGTTGTGCGGAATGGTGTTCCGGTCCGGCAGAACCCACCCTGGATTTTCCAAATTGAAATGGATCAAGCTCGCCATGTAGTCCCAGCGGCCAAGATTTAATCCAACAATGTGGTCGCGAAGATTCCACGCAAACTCTTCCATCTGAAATGCCAGCGGATGCGATTCCACCAGCGCCATGCACTTGATGGCATTCGTCGGCAGGCCCTTCAGCCGCGCAATCATCTGGAATAGGTCGCGCCACCACACAGCCTCCTCCGCTGACTCGGATTTCGGAATGTAAATGCACAGAGGGTGCTTCAGCGCGCCGAAGTCCACCTGGTAAGCGACCATCGCCACATCGAAAAGCGAAGCCGGCAGCAATTCCCCGGGCAAAACGTCGGCTTGATGAATATGCAATCCACGGGGCCGCGTGAAAATAACCGTGGCGCTCGGATTGATTCCGACAGTCTTGTCCCGCTTCCGGTCGAAATACGTCAGATTCCCAGCAAGGGCCTCGAGAATATTCTTGATCCCGTGCGAGTTGTGCTCCCACGAATTCGCCGTCGAATCTTCCAGATCGAGCATGACTCCAGGAGCGCCGGAATTCAGCATCTTCACGACGAGATCGGCGTCATCGGCCGGGCCAGTCATCTGATTTCGTTGATCTGCGCACCACGCTGGAAGCTCGATGCGCCAGGAATTCGTCGTAGCCTCCGACGGCGGCAGGTAATCGGGAACCTTGCCGGCGTGCGCTTCCGCCAGCGCATTATCGCGGCGCGCGATCAACGCGCGCTGGCGCATTGTGAGAGCGGCGTGCAGCGGTGCAAGGAATTCCAGAAAGCCCTCAGCTAGATCGCGAGCCGCATCAAAATCTGCCGGCGCGGAATTAACCTCCACGAGGCGGTTCGAGAAGGGCAGGGGAGCAGGCGTCGGATTCGGAGGAGCTGTTGCCATGGTCGAGGTCCGTCCTTTCCACTTGGCTAATGGATGAATCGAACGCGCCTGGCATCATAACGCATTAAAAGGAAACTGTGCGGCGGAGCTCACCCCAACTGCAGAAGCGCAAAGCAACCGGGGCCGCCCTGGCGCGGCCCCGTGCTTCTCAAAGTTTACCTGACTTAACCCCGCACAACGCGGAGATTATTCTTCACCGAAAATACGTTGGGAACTCCGTTCGCACGGAGGTTCGCAATGTTCTTATCGGTTTCGTTATCCACGACACCTTCCAGCGTCACGTTCCCGTTCTTCACGATGATATGGATCGGCGGCACCGCCTGATTCGAGTATCGCGCGAGCGTGCTCTCCCCATAGATGGAGCGATACACGGCGCGACGGAGTTGGTCATCCATCGGCGAAAGTGGCAGCACCTCGATTGTGTTCACCACCGCGCTGACTCCCTCGATATGCTTTACGGCCGCCTCGGCATCAGATTTCAAAGTCGGCCGCGTTACCTGGCCGTACAGAGTCACCCGGTCGCCTTCCACCTTATACGCGAGGTTGTCGAATACCGAGTACCACGGCAACATGAGCAGCTCGTGCCGCACTTCCTTGATAAGTTTTGCTTGTGATTTTGGTTCGCTGCCCTGATTTCGCCCTTTCTGCGACCACGCTGCAGCTGAATCTGCCAACGCCGCAATCGGCGCGGCCAGCAGCGCTATCATAAACAGGGCCCTTAGTTCCTTTCTCATAATTTCCTCCCGGACAAACGTCCTTTGTTTCGTCCTTTCCTTTCTCGACTATTTAGATTCAAGATGCATGCCAAATGGGTGCCTGCTTTTGCGCCGGGCAGAGGTGGTAGCATGTTTTTATTAGTGCTCTGGGAATCGTGAAACTCTCTGGAATAGCGAAACTTTTTCAGAGCTCTGGTGTTGAATAAAGATTCTGACGGAGGGAGTAGCTCAGTGTTGGTCATTGCGCATCGCGGGGCATCGGGAAACGCGCCAGAGAATACCCTGGCGGCGTTCCGGAAAGCTGTCGCTCTGGGGGCCACCTTTATCGAGACCGATTTGCAGCTTTCGCGCGATGCCCATTTCGTAGCCATTCATGACGATACGGTGAATCGCACCACGACTGGACAGGGAGCAGTCCACGGCATGACCCTCACGGAGCTGCGCCGGCTGGATGCCGGGTCCTGGTTCGGCAGCGAATTCATCGGCGAACGCATTCCCACCCTCGAAGAGATTCTGGAGTTTTCCAAGAAACATGACGTGGTGTTCTACCTGGAAATCAAGCCGGGCGGTTCGTGGGGCGGCGAGCATGCGCTCATTGGCGCGCTGCGCGAGTCGGGCGAGATCCCGCGCGTAGTGGTGATTTCCTTTGACGCAGCCATCGTCCTGGGCCTGCGCAAAATCGAGCCGACCCTGATGACCGGCCTCTTGTATGACGGCCAGATCGAGAATCCGCTGGACAAGGCCGTCGCCATCGGCGCGCGCCAGTTGCTCGTGCGAGGAGATCTGGTGACTCCCGCGCTGCTTGCCAACGCCCGGAAGAAAGATCTGCAAGTGGTGTGCTGGACGGTGAATCATCCTGCGCATATGCGCATGCTCGCCGCTGCGGGCGTCGACGGAATCATGAGCGATTATCCCGACCGCCTGGCCGCCGCGGTAAAACGAGAAGCCGAAGTCCTTTCTTAAGGCGGAGGCTTGAGAGGTCCGGAGAAATCCCCCACCGCACCAACGCGTGGGCGCCCGCAAAAAGAAGATACGTTTCCGTCAGTTCTTCGCGGTGTCCTTCGCCGTCCTGAGGACGGCCTGCTGATCATCATTCGTCCGGACATTTTCATAGAACCGACGCAAAGCCGGGTAACTCTCCACAGTCACATAGTAGACTTCGAATTTGAATTGCCGCTTCACTCGCAATGAATTAGCTTCCTTTCCAAGATTCAATTCGTAGTGCGCTGCGCCAGCTTCAATTTTTCCATTTGAAGGAAGAGATTCAACTTCGATGCCTGCGGGCAAATCAAGGGTCACTTCATCGTAGACCTCAGCCGGATAGTCGAAGTAGATGGGGTGAATGCGCCTGGGGGAAGCAAAAGGATTCTCTCCTTTGGTGTGAAAGACGGCGAGCGGAAGTACGAGGCGCTGCCCCGCTCTGTTTGCATAGCTGGGCACTTGCAGGTGGAACTCGGCTTTCAGCGGCGCTTCTGAAGTAGCCCAGCCATCGGTGGAGAGCAATTTCACGACTGCTCCTTGCGGGAGTGACTTCTGCACAGTTTCCTCGAGGTCCTTCCGTCTCTGCGCTTCGTCCTCATCGATGGCTCTGAGACGGCGAGTGAGCGCCTCCTGGCCTTCGTAGGTGATGCTGACGTTTCCCTCCAGATTTCCCTCAGCGTCCAGATTTAATTGCGCGCTCCTCCGAGTCACGGCATCCTTACTTTCGGGCTTGGGAGTGCTCCCGATTTGGCCATTGAAGCTGTCAACGAGTATCCCCTCGGCTTGTGTTTCCTCCCAGGGGAGCAACCCATAGGGGCAATAAAGTGTTGCCGGATCGAAAAATTTAGAACCGGAACCGACAATCACTTTGACAACCAAAGAATTCAGCTGGTTGGGATCAAGTCGCTCCGGTGCAAAGAAGTTGCGATTCCGGGCAGTCACCCGCACGGGATAAGCATGAAAACCTGCAGCGCGCGCCAAAGCGACAAAGACTAGATTGATTTCATTGCCAAATGCGTATCCGCGGTCGAGCACCTCTTCAACATTCTTGTTCTCCTTAAGACTCTCCTGTTTCCGTTCTTTTTTTGATTTCTCCGGTTCGTAAGCGAGCGCGCGAATCCGCTGAACACGGGCGTAGATCTTCCTCAGCTTCGTTTCGTCTGAATCGCCCGGGCTGATCAGGTGCTCAACTTCCTTCTGAACGCCTTTGCGCTTTCCGACAAAAGCGTCGTAGTATTCCGCTTCGCGCCTGGCAAGACTCATCCAGTAGGATCTGGGATCACCGCTAAACATACCGAGGGTGTAAAACACGTCGGCGCGAATCTTGAGTGATTCTTCCGGCGGCGAATATTCCTCTTTTTGAAACGCCGGAATGTTACTGACCTCCAGTTCGACGGTGCCATCCGCCAAGGTTCGCTGTACCGCATCTTTTGGAAGCTCGTGGGTGAACGTGACCGTCCGCGTTCCCTTCAGCGGATGGAGCACGAAGTGCCCTTGGCGAACCGAGAGTGCTTGCTGAATTTCCCATTCGGCCGCAGGGTAGGCGAACGCCTGAGTGATTAGGTAACTTCCGGGATTCCGGAAGACGTCCGGAATGTCAGAGCGCCAATGAAGGCGATACGAGTACTCAATGATGCTTCCGACGGCGACGTTGGGAAGAGTAAAAGCCTTGGCGCTTATTCGGTACTTCTTCATTTTGACGACTTCCTTGTCGTAGATAGCGCCGTTGAACTCTTCGGACCTGCCCTCGGGCGATGTGACGCGCGCTCGGATCTCTTCCACTTGTGTCCGCGTTTCGAAGTAAGGAATTTCCACATCCGCATACTTCTTTCCATCTTCCCGGAATACCTTGATCCGTTTGTAAGCGGTCTCTGTGGACTTCACGCTGTCGGTCTGCACTTCGTAATAAAGAATCAAGGCTGGTTCTCCGGGATTCAGGAGATTGTCCTTCAGAGCGAGGTCCTGCAGCGTGAGGTTTGGCCAGCTTTGGGGAGCCTGGGCTTTGGCCGAAGGCACTGCGCTGCACAGGGCGGCGGCCATCGCGAGTATAGCGCCAAAAATGGGGAACTCAGTCATCGGCGGCATCTTTCCTTACGGCGGCAGACGGCGGAACATGCGAAGTGTAGTAAGGACGGGATTGTGGAGCAAGCGACAAGAAGCGTCACTGCCCTATGTCGTACGATGTCGCGAGCTGGGGACCTCCTCGCGGCCGAGCTGCAGATAGAGCGCTGCCAGTTGCGCCACGCTAAGTTGCTCGGCGCGGGAGTCGGGGCGCAGGTTTAGCGAGTCGAGGGCTTCGCGGGCACGCTCCGGTTTGGCCAGCGACCGCAGGTTGTTCACCAAAGTCTTTCGTTTCTTCGAGAAACAAAATTTCACAAAATCCAGGAATCGGGCCTCGGCATCGCGAGTTGATTCTGCCTGCGCGCCTGCGCTCGACGTCCCGCCTGTGCCGAGTGCCAGCTTTGCGCGCTGACCGGGAAGTCGTAGAGTGACAAGCGCCGAGGTGACTTCCGGCGGTGGCTCGAACGCCTCGCGCGGAATCTCGAAGACCAGTTCCGGTCGCGTATAGAACTGCGTAACCACGGAAAGATACCCGTAATCCCGCGTCCCCGGTTGTGCCGTCACGCGCAGCGCCACTTCCGTCTGAATCACTACGTGTATTTCGTCGATGACATCCGCAAAGTCGAAAAGGCGATGCAGAATCGGCGAAGTGATGTAGTAAGGCAGATTGCCGTAGACGCGCATGCGTCGGCCTCCCGCGATGGCGCCGAGGTCCGCTTTGAGAATGTCACTGTGAACGACATGAAAATTAGGAAATTTTTGCGCCACCCGCCGCAGGCCCGCGATGAGCCCCGCATCGATTTCAATGGCGTGGACGGGGTCGCCCATAGCTAGAAGGTGCTCGGACATTTCGCCGTGGCCGGGCCCGATTTCGATCCAGCAGTGTTGCTCATCCCGCGCAAGCGGTACTGCGGAATGCGGCGAAACTCGAATCGCCCGCGCGATCTGTTCGCGCCAGTCGAGGTCTTTCAGGAAATGTTGCCCCAGCCGTTGCCGCGCCATGGCCGAACAGTGTAGCAAGGCGGGCCACGAAACCCTGCCACTTTGGCGGAAACAATTGCAAGCGGCAGCCTGGGTCAGTCGTAGGAGGATTTTGTGTTGGCTTGGCGGGCGGGCCTATCGGTCGAAAGGCGCCGTCTGCGTCCCGGCGTACGCGCAGAGAAATCCGCGAGTATGGGACGCTCGGATAGCACGGCAATGAATTCCTCAACGTAAGCGGGCGTATGACTATCCCGCAGCTGAGCAACGGACCATTGCCAGCGATACCCCGGCGGCTGCAGCGACACGCCGATCAATGCGCCAGAAGCCAGCTGCGGACCGACGGCCCAGCGTGGAAGCGCTGCAATTCCGAGTCCCCCCATAACCATCTCGAGAATCACTTCCGTCAGTAGCACTTCCTGAACTTTCCACGGTTGAATTCCCGCGGGCTCAAGAACTTTCGTCAACAACGTGCTCTCTGCTCCCGGCGGATAAACCAGGATATTCTCACCGGCAAAGTCCTCCGGTGCGGCGCAATTCTTTGCCGCCAGGCGATGCTTTGGGGGAACGACGATCACCACATCATCCTCGAAGAGAAGAGTGTAGCGAATCTTGCGGTTTCGAATGGGTTCGCAGATGAGCGCCAGATCCAGCTTTCCTTCAAGGAGCGCTTCGAAAGGATTATTCGTCGCCTCGATCACCAATTCTCATCCCGACCTCGAATCCAAAATCCGCTCCCGCGCGGAAGCCCATGGACTCACCATCGAAGCCTATCTGGAGAGCCTTGTCCGTGCTGATCAGCAGGGAACGGAGGAACTGGAATCTCTCGCTCTCGAAGGACTCAATTCTGGCACTCCGATCGAGGTTGGGCCTTCGTATTGGCAGGAAAAGCATCTCCGGTTCGATGAACGCCTGGAGAAGACCGGCGCACGGTGAGCGCTGTCTACGTCGTCCGTCCCAGGGCCGACCAGGACCTCGACGACCAAGCGTATTACCCTTGCAACTCAAGCAGACCCTAACCTCGGTCACCGATTCCTCCTCGCTGCACATGAAACGTTTGCTCTCCTGGCTACGAATCCACAAATAGGATGGCATCCTCGTTTGAAGCACCCCGATTTGACGTCCCTGCGAGTCTTCCAGGTGTCGAGTTTCGAGAAAATGCTCGTGTTCTATCGTCCTCGTCCGGATGGGGTTGAGACTGTGCGAGTGGTTCACGGTTCTCGGAATCTCCAGGCCCTATTGCGGCGTGAAGGGCTTGAGTAAGCAGCAAGAATCCATCAATCGCAAATGTAACCCCCATCCGACTCGCTCATAAACCCGGGTCAAACCGTGTTCCCCGCGCTATCCTTGCGGATGCGGGCGATCACGAGTCGAATTTCTTCGTAAGGGATTTCCGCCGGGAGGGCTTCCTTGAGAGGCTTCAGGCGGTCCATTCCGAGTTGGCGGCAGGCCGCAGCGATCTGGTTGTATCTTTCAGGGGCTAGCCAGCCGGGTTGAAACTGCGCTTCGCCCCTTTCGATCAGATCGGCCACCAGCGAGACGACGGCGCGCAGGGTTCGCGCGCGAAGTTGAGCGATCTCCTCGAACGTGCGGCCTGCTTCGAGCAGGCGCAGAGTTTCTCTCGCCGGCGAGGAGACTTTTGGTTTGCTTTCGTTGGAAGCGCGCTCACCGGCACGGAAACGGCGCAACGCGTCCAGTATTTCCTTGCCGTACATTTCGACTCGTTTTTCACCGAAACCAGATACGCGTCGCAACTCCTGCAAGTTCGCTGGTTCGACCAGGCACAAATCCTCCAGCGCGGAATCGTGCAAGACGACGAACGCAGGAATCCCCTTTTCTTTCGCGGTCTTGCGCCGCCACTCCCGCAAATACTCATTCAACTCTCTATCCACGGACGAGTTCGCGACCGGTCCCGAGACAGGCTGTTGTTCCCAGCGTACTGGCTGCGGTGGACGCGAAGCGATCCTACTTGACCTGCTTTGCTCTGCTTCCATTTCCAACCAGTCGGGCGTGGCGGCGCAGGCATCGCAATTCCCGCACGTCTCCCATTTGGGGGTTTCCCCGAAGTGCTGGCAAATGTGACGCTGGCGGCAGCTGTCGGACTGCACGAAGCTCTCGACCTCGCGATAACGCTGCCAGGCACGTTCTTTCTCGGCGGCGTCTACGATTTTCCCGTTGAAATAAGCGCGCAAACCGGAGTCTCTCTTTTGCCAAAACAAAAAGCAATCCGCGGGGAGTCCATCCCGTCCGGCGCGGCCCGCTTCCTGATAGTACTGCTCGACACTCTTCGGGAGCGCGAGATGAATCACCGCCCGCACGGCAGGCTTGTTGATTCCTAGGCCGAAAGCCATGGTGCCGACCAGGATGCGCACCTCGTCAGCCATCCATTTTTCTTGGTTATCGCGGCGAGCGCCGCTTTCCATTTGGCCGTGATAGCCGATGGCCGCAATGCCGTTTTCCTCCAGGAAATCGACGGTCTCTCCAACGCGGGCGATCGTCGGTGCGTAGACGATCACGCTTCCTTCTGAGACTTTCCGCACGGCGCGAAGCAACAGCTCGTCCGGCGTTCGGGCGCCACATTGACGGACGACGTAGCGCAAATTGGGCCGGCGAAAGCTGGCGATGTGTTTGTGCGGATCGCGCAGGCGTAGCTGCTCAATGATGTCGCCGCGAACGCGTTTCGTGGCGCTGGCGGTAAATGCGGCGACGGGGCGATCGGGAAAAATCTCGCGCATGCGGCTGAGCTGGCGGTACTCCGGGCGGAATTCATGGCCCCACTCCGAGATGCAATGCGCTTCGTCGATGGCGAAGAAGGAGATTGGCAGACCCTTCAGCCAGTCCACCGTGCCCCCAAGGGCGATGCGCTCGGGTGACAAATAGAGCAACTGGTATTTGCCGGTGGCGGCTTGTTGCAGGACGTGGCTCCGCACTTCAGACGGAGTTGCGGCGTTTAAGCACGCGGCCGAAATTCCCATTTGCAGGAGTTGCGCAACCTGGTCCTGCATCAGGGCGATAAGCGGAGAGATCACGACCGTGGTGCGCCCCGCAGCCAGAACCGCAGGCAATTGATAACACAGCGATTTGCCGCCGCCCGTTGGCATGATCACGCAAGCATCTCGTCCCGCCGAGATGCTCCGGACGATGGCCTCCTGCCCCGGCCGGAAGTTTTCGTAGCCCCAATAACGATGCAAAGCCTCGGAGAGGGACGTGCTGGCCGGCGAAGAGTTGTACTTAGGGCTTTCCGAGGGTAGAGCGGCTGGGGTAGCCATTATAGGGAACTCCTAATGCCCGGTACGGGACGGGCGCGCAGATATTCGCTTTTATTTCGCCCATTGTCAAGTGCTAGCTGGCATAAAATGACTTATAGAATCAAATAAAGTAAAAAAGACTAAAAACGCGTGTTCGGCCTCGAAGGAACTGAAAGTCAATTATGTCCGATGAGAAAGAAATTAAGGAGGTGGTGCGCGAGGAAAGACGCTCCGAGAAAACTGGGAAATACAAGCCGCTGCCGCGCAATAAGCAGACAGAGACTGGCGCAAGCGACGCCGCGCGCGGGTTGTTAATACGGATTGCGCAAGGGCCCGCCGTGCGTTATGTTTTTGTATTGTGCCTCGAAAACATCTAGCGCCTTTCGCTTTGCTTGCCGCGCCCGCGCTGATTTTTGCAACGTGCTGCAGCGCGCAGGAAAAAATTGTCGTCCCGAGCGCGCCCGTCGAAAAGCCCGCAGCAAAACCGCAAAACAAAACTGGGCCTTCCGAGTCGAAAAAGGAAACGTCCTCTCCCGATTCAAAAAAGGAGACACGCGCTCCCGATTTTTCCAAAGAGCCGCTGGTCTACGAGCAAGTGCGCGGGCGATTGCGTTACGAAAAAGACGGCACGGGGACGATGGCAATCCGCGCGCGAATCCGGGTGCAGAGTTACGCGGGCGTGCAAAGAGTCGGACAACTGATTTTCAATTATCAGTCCGCGAACGAAAAACTCGAAGTGCGCAAAATCCAGGTGACCAAGCCGGACGGAAAAACAATCACCGCCGGAGCGGACGCGGTTCAAGACATGACTTCGCCGGTGGCGCAAGCAGCGCCGATGTACACGGACATGCGGCAAAAGCACGTTACGGTGCCCGGACTGTCTCCGGGAGATATTTTAGAGTACGAGACGGTGACGACGACCGAAAAGCCGTTGACGCCGGGACAATTCTGGCAAGTGTGGAATTTTATCAGCGACGACATTTGCTTGGACGAACAAGTAGAACTAAATGTGCCGCTCAAGGGGACGCTAAAGACTTTTCTCAACGCGGACGTTAAACCGGAAGTGCGGAACGATGGAGACCGGCAGATTTTCACCTGGAACAGTTCGAATCTGAAGCGCGCAGAGGCAAAGCAACCGCCGGCAGGATTCGACGTTGCCAGACTTCTTCAGGGAGCGAGACAGGCTGAAGGACGGCGACTGTACATCACTTCGTTTTCGAATTGGGGCGAAGTCTCGGCGTGGTACGCCGGACTGGAGCGCGACCGACGTGTTCCGACCGCCGGAGTGAAAACGAAAGCGGATGAAGTGGTGCGCGGCGCGCAGAACGATCTGGAGAAGGTCCAGGCGATCTACGAATATGTGGCCAGGAACATTCGTTACGTAAGCCTTTCGTTTGGCGTGGGGCGATACCAGCCGCATTTCGCCGGCGAGGTGCTTTCGAATCAATATGGCGATTGCAAAGACAAAGCGACGCTATTTGAGGCGATGCTGGAAGCAGAAGGAATTGCGGCCGGGCCGGTGCTTTTGCAAACGGACGGAGATGTCGCCACCGAGATGCCGAACCCGCTGGATTTCGATCATGCGATTTCCTTCGTGAAGGCTGGCGGGAAGGAGTTGTGGCTGGATTCGACGCTGGGAGTTGCGCCATTCGGATATTTGCTGCCGCAGGTGCGGGGGAAAAATGCGCTGGTGGCGGCGCCAGGCGAAGGGAAGGAACTGCGCAGAATTCCCAAGGAACTCCCGGCGACCACGATGTATCGCGTAGAAGTGGACGGGAAAGTCGATGATGACCGGAAAATGGACGCGCTGCTGGCATTCGAAACAAGAGGTGATCTGGAAGTTCTGTTGCGGCTGGGTTTGACGCAAGTGTCACTCTCGCAATTCTCGGAATTGATGGCGGCGGGCGCGCGGCAAGCCGGAAAAGGCTCAGACGTTGCGTTCTCGGATCTGGATGCGAGCGATCCCTTCGACACCCACAAGCCTTTGCGAATGAAAGTACGGATGACGGGGACGCTGCCCGAGGACAAGGACGGCGCAAGCAAAGAGAAGAAAAGCGCAAGCGGCCCCATGAATTTTGACGCCGCTGATTTCGGCTTCTTCCTGCCGTTCATGGTTGTCAGTGACGATGGGAGTTTCAGGGGACATCTGGGCGGTCCGAAAGAAATGGGACTGCACGTGAAGTTCACCGTGCCGGAAAAGCTCGCGGACAAGAAAAAGCCAGAGAAAGGCGAGCCGGAAAAGATTACCAAGGAATTCGCGGAGTATGAGGGAAAGTGGCACTGGGACGGGAAAACGCTGGAAGGGGACTGGCGACTGGAACTGAAGACGAATGAAATCCCCAATGAGAAAATTGCCGACTACCTGAACTTCCGGACGCAAGTGCTTTCGAAGCTGTCGGAATTCTCGGCGAAGCTGGCGGGAAATGAGGGCGGATTTCGGGTAGCGGGAAAGGTGAACCGGTATTCCGAAGCAATGAGCGCCATGCGGAGCGGAAAGACAGAGGAGGCGCGAAAGAGTTTGGAAGCACTGGTCAAAGAGGACCCCAAGTATGCGGACGCGTGGAGGTCGCTGGGCGAGGCGGAGGCGAAGCGAAAGAACTGGCAGAAGTCGCGCGATGCCTATCAAAAGGTGACGGAGCTTGAGCCCGGAAACTATACAGGATACGAGGGAATGATCCGCGGGTACACGGCGGAATACCGGTACGACGAAGCGATCGCCGCAGCCAAATGGCCACGCGCAGCTCGGCTGGCTTTACTTGCAGACGGAGAAATACGAGCTTGCGGCGCAGGAGTACGAAAACAGCGTGAAGAGTTTTCCGAAGAGCCCGCAAATGGAGGTGTTCCTCGGGCGGGCGTACGCGGGGGCGCACCACCGAGAAAAGGCGCAAGCAGCATTCGACAAGGCCGTCGAGCTGGACCAGAGCGCGCTCACGCTGAACAATGCGGCATACTACGCGGCCGAGGGAGGATTGGATTTAGAGAGCGCGGAAGAGAGAGCGAAGAAGGCGGTGGGAGAGATCGAGGGAAAAGTAGGTGAGGTGAAGCTTGAAGATGTGAAACCACAAACTGCGCGGCTGCTGGGAAGCCTGGCGGCGTATTGGGACACGCTGGGATGGATCGAATTCAAAAAAGGAAATCTGGCGGAAGCGGAGAAGTATCTACGCGCGGCATGCGATTTGACGGATGCGGGAACGATTCAAATGCACATGGGACGGGTATATGAATCGCAAGGACGAAAAAAGGAGGCCATCTACGCCTATAGCAGAACGCTGCTTCCGACGACCGACCGATCGTTTCGATTCGATAGCGAAACCGCCAGAGGCGTGGAAGTATCTCCCCGACCGCTGTCTCCGGACGAACGCGAAGCGCGAAAACACGTGGCTGTTCTGCTGGGTGGCGAAGACAAAATCGCGGAATTGCTCAAAGAGTCGTCTTACAACCGCAATTGGAATCGCACGGTAACGACACCCTATTCCGAAAAGATGGATCGCCACGCGCAGATGGTGGTGATGGTTTCGCCCGGCCCGAAAATTGACGGCATGCGAGCGATTAAGGATGAAAGCGAGGCCAAGGCTCTGCTAGACCGCAAGCATTCCCCGATGCCGCTACGCGCGCGACCCCCCGTGTAGTGTCGATACATTGCATGGATGCTCCCGCGCAATGTGAGCTGCAATTCCTGCCGATTGAACAATCGGATGTGATTTTCGGCAGCGCCAATAGCCAGGGAACCGGCGGAACTAGTCAGAATTGATTTTTCGGTGCGCTGGGAAACTGGTTTTCGAGGAATTCGAGGCGGTTGCCCCAGGATCTTCTGCGTGGAAGCGGCGGATGCCGGGGAGAGAGACGTCGTCGGTGACTTTGATGCCGCTGTCCAGCAGAGCCTGACGCAGCTCGTCGAGGTTGATGGCAACGAAGGCTGGATGGGCTTTTTTGGCGGGGCAAAAATCGCGCTCGACGCCGATGTGGAGTTGCTGTCCGCCGCATTCGAACCAGCAGCCGTCTCGGGCGCGAAGCGGCTCAGGTTTCTCGATTTCTCGCATGCCAAGGAGTGCGCCATAGAATTCGCGTGCAGCGGCCTCACAGCCTCCGGGAGCGGCGGTCTGGACGTGATCGAGTTGCGCGATTCGAAACTTCATATTTAGTAGAGAATAGCAGCGAGCGGCCGATTTTACTCCCGGTGAAGGTAAATTCCTCCCCCCACTACTGAGCCCAGTGCGTACAATGTCTCGGCGGGCCGAGCTTGGAGAGGTGACCGCAAATGATTCCAGTTGAAGGTCTCTTTGAGGCGCACATTACCGTTCGTAATCTCGAACGGTCGATCACCTTCTACCGCGATGTCGTTGGGTTGGAGTTGGGGATTTCACAACCGGAACGCCCTGCGGCGTTTTTTTGGGTTGGAGGGCGGGGCAAATCCATGATGGGCATTTTCACTTTGGGAAGCTGGCCTCTCACGATGATGCAACATCACGTGGCCTTTCAAGTCGCGCTGGAAGATGTGTTAGCGGCTCCCCAGAGGCTTCGATCTGTGGGCATCACTCCCCGTGGACGTTCCCCTCTGGGAGGTCGTGGTGAGCCGATTGACGAGCCAATTGTCTTTGCCTGGATGCCCGCGGCATCCGTATTCTTCGATGACCCGGATGGGAATCTCTTGGAGTACATCGCAATGCTTCCCGATCACCCGCGGCCTGACTTGGGAGTCGTATCGTGGAGTGAATGGAAAGAGATTCACGAGAATCTGCTCTGCATCTCCGGCTCGAGCGGAGTGACTCCCATTCAAGGCCTCTTTGAGGAGCACATCAGCATTCGTAATCTGGAGCGCTCGGTCGCCTTTTACCGCGATGTGGTAGGGGTGGAGGTGGGGCTCATCCAATCACAATCACCGATCGGTATGGGCGGGGCGCTGTTTTGGGTAGGTGGGCGTGGCCGGTCAATGATGGGCGTTTTCTCTCTAGGGGCAACCTGGCCGCTCACAATCATGCAACATCACGTGGCCTTTCAAGTGAAGCTGGACGACGTTTTGGCGGCTCCCCGAGATCTTCGATCCGCAGGCATCACTCCTTTGGGAGGCCGTAGAGAGCCGATTACGGAGCCAATCGTCTTTGCCTGGATGCCGGCTGCCTCCGTATTCTTCGACGACCCTGATGGAAACTTTTTGGAGTACATCTCCATGCTTCCTGATCCACCCCGCCCTGAGTTAAGCGTGATGTCATGGAGCGAATGGCGAAGGCTACACGATTATGCACGTAATTGAGCTCTGATTCACCACGCTCCCAAAATCGCAGAGGCGTCTTACAAATTGGCCGCAAAAAATGCCGCAATCTTTACCGACTGTGTTTCCTTGGACGGTTAGTCGGGGGTAGTGGGAAGTCAAGCGAGGGTGAGGCAAAGCGCTGACTTGACGCGCACTCAGCGCACAGTTACGCTTTCGTTCGTATAGTTGTGCGGAGAAGATTGTCGCCGAAAGCCGACACGAACAGGAACTCGTGGCAGACACTCCTTTTCAGGTTACCGGCCGGGAACGCAAAGCAGAAAAGAGTATCTCCGTCGCCGGATTACTGACAGATGCGGCAAAGAACAGCGTGGCGGCCGTCCAGGATTACGCGCTGCTCTCCGGGCAAGCGCTGGCAAACATTTTCGTTGGTCCTCACTACCTGCAGGACACACTCGAACAGATGGATTTTATCGGCGCCGGGTCGATGCCCATCATCCTGCTGGCGGGATTTTTTATCGGCGCGGTGATGGTGTTGCAAACCGGCGCGCAATTCACGCGATTTGGACAAACGTCGCTGACCGGAGACGTGGTGGCGATCGCGCTGGTGCGGGAACTTGGTCCGGCGTTCACGGGGTTGCTGGTGACGGGCCGGTGCGCGACGGGGATCGCGTCGGAGCTGGGGTCCATGCTGGTGACGGAGCAAGTGGACGCGATGCGCGCGATGGGCACCGATCCCAGCCGCAAACTGGTAGTGCCGCGGGTGCTGGCGGCGCTGCTCATGCTGCCGCTGCTGACGGCCATCATGGATTTCATCGGCTTGATGGGAGGCTGCGTCGCTTCGGTTTTTTCGCTGCGGCTGAGCGCGATTGAATTTTGGCGGCGCGCAATCAGTGCGCTTGATTTTGCGGATTTGATGCAAGGCTTTTCGAAACCGGTGGTTTTTGGCTTCATTCTCGCGACGATCGGATGCTACAAAGGGCTCACGGTGCGCGGAGGCACGCAGGGAGTGGGGCGCGCCACGACGCAAGCGGCGGTGCTGGGCTCGATTCTGATCATCGTGGCGGACGCCTTCCTGACAAAACTTGCACTGTTTCTCGCGGACAAAGTTTTTTAACGCGCCGCCGGGACGAGCGAAGCCTTCGCGGAGTTCCGCCGCGACCAGCAGGACAAATGCCGCTATAATGATGAGCGCATCCGATGAGCAGCGCCGTCACAGCTCTCTCCTATAACGGACCCGCCATCCATTTTGAGGACGTTCGAATTGGTTTCGACGAAGGAGATATTCTCCGGGGTGTGTCGTTTCGCGTGGAGCCGCGTGAAACAAAGATATTGCTAGGCGAAACCGGGACGGGGAAAACCCTGACGCTGAAACTTGCCGCGGGGCTGATCACTCCATCGGCAGGCGCAGTTCATGTGCTGGGCAAGGAAGTTTCGAACATGCGCGAAAGAGAGTTGCTGGATTTCAGGCGGCGAGTGGGATTTGTCTTTCAGGAGGGTGCGCTTTTCGATTCGATGACAGTGGCGGACAACGTGGCGTACCGGCTGCGCGAAGACGGCGTTGCGGAGGAGGAGATCGAGACGCGCGTGCTGGAGGTGCTGCGGTTCGTGGAGCTGGAGCACGCGCTGGAGCAGTTGCCGTCGGAATTGTCGGGGGGAATGAGGCGCCGGGTTTCGATTGCGCGCGCGCTAATCAACACGCCGCCGATCGTGCTTTACGACTCGCCCACGGCGGGACTGGATCCGGTAACCTCGCAGACGATCATTACGCTGATTCTACGGCTGCGCGATGTATACGGAGTGACGGCGCTATTGGCGACGCATCGTTTGCAAGATGGATTTGCACTAGCAAATTTTCATTTTGATGCGGAGGCAAAATGCGTGGTGCCGAACGCCCCGAATGGAAATGCGGCAAAGGCGGCCGACACGCGGTTCCTGGTCTATCGGGACGGGGAGATTTATTTCGAAGGCGAGCCGGAAGAGATCGCCAACACCAAAGATCCGTATCTGCAACGATTTCTCGTGTAGTTTTGCGGTAGTCTGTTCGATGGGAAGTACGGAGGGAAGCAGAGATGGCGCGAAAACAACTTACCTGGACGGAATTGCGCGTGGGAATCTTCGTGCTGGTCGGCCTGTTCGTGCTGGGCTCGGGAATATTTTATGTGACGGCGCCGGGGATACTAGGGCCGAAGTACATATTGAAGACGTATTTACCGGAAGTCGCGCAGCTTTCGAACGGCGCACCAGTGCGACTTGATGGCGTAGAGGTCGGCAATGTGGAGAGCATCAAGATCGTGCCGCGGGCCGCCAAAGCAAAACCGGAGGACCGGAAGAAGAATATCGAAGTCGACATGCGTGTGGATAAGAGGTTTCGTGAGTACATTCTGACGGATTCCACGGCGCGTCTGGTGACCGAAGGCCTGCTGGGCAACCGGTATGTGAACGTGACGCGGGGCGTGACGGGCGTGCCGATCCAGGACAATGGAGAAGTACCAGGCGCGGAGGAAAAGGCAATGAAAGAAGTTGTCGAGCGGAGCGCCGAAGTGCTTGGAAACCTTAGCGCGCTTTCCGACGACGTGCGGGACCTGATCCAGGGCGTGAAGGAAGGGAAGGGCTCGCTGGGGAAATTGCTGACGGACGAGCAGGCGTACAACCACTTGAACAACATCCTTGCCAAGGGGGACGTGATCGTTTCGAACGTGCAGGCGGGCCAAGGGACGCTGGGGAAGCTGGTAACCTCGGACGAGATGTACACGAAAGCGAACCTGAGTCTGGACCATGTGAATGTGATCCTGGCGGACGTGCGGGCGCAGAAGGGCACGATCGGGAAGCTGTTGTACGACCCGTCGCTGTACGACCAGGCGAAGCAGGCTGTAACTAACGGCAATGTGATGATCGACGACGTGCGCGCGGGTAAAGGCACGCTAGGCCAGCTGGTGACGGATGACGAACTTTATAACAAATTGCGCGATACGAGCACGAATCTGGCGACGGCGACGGCGAAATTGAATGAAAATACAAACACAGCGGGGAAAATGTTTTCTGACCCGAAGCTGTACGATAACATTACGAATTTGACCGGGGACATGCGATTGCTGATCGGGGATTTCCGGAAGAATCCGAAGAAATTTTTGCATATCAAGCTGAGTTTGTTCTAGGACCGGCCGGCATCTTTGCGGAAGAGGCGGCGTGTGTTGTAATGCCCCTGTAACAATATGGGGCTAGTCTCGCGAGCAGAGTCCCCGAAGAGAATAATGGAAATCCAAGACGTTGTGCAAAAGCCGCCGCGCAGCGAACCGGCGAAATCCACACTTCCGCAACCAGGGCGGCCGATACCCAGCCGGGCGTATCCGGGCGCATTGATTGTGGTGGAAGGCACGGACGGGTCAGGCAAGAGCACACAGCTCTATTTGCTGAAGCGGTGGCTGGAGATTGGCGGATACCGACTGCATTTCACGGAGTGGAATTCATCACCACTGGTGAAATCGGCGACACGGCGAGGGAAACAGCGGCGGTTGCTGACGCCCACGACGTTTTCACTGCTGCACGCGGCAGATTTTGCCGACCGCTGCGAGCGGCAGATCATGCCTTTGCTTCAGGGCGATTACCTGGTGCTTGCCGATCGTTATGTTTATACGGCGTTTGCGCGGGATGCGGCGCGGGGCTGCCCGGCGAGATGGCTGCGAAATCTTTACCGGTTTGCGCCGGTTCCGGACATTACGTTTTATTTTCGAGCGCCCTTGGATGTGGCAGTGAATCGCATCCTGAGCGGGCGTCCGAAACTGAAATACTATGAGGCGGGAATGGATTTGGGAATGTCGTACGACCGGGCGGAGAGTTTCCGGCTGTTCCAGGCGCGGATTCTGGAGGAATACGACAAGATGGTGGAGACGGATAACTTCGTGGTGCTGGACGGGACCCTTCCCGTGAACAAACTGCAAAAACAGATGCGCGACATCGTGGCGTCAAAAATCGAATTAAAGCGCTTCGCTCCACGCGTTCCGGAATCGGAATGATCATGCCGGACCAGGAAAAAGAGAAAAGTCCCGCAACGGTGATGCCCGCGGAAACGCCGGCAGCCACGCCCCCGGCGGTTCCGGCAAAGACGGCGGTGCTGACCGAGGAAGTTTCATCGCAATATTTTTTTGGCGAACCGCTGGTGGGATTCGATCCAAGCGAAATCACCGGCAGCCTGATCGTCATTGAAGGTATGGATGGGTCGGGGCGGTCGACGCAGATCGCTCTGCTACAGGAATGGCTGGAATCGGAAGGATTTGCGGTGCAGACGAGCGGGTTGAGGCGTTCGAATCTGGTGGGACGCGACATCGATGAATTGCTGGCGAAAAATGCAGCGACGCGGCTGACGCTGGCGCTGATGTATGCGACGGACTTTTTCGATCAGGTGGAGCACAGAATTTTGCCGGCGCTGCGATCCGGCACCATCGTGCTGGCGGATCGATTTATTTTCACGCTGATCGCGCGGGGTGTGGTGCGTGGAATCAACCGCGATTACATGAGCGGGCTGTATGCAATGGCCCTGCGCCCGCACTTGACGTTCTGGCTGAACGTACGGCCGGAGACGGCCTTCGGGCGCGAATTCAAGAAAGCCCAGGCAATCAGCTATTGGGAAGCGGGGCGGGACATGTCGCTTTCGCACGATTTGTACTGGTCTTTCATCCGCTATCAGACGATGATTAAGCGCGAATTCGAAGTCATGGCGAAAAAGCATAGCTTCCTCGAGCTGGACGGCGAAGCCAACGTTCCCACGGTGAACAAGCAGTTGCGCCATCGTATCGGCGAGCAATTGGGAATTCGCGCGACGAAGTACACTCCTTCCGCGGCGCTAGCCCACCTCTGGCGGTAGACTCTGGAATGTCCGAGCCGGTTCATA
>WNFJ01294439.1_pt1 | contig 32623 bp, 28 predicted proteins | sample 5400461 | NCBI WGS metagenome assembly WNFJ01 (sample SAMN13153349, study PRJNA577476) | soil metagenome | isolation source: 115 cm saprolite on Douglas fir-dominated hillslope | place: USA:California | collected 2013-09-17
GTGACCACGGTGATGCCGGTATCGGTCACCACGAATCTCTTGGCGTCGTCATCGGGATCGTATCCGATGATGGTGCCTTCGGGAATCTGCACATCGCGATCGATGATGGCGCGGCGGATGCGACAGTGGCGACCGATGTTGACGTGTGAGAAGACGATGCTGGAATCCACTTCCGAGTACGAGTTCACGCGGACGTCGGGCGAGAGCACGCTGTTGCGCGCCACGCCGCCGGAGAGGATGCAACCTGAGGAAACGATGGAATCGATGGCCATGCCGGTGCGTCCGGTCGCGCCGAAGACGAACTTCGCGGGCGGATACTGGCGCTGGGTGGTGCGGAGCGGCCAATGCTTGTCGTAGAGATTGAAGACAGGTGATACCGCGACCAGATCCATGTTGGCCTCGTAATAGGCTTCGAGCGTTCCCACGTCGCGCCAGTAGAGCGCTTCCTTCTGGTTTTCGTCGATGAAGTTGTAGGAGTAAACCTTGTACTGGTCAAAGATGCGCGGCAGGATGTCTTTGCCGAAGTCGTGCGATGAGGTTGCGTCTTCCGCGTCTTTGAGCAGGACCGGGAGCAGTACTTCGGTGTTGAAGACGTAAACGCCCATCGACCCGGAAACCATCTTGGGATTGTAGGGCGAGCGCAGCTTGGTTTTCTTCGGCTTCTCCTCGAATCCGGTTATCCGGCCTGACCGATCGATCTCCACGATGCCGAAACGATCACATTCGTTGGGCTCGATCAGGATCGTGGCCAGCGTGACGTCGGCCCCGGCTTCGCGATGCTGCGACACCATCAGCTGGTAGTTCATCTTGTATATGTGATCGCCGGATAGAATCAGCACGTGCTTCGGCTCTTCGCTGCCGATGGAGTAGATGTTTTGGTAGACGGCGTCGGCCGTGCCCAAGTACCAGTTGTCGCTCACACGCTTCATGGGCGGGAGGATCTCAATGAACTCGCCCAACTCGCGCGCAACAGCCGAGCTCCAGCCTTCGCGGATATGCCGATTGAGTGAGAGCGCCTTGTACTGCGTGAGAATGTGGACGCGCCGCAAACCGGAGTTGAGACAATTGGAGAGTGTAACGTCGATAATGCGGTAGTTGCCGCCGAACGTCACCGCCGGTTTCGCGCGATCCCGAGTCAAAGGGTAGAGGCGCTCGCCGGCACCGCCAGCCAGCAAAACTCCCAATGTGTCTTTCATAGTGCCTGCTAACGCTGCATAGTCCGTGCCAAGCTGCGCGGTTCCTACGTTACGCGTGTGGTTTCCTTTTGCGCTTCGCCACAGCTCGTTCGCTGTCCAGGCCGAAGCCAACTAGAAGATTAATGTAACAGAAAAACAAAAGGGCCAGCGTCATGCTTACGCAGCAGCGGACCCTTCTTTGATCTACGCACCGTCATCGACGCTTATGCGAAGCGACTTGAGGAAGCGCACATCGTGGGCGGTAATGGCAAATTCCGGGTCAGCACTCTTGCGGCGCAAGCTCACCAGCTCTGGAGAAGACGCTTTCACGTCTTCATTGCGGTTGTTGAAGCCGATAGTGGCCTCGAGAACAAGAAAAATGTCATATCCTTCTTCTTTGATTCGGGCAATCACCTGGGCAATCTGGTCAGACTCTGAGAGAGAGCCGTTGATGGCTTCTCCTAGTTCCTTGATGAGCCGTTTTAGCTGCGTGTTCACGGAACTTCCCCTTCTTGTTACTAATAGGATGCTGGCGCCTGCCCTGCTGTTTCATGGTTTGGGCCAACTTCGCTCTCCGGAGGAGATTCTTGAGAGAGGACTTCTCGCGGCGTCAACCAGAGCGGTTGGTAAGCAACAGCAGGCGTCCTTCGGCAGGCCTCTTTCCGCAACCCAGGATTTTCCGGGCTACAATAGGCTCAATGCCTGAAATCTCGACGGTCAAGACCCCGATCCAGAGCCGCAGCCGCCTGGGGCACGCCTTGTTCGTGGCGGGCAAGAGCCTGATTATCTCTGTACTCAAGACGATGTATGCGCTGTGGCTGGAGGTTACAGGTCTCATTTTTGGCTTTTTGACGGTTGCTGGTGCTTCCGACTTGGTCCGTCACTACCGAGCCGATCACCTCGCCGATTACCGGCGCCTGGTCACGGTTTCCGTGTTCACTCTGGTTTGCGCATGGTTCACCGTGCTCTCCTACGTGCGGGCCAAAAAAACGCGGAAGTAAAGTTGCCTATGGCAGAAAGAACCAAACTCGAGCCTGAGCTGAAAAACATCGATCCTGAACCGCTGTATATGCCCGCGAATCTCGAAGGCTGGGATCACGACCGCGACACCGGCTATCCGGGCGAATTTCCATTCACGCGTGGCGTGCAGGCAACCATGTATCGCGGACGGCTCTGGACCATGCGCCAGTACGCCGGCATGGGAGACGCCGAGGAATCCAACAAACGTTACAAGTATCTTCTCGCTCACGGCACCACCGGACTCTCGGTGGCCTTCGACCTGCCAACACAAATCGGCATGGATTCCGACCACGCGATGGCCATGGGTGAGGTGGGCAAAGTCGGCGTCGCCATCGATTCCGTTGAAGACATGCAGCGCCTCTTCGACGGCATCAACCTCGAGAAGATTTCAACCTCGATGACGATCAACGCAACGGCCTCGATCCTGCTTGCGCTGTACATCGCCGTTGCCAAACGCTCGGGCGCCGATCCGCGCAAGATCAGCGGCACCGTGCAGAATGACGTACTCAAGGAATATATCGCTCGCGGGACCTATATCTTTCCACCGCAGCAGGCCATGCGCATCATTACCGACATGTTTGCCTATGCCAATGAGTACGTACCGGAGTGGAATATCATCTCCATTTCGGGGTACCACATGCGTGAGGCCGGCTGTACGGCGGTGCAGGAAGTTGCTTTCACGCTGGCCAATGCAGTCGCTTACGTGCAGGCGGCGGTTAATGCCGGCTTGGACGTCGACAAATTCGCCCCGCGGCTTTCTTTCTTCTTCAACGCGCATAACAATTTTCTCGAAGAAGTCGCCAAGTTCCGCGCTGCCCGCCGCATGTGGGCGCGGACCATGCAGGAGCGCTACCGCGCCAAGAATCCTCGCTCGCTGATGCTCCGCTTCCACACGCAAACCGCCGGCTCCACGCTCACGGCACAACAGCCGGAGAACAATATCGTTCGCACCGCCCTGCAGGCGCTGGCCGCGGTCTTGGGCGGCACGCAGTCTCTGCATACCAATGGCTATGACGAAGCGCTCGGCCTGCCCACCGAGGAGGCCGCGCGCATCGCACTGCGCACCCAGCAAATCATCGGCTATGAAACCGGCGCGCCGAATACGGTTGATCCGCTGGCCGGCTCCTACTACATCGAGTCGGTCACGAACGAGATTGAAGACCGCGCTAAAGCCTATCTTGCCAAGATTGACTCCCTGGGCGGCACGCTGCGCGCGATCGAGCTGGGCTACATCCAGCAGGAGATTCAGAACGCGGCCTACGACTTCCAGCAGTCGGTCGACCGGCTGGAGCAAGTCGTGGTTGGCGTGAATCGTTTCCAGACCGACGGCCGCAGTTCCGTACCTATCCAGCGCATCGACGAAGATCTGGAACGCCGCCAAGTGGAGCGCCTGCGCGCTATGCGCGCCCGCCGTGACCAAGCCGCTCACCAGGCCGCACTGCGCCGCGTGGAAGAAGCCGCCCGCTCGGGTGAGAACCTGATGCCGCGCATCGTCGCCGCCGTCGAGGCTTATTGCACGGTCGGCGAAATTTCCGACGCCATGCGCCGCGTCTTCGGGGAATACCAGGAGACGGTAGTGGTGTGAACGAGCCACTGGCCACTAGCAATTAGCTACTACCAGCCACTACCCTTTGCCACTAGCCTAGAAAATTGTCAGGATCGCCGGAATTGCCAAAACTGCCAAAATTGTTCGGATGGAAAGGATTTTTCAATTCCCGGCAATCCTGGCAATCCTGGCAATTCTGGCGATTTCCTGCGGCACTACGGTCGGGTAACAACTTTTGTTGGATTTCAAAACGGACTGCATTCGTGAGCATTCATAGTTTGATCATTAACGAAGCGTCAGTGTTTAGCGGCGTGGCATAGTGCGGAGCGATGAACGATGACCCGACCGAGCCCTTAACGACGCGGATCAGCCGCCGGCAAGCAATGTTGCTGGTTGCGGCGATGTTCATATTGTTGCCCTCGCGGCGCGAGCGGGCGGCCCAACCGAACACCCGGAGGCGAGTAATGACGATTACCTGCTTTATCCGTTACCAGATCGATCCTTTCCAGCGTGATGAATTCAAGAAGTACGCCGAGAATTGGGCGAGCATCATTCCGCGATGTGGCGGTCATTTGCTGGGTTACTTCCTGCCCCTCGAAGGAACCAACGATATCGGATGGGGACTCATTGCCTTCGACTCGCTTGCTGCCTATGAGAAATACCGGGCACGACTGAGGTCCGACAAAGAGGCGCGTGAGAATTTCGCCATGGCCCAAAGCAAACGCATCATCCTCCGCGAAGAGAGAACCTGGCTCGAAGTGGTTGAGGGCACCTTTGGCCTCCCCTCGACGTTCAATGACTAGGCAGGTTCCCAAACGCGGGCAAGCTATTTTCATTGACAGCCCGGCCAGACTTCTGGGTGGAGCAACGATGACATTGACGTTTCACAGTAAAATCTCAAGCCAGTCATCCTTAGCGGTGGACCTGGGAGTTCAGTTGAAACGGAAATGACTGAACCCGTCTGCACCGGCACTCCTGTTGGTGCTTGCTTCCTCAGGAAGGACACGTTGGCACAGGCAAGAGTGCCTGTGGCACAGGATCATCGGGACGAACGGAGCGTCACAACAGCGACCTGCCGAGTCTACATCTAAGAACTGGAGGCGAGTGCTGCAGAGCTTCGCTACTCGCCGGCAAAAGACTGAATCTTCATTATGTTCCGTGATCCGCCAATTGTTTCCCTTCTTCGTCGTGTCGGGCTCAGCTTTCTCTTGGGGTTTGCTCTCTTCACTCTAGGCGCGCTCGTTAACTTGGTTCTCGACCGGAGCCACGTGCATGGCATCACTTTTTATCTGGACGATGTGATTCTGGGCGTGATCTGTGGACTCTTGGTGTTTACCTACGAGCAGCGGCGGTACCGGGTTATGCTGGACAAGATTCGGGTGATTGCCGTCATGAACCATCACGTCCGCAACGCGCTCCAAGCAATCACTCTTTCCGCCTACGCCGAGCAAGCCGCCCAGATCCAACTGCTGGATGAATCGTCCCGCCGCATCCAGTGGGCGCTGCGCGAGATTCTGCCGGGGGAAGTGGAACCCTGAGTCTTTTAGCTCGGCAAGCGAACGACCCGAGGTGTGTCACTCTCAACCAAGGTCGACGAGTCGATTGGTAAAACACTTGGTGCCTAAGGTGATTCCACTATTCCGCCAATGAATGACGTTTTTTGACCGCAAGTGCATGCACTTGCGGGGGCTCCAAAGTAACATGGATGGCACTAATTGTGAATTGACAATTTCTGTCACCGGCGACACAATCGCGACACTCACGGTTTTTCTTCCAATCGGGCTGTCCCCCCAGCCGCCTGCGGGAAGTCTGGCTTGAGTATTTTCTACGTCTTCAAAATTTCTAATCCAGGATAAGCGGGAATATGTCGCAAAGGCTTGGCGATCTTCTGGTCCGAGAGAAGGTCATCACTCCGGAGCAGCTGGAACGCGCCTTGAAGGCGCAACGGGAATCCGGAAACCACACACGCCTGGGCTCGACGCTGGTGCAGCTGGGATACATCAGCGACGAGGAGGTGACCAACTTCCTCTCGCGCCAATATGGCGTGCCCGCCATCAACCTGCAGTATTTCGAGATCGATCCAACGGTGATTAAGCTGGTTCCGGAAGAGACCGCCAAGCGCTATCAGATTCTCCCATTGAGCCGTGTGGGCGCCGCACTGACCATCGCCATGGCCGATCCAACAAACGTCTTCGCCATCGACGATATCAAGTTCATGACCGGCTTCAACATCGAGCCGGTGGTAGCCTCCGAGCCGGCGATTGCCGAAGCCATTGAGAAGGCTTACGGCAGCTCGGCGCCGGACGAGAACGTGGACGAGCTGCTGGCTGCGATGGGGGATGACGCCGACGTCGAGTTGCAAGCGGATCAGGAGGAGATCGACCTCGGCGAGTTGGAAAAGTCCGCCGATGAGGCGCCGGTTGTCAAGCTGGTGAACATCATCATGAGCGATGCGGTGAAGCGTGGCGCCAGCGACATTCATATTGAGCCCTACGAAAAAGAGTATCGTGTGCGCTTTCGCTTGGATGGCGTGTTGCATCAGATCATGTCGCCGCCGCTGAAACTGAAAGACGCGATCACCTCCCGCATCAAAATCATGGCCAAGATGGACATCAGCGAGAAGCGCTTGCCTCAAGACGGGCGCATCATGCTAAAGATGCAGCTCGGCGGCAAGAAAAAGCAGCTCGACTTCCGCGTCAACTGCTTGCCCACACTGTGGGGCGAAAAGGTGGTCATGCGGCTTCTTGACAAAGAAAACCTGAGGCTGGACATGACCAAACTGGGATTTGAACAGGAGTCGCTGGAAAAATATCAGCGCGCGGTGCTCAAGCCTTACGGTATGGTGCTGGTCACGGGGCCCACCGGATCGGGTAAAACCAACACTCTTTATTCTTCGGTTTCGCTGTTGAACAAGCCGGATACCAACATCATCACTGCGGAAGACCCGGTGGAGTTCCAGCTGCACGGCGTCAACCAGGTGCAGATGAAGGAATCCATTGGACTCAACTTTGCTACGGCGTTGCGTTCCTTCCTGCGTCAAGACCCCAACGTGATCCTGGTAGGTGAGATCCGCGACTTCGAGACAGCTGAAATCGCCATCAAGGCCGCGTTGACCGGACACCTGGTGCTGTCCACGCTGCACACCAACGGCGCGCCGGAGACCATCAGCCGCCTCATGAACATGGGGATTGAACCGTTCCTGGTTGCCACGGCGGTACACCTGATCTGCGCGCAGCGCCTGGTGCGGCGTATCTGCATGGAGTGCCGGGAAGAAGTGCCGCTCCCGCCGCAGGCAAAAATGGAAGCGGGGTTTACCGCGGAGGAAGCGCGGACGGTCAGGATTTTCAAGGGACGCGGCTGCAACACCTGCAACAACACTGGGTATAAAGGTAGAACGGGTTTGTACGAGGTTTTAGAAATCGACGATGAGATACGCGAGCTGATTCTGGTAGGCGCCTCCGCGGTCGAGCTCAAGAAAAAAGGAATGGAGCGGGGCATGCTTACCCTGCGCCGGAGTGGTTTGATCAAGATTAAGGACGGCGTAACCACGCTGGAAGAAGTGGCACGTGAAACGATTCATTAAGGATAGCCTGAATTGCCAAAACCAGTAATTGCCAAAATTGAAAATCGATCCACTCCTCAATCATGGGCAATAATGGCGATTCCGGCGATAGTGGCAATCTTCGAAGCCGAATTCCAAGGGAGAAAAGACGGCCCATGAACGCGACATTAAGCGATCTGTTGAAAAAGATGCTGGACATGTCCGGCAGCGACCTCCATATCACAACGAATTCTCCGCCGCAGGTGCGGGTGCATGGACACTTGCAACCGCTGGACATGCCACCCCTCACGCCCTCCGAAACTAAACAGCTCGCCTATAGCGTGCTGACCGACGCGCAAAAGCACCGTTTTGAGGAGAGTCTGGAGCTGGATTTTTCCTTTGGTCTGAAGGGACTGGCGCGTTTTCGTGGTAACTGCTTCAACCAGCGGGGGGCGGTAGGCGCGGTCTTTCGCGTGATCCCGTTCGAGATCAAGACTTTCCAGCAACTGAATCTACCGCAGGTGGTTTCCAAACTGTGCGACAAACCGCGCGGTCTGATCCTGGTAACCGGCCCAACTGGTTCCGGCAAATCCACAACCCTCGCGGCGATGCTGGACAAGATCAATTCCGAGCGGCACGACCACATCATCACCATCGAAGACCCCATCGAGTTCGTTCACCAGAACAAGAGCTGCCTGGTGAACCAAAGAGAGGTCCACTCGGATACGCAGTCCTTCAGCAATGCTCTCCGCGCGGCCCTGCGCGAAGATCCGGACGTAGTGCTGATCGGCGAAATGCGCGACTTGGAAACGATCGAATCCGCGCTGCGTATTGCTGAGACCGGCCACCTGACTTTCGGGACCCTGCACACCAACTCCGCGGCCTCCACTATCAACCGTATCATCGACGTCTTTCCCTCGCACCAGCAGTCGCAGATTCGCGCGCAGCTCTCGCTGGTTCTAGAAGGTATTCTTTGCCAATCGTTGCTGCCTAAGGTTGGCGGAAACGGCCGCATGATGGCTATGGAGATTCTGGTGCCCAACGCGGCGGTTCGCAACTTGATCCGCGAAGACAAAATCCACCAGATTTATTCGGCCATGCAGTCAGGCCAGGACAAGTTCGGCATGCAGACTTTCAATCAGTCGCTGGCCACGCTCTACTTCCTGAAGCAAATTACGCTGGAAGTCGCGTTACAACGCTCGTCGATGCCGGACGAGTTGCAGGACATCATCAACCGCGGCGTGATCGCCACACGGGCGGCCGCTGCACAAACAGCAAGAAGATAGCAACCCCTCGCACATTTCCCCGGTGTGGCTGGTAATAACGGACGAGAGGAGTCATTGGTATGCCGGTATTTACGTACACAGGAACAGACGCCCAGGGCAAACGAGTGGCCGGAGAAAAGCTGGCCGACAGTAAGGTCCAGGTAACCATGCTGTTGCGCCGCGAACGAATTACGCCCGGGGCCATTAAAGAGAAGGGCAAAGAATTTGTCATGCCGACTCTGGGCACGGGTAAGGTGCCCACCAAAGATCTGGCGGTTTTCTTCCGCCAGTTTTCGGTGATGATTGATGCCGGCTTGCCTCTGGTGCAGTGTTTGGAAATCCTGGCTGCCAATCAAGAGAACCAGGTGTTTCAAAAGTCCTTGACGGGTGTGCGTACCACGGTAGAAGGCGGAGCAACGCTGTCGAACGCGATGCGCCAGTATCCGAAGGTCTTTGACGATCTGACCACCAACATGATCGAAGCCGGCGAAACTGGCGGTATCTTGGACACCATTCTGCAGCGTCTGGCCACCTACGTGGAGAAGAACTTAAAACTGAAGACGGCCGTTAAGTCGGCGCTGATCTATCCCGTCTCCGTCATCACCATCGCGAGCCTGATCGTGGGCGGCTTGCTTAAGTGGGTCGTGCCGATTTTTGCCAACATGTTCGCCAGTATGCAAATCGATCTGCCCTTGCCCACGGCGATTGTGATCGGCGCCAGCCGGTTCGTCGGCCGGTTCTGGTGGGTGTTCATCATTTTGGCGATCCTTCTAATCCTGGGTATCCAACAAATTCGCCGCGATCCCAGGGGTCGCTACGCCTTGGATAAGTTCTTGTTGAACCTGTGGGTCATAGGTCCGGTACTAAGGAAAATTGCGGTGGCGCGGTTTACTCGGACCTTGGGAACTTTGATCACCTCCGGTGTACCAATCCTGGAAGGGCTGGCGATTACCGCAAGAACTTCGGGCAACGCCGTTCTAGAAGATGCGTTAATGAAAGTCCGCAAAGCCGTGGAAGAAGGCCGGACGATTGTCGATCCTCTCCGGGAGTCGGGTGTGTTTCCCAACATGGTGGTGCAGATGATCGGCGTCGGCGAAGCCACCGGCGCTATGGATGCCATGTTGCAAAAGATCGCCGACTTCTATGAAGACGAAGTAGACGCCGCGACCAAGAACCTGCTCACCTTGTTGGAACCGATCATGATCGTATTCCTAGGCGTGGTAGTTGGCGGTATCGTGATTTCGCTTTATATGCCGCTGTTCTCGATGATTTCCAAACTTTCTGGCTAGTGAAGGAAAGGCGGCGCAGCGGCCCGGACCGAAAGCGAAGAAAGCGGAAGAAGCTTAGGCGAAGATGGGTGACACAAGGTTCAATGAACGGTCATGGCTAGCATGGCTTGTAAAAGTCCGTGTCATCGTTATTTCGTTCCTGCTGGCGGTTGAGCTTCTCATTGTCAATCTCACGCCGAACCTGGTGCCCGTCCGCCTGTTCGTTTCCATCATTCTGGTTTGGTACACCGGTTCGGTTTTCTTCATTGTCCTGGTTTCAGTGTGGCAGGAGTACAGGCTTCAGGCGATCACGCAGATCTTCACCGATCTCGTGTTTGTGACCGCGGTTGTGTATGTGACCGGCGGGGTTGATACGGTTTTCAATCTGCTGTATTTCCTCATCGTCATCGTCGCCAGTATTTTGCTGCCGCGGTATTGGGCCTATCTCACTGCCGCGGTCGCTGGCATCCTTTTCTCCGGTCTGCTGGAGCTGACCTATTTTGGAAAGCTTCCTTCATTTCAGGTCTCGGCGCGAGGGGACTTTAAATCCCTGCAGCTCGTCGTCCTGAGCAACTTTTTTGGATACCTGGCAGTCGCGCATCTTGCCAGCGCGCTCACTGCAAAGTTGCATCAAGCGGGGCGTGAGCTTAGCAACACCAGTGGAGAGCTTCTGGGACTGCAGGCTCTGCACGAGAGCGTGATCCATTCGATTCGCAGCGGACTGATCACCACCGATTTGGAAGGACGTGTCACTCTGCTAAACGTTTCCGGGGAGAAGCTTTTAGAGCGAAACACGTCTTCGGTATACGGACGGCACATCTCGGATCTCTTCCTGGATCGGTTGCCCGCTCTGGAACCCTCTTCGACGCAGTGTGAGATTCGTGGATTTACACCGGACGGGGCCGAAAAAACTTTTGGCATGACCATTAGCCCGTTGGCCGTTCCGGAGCAGGGGACGATTGGGTACGTTTACACATTCGAGGATCGGACCGAGCTCCGCCGTTTGGAACGAGAGATTCGCATGCACGATCGCTTAGCTGCGGTCGGACGGCTGGCTGCCGGCATTGCCCACGAGATTCGTAACCCGCTAGCTTCGATCGCGGGCTCGATTGAGATGTTATCTCACAGCGCACCGTTTCACGACGATCAAAAAACCTTGGTGGACATCATCATTCGGGAATCGTCACGTCTTAACGCCATCATTTCGGATTTCTTGGTGTATTCGCGAGAGAAGAGCTACAAGTTCCTGCGCATGGACCTGGTGGCGCTTCTCGAAGACACGCTGGTTCTCCTGGCCAACCGGTCGCAATCTTCCGAACTAAAGATCGTACGCCGTTACGATGTGGAACAAGCCTATGCCGCTATGGATGGCGATCGCATCAAGCAGGTGTTCTGGAATCTGCTAGAAAACGCGGTGCGCGCCATGGATCGCAAGGGCACGATCACCGTGTCGCTCGCGGCCGCAGGTGAATACTGGCGCATCGGCGTTGCTGACACCGGGCCCGGCGTGCCCGCCAAAATGATGGAGAAGATCTTTGAGCCGTTCCAATCACACTTTGAGGGCGGGACAGGGCTAGGACTGGCGATTGTATATCAGATCGTTCAAGCTCACGGAGCCAAGATCCGAGTCGTGTCGGGTCCCGGAGGAGGCGCGGAATTCGTGCTGGAAATACTGCAAGCCAAAGCCGCGGAAGATGAATCCCCGCAGTTTGCCACAGTGGAGGCATCCCATGGCTAGCATCTTAGTGTGCGACGATCAGCGCTCCATCTGCGAGATGCTGGACATCTCCTTGCGCAAGGAAGGACATCGCGTAGAGACGGTGAATGCCGGAGAGGCCGCCAAGAAGAAATTGAGTTCCGCGAACTATGAAGTGTTGATCACCGACATCAAGATGCCCCAGACCGACGGTATCGAAGTCCTCCGCTTTGCCCGCCAGTCATCACCCGAGACTTCGGTCATTCTGATCACGGCGGTAGAAGACTACGAGGCGGCGGTCCAAGCCATCCGGGGCGGAGCCTTTGATTACATCCACAAGGGGCCGGGACTGATGGAGGAGCTCAAAATCTCGGTGGGCCGCGCACTGGAAACGCTGGTGTTGCAGCGCCAAAACTTTGCTTTAAAGCGAGACGCAGCCAGCCGCAACTCTCTGGGCAATATCATCGGGCAGAGCCCTGCCATCGAAAAACTCAAAGCTGTCATCCGGACAATTGCCCCAACCAGCAGTACCGTGCTGATCTACGGGGAAAGTGGAACGGGAAAGGAGTTGGTAGCTCGGGCTATTCACGCCTGTTCGCCGCGCTCGGCGGAGCCGTTTGTTTCGATCAACTGTGGCGCATTCCCCGAGACGTTGCTCGAAAGCGAATTATTCGGCTATGTGAAAGGCGCATTTACCGGGGCCAACCAGAACAAGCGCGGGCTGTTTGAAGTCGCCAGTGGCGGTACGATCTTCCTGGACGAAATCAGCGAGATGAGTGCCTCCATGCAGGTGAAGCTGCTGCGCGTGCTCCAGGAACGTACGATTCGGCCTGTGGGCGGCACGCAGGAGACGGCGATCGACGTGCGCGTGATCGCGGCGACCAATAAGGACCTCAGCCAGATGGTCGCCAACAACGCCTTTCGTGAAGATCTTTATTACCGCGTGAGCGTGATCCCCATTCAAGTGCCGCCTTTGCGCGAACGTCGCGCTGACGTGGAGTTATTGGCGTCACACTTTCTGAAGAAGTACTCTGCGGCAGCGCAGAAGAGCATTCTGCGGATTGCGCCGGAGCCGCTGGTCGCGCTTCGCGCCTATGATTGGCCGGGTAACGTTCGCGAACTGGAAAACACTGTGGAAAGGGCTGTCGCCCTCGAAACCGGCCAAGATTTAAAAATTGAGCTTGACTCCGATGTGCCGCGCGCTCGTGCCGGCAACCCCGGCCTCACCGCCGACGGCCTGGATTTTGAAAAGTACGTTGCCGGGATTGAGCGTTCGCTGATCGAATCGGCGTTACAGCAATCGGGTGGAGTGCAAACGCGAGCCGCAGAGTTGCTCAAGGTTTCCTACCGCTCGTTCCGCCACCTGCTGAAGAAGTACAACATCTGAGCAGCGAGCAAATAGCAATTAGCATTTGGCGCACGCCAGTGATTGTAAGGGCGATGGAGGTTTCTCATTGGCTCCGATCAACGAATTGGCCGGCTTCGTGACCTGGACTAATTGCTAATTGCTATTCGCTATTTGCTAATTGCTGCTGCCTACGGATTCTTCGGCTTCGGCCGGGCGTAGTTATCCATGTCTGAGGTCCATTGCAGAAAGCGTCGCAACTGCTTTCTCTCCCGGATCAGAAATCCCCAGAATTCGAGAAAGCCAATCTTGTCCATTTTGAGACCGGAATACGTTTCCATGCGCCAGCGCAGGTACGGGCTGCGCCAGGGAGCCAGGTGATGGCCGCGTGTCGCGTTCCAGAAAAAGCGGAGGACCTGCCGCACGCCTACTGCTCCCCGCCGAGAACGACAGTGACTTCGCTGCCTTTGTCGGCTCCGGCCATCCGCGAAGCGGCGCCGCGGTTGAGCGAGATTTCCAAGAATCCAGTGCTGCCGAGCACCGCAAACAGCTCGCCCTGTGCGCCTTCGACATAACTGGCGCACAGCTTCGTAATCTCCGATTTGCCAACGCTGATCTTGAAAGAGTGTGAGGATCCGTCAAAGAGTTGGGGGATGTCTCTCGGGGTAATGCTGGTAATCAAATTACCGAATTTGTCAGTCTTGAGCACGACGGCCTTCCACATGTTGGCCGCCGCTGCCTTTGGCTTGGGTGCTAAGAAACGTACGTAGTCCGTGACGGGTTCACCGAACTTCGCTGCGTCCACGCCCTTGCTGAGGTATGCCGCGACCGGAGCAAAAACATCGCGACCGTGAAACGTGTTGCTTACGTTGGGCCGGAAATAATGCTCGGAGGTAATATGACGTACGCTGACTCGTTCTTCGTGCTCGTACACCAGGGAGAGCACACCGTTATCGGGCGCGACGAACTGGTGTTGGCCGACGTTGGCCAAGATCGGCCGGCGCGAGCCGCCGACACCAGGGTCGACCACCACCAGGTGAATCGTGTCTTTGGGAAAGTAGTTGTATGCCTGGGAAATGGCAAGGGCTCCATCAAGAATATCGAAGGATTGCACCGCATTGGTGATATCCACCATTGCGACACCTGGGTTGATGCTCTGAATCACTCCCTTCATCACACCCACATAATGCTCGGTCACACCGAAGTCGGTGGTGAAGGTAATCAGTCGCTGAATTGGCACAATTGACTCCCCGCACGGTTGGTGGCAATGGGGCGAAGGTATCGCGTAGTTTACTCTGAAGTCAAGTCACGTCGGCGCAATGAGTCGAATGGCCCTCGCTCTCCAATTCCTGAACAACACTGCCTGGTTCGGGCGGAGCCATGTTCTGAATCCGGAAATTTTCCCGGCTCCAATGCGGCGGCTGGAGTTTGTGACTTAGTTTAGGTGCAGATTTGGGGTCGACGAAACAAGCCTGCTGTTGATCGTACACGACAAGAACGCGGAATAACGAAATGGCTTGTGGCGAACACCAAAACGGTGCACCAATAAGAAAGAGCCACCCTGTTGCCGGTGGGCGCCCAACAAATTTGTCGCTACCGCCCGGTCTCGATTCCAAGGTTGACGAAGCGCGAAATAGCAACAAGATCCTGCCGCTCGCTGAAGTCGAAAAGCAAGCAATCCTGAACGCGCTGGAACGGTTCAACGGCAACAAGTTGGTGACTGCACGGGTACTTGGGATCGGCAAGACCACTCTCTATCGCAAATTGAAAGAGTACGGCATCTTCGTCTCCTGATTTCTCGCCCTGCCACCGCGAGCACTCTCCGCTTCGCTCACTGAGACAACTCCGGCCCGAGAAGAAGCTTCAGACACACTTGACAGCCGAGGTTCGCCTGAACTGTCAAGGGGACCTATGCTTTGGACGGTCGTTGCCATTCTGGTAGTCCTGTGGCTATTGGGCTGGGGCTTTCATGTAGCCGGCGGACTCATTCATCTCTTGCTAGTGATTGCCGGCATCGTTGTTGTCATGAACTTGTGGAACGGACGCAAGACAGCTTTGACCCGGGAAAACCGCGCGACCGAGGAAAAACAGCGAAGGCGTTGAGCCCGTAGGACATCCCGAGTACCTTGCCACGATTCTAACCGAGTAAATTCCACTCTCGATCGTGGAAGCAATCAAGAGCTGGATTTAGGGATGGCTACAACGCACACCAGCAGCATCACCAACGAATCCCACGCGCGGTCCGACCGGAGCGAAGTGGCCCGCCGCGTCACGGAGCTGGGCGATTGGTTTCAGAACCTGGACTTGGATGGTGTTTCAACAGCCCCGGGGCACTTTCTGGGTGACTATCCGCAGGTGAAGTGGAAGCAGATCGACCACGCTCTTCCCCAGGACTTTTCCGGAGCTACGGTTCTGGATGTAGGCTGTAATGCCGGCTTCTATTGTCTGGAACTTAAGAAACGCGGAGCCCGACGGGTTCTCGGAGTGGATGTGGATGACCGTTACTTGAGCCAAGCCAGGTTCGCCGCTCAGGTCTTGAGCATGCAAGTTGAGTTTGCCAAGTGTTCGGCATATGACGTAGATCAGATTGCCGGCCAGTTCGATTACGTGTTGTTCATGGGTGTGTTCTATCACTTGCGCTACCCTCTCTTTGCGCTCGACAAAATCATCAAGAAAGTTCGTGGGCGACTGGTGTTCCAGACGATGATTCGCGGCTCTCTCACGAGTCCCAAGTTGCACGACGACTATCACTTCTGGAACACGCAGATTTTTGAGAGCCCGGGTTTCCCGAGCATGTACTTCATCGAGAAAAAGTACGCGGGCGATCCCACCAACTGGTGGATTCCCAACCATGGCGCCATGGAGGCCATGCTGCGCAGCTCCGGGCTAGAGATCGAATCGCACCCTGAGTCGGAAACCTGGATTTGTCGTCCAGTTCAGGTGATGAAAGAAGGCAAATACATTCTGGACCATGAGCTGGCGGGCACGTTGTAAGCAGAGTTCTAGCAGGTGAATGAATGGTTGAAGCGCTGATGTTGTGGAACGAGCCCAACAATCTCTCCCATTGGGATTTCAAACTTGATCCCGATTGGAACCGGTTCGCGGCGATGGTGATTGCCGCCAGCCACGCAGTGCGTCGCGAGAATCCCGGGTTGCCGATTGTTTTGGGCGGGATCTCCCCGATCGATCCTAACTTCATCGAGCTTATGGGTTCCCACGGCGTCCTTGACGCCGTCGATGTTGTGGCCGTCCACGGATTTCCTCTCGACTGGAATCACTGGAGCGTACACGAGTGGCCATTCAAAATTGAAGAGATTCGCGCCGTTACCCGCAAGCCAGTTTGGGTATCGGAAGCCGGCGTTTCTTCCTTTGGCGCCGAAGAAGTACAGGTCTTCGGCCTGGAGCGCACGGCTGAGCTGCTACTGCCAATGGTCGAACGCGTACATTGGTACAGTCTGCTGGATTTGCCGCCTACCTGGACTGCGACCACGCGGCACAAAGAGGCCGAGGGCAGTTCTTACTACCGTCATTACTACATGGGTCTGCTGCGGCAGGATGGTTCGCCTAAGGTTGCCGCCGGCTACTTCCCCCGCGGCATGGGCATCTGCCAGTGGTTTCATTTCGATGATCATCGGCTGGACATGGCGGTCCAGTGGATGAAGCGTTTGGGCGTCCGGTATCTGCGCACCGGGATCAGCTGGGCAGATTGGTTTCGCCCTGAGGCAGAGACCTGGTTTGACCGTCAGATGCAGGCCGTAGATCCGTTCACCACTACATTGACTCTCTGCTTCACGCCCGAACACCTCGGGCTGGCTCCTCACTACGCCAGCCCGCCTAAGGATGTGGAGCATTTTGCCGAGTTCGCCGCGTGGACCGTCCGCAGGTACGCAGCTGTGAAAAAGACTCCTGCGGTTCTGATCGGAGCCGGGTCCGCATGAACAAAAACATTCTGGTCACAGGCGGAGCAGGGTTTGTGGGATCGCATCTGGTCGATGCCCTTGTATCGGCGGGGCATCAGGTGCGAGTCCTTGATAGCTTGAGCACGCAAGTGCACGGTGAAAGCGAACCCGCCTACCTCTCCCCCGAAGCGGACTTTGTTCGCGGCGATATCCGGGATGCGCTGGCAGTGCGTCGCGCGCTCGAAGGAATCGAAGTCATCGTTCATCTGGCCGCAGCGGTGGGCGTGGGCCAGTCCATGTATGAGATTGCACACTACGTGAGCGCCAACATCCAAGGCACCGCGGTCTTACTGCAAGAACTGCTCAACTCTAAGAGCCGCGTCCAGAAAATGGTGCTGGCTTCGTCAATGTCGGTGTATGGCGAGGGCAAGTATCTTTGCGCGAACTGCGGTCTGGTATCGCCTGGGCTGCGCTCGGCCGACCAGCTGCGAAACAGACAATGGGAGCTTGCCTGTGTTGGCTGCGGGCACGCGCTTACCGCCGTTGCCACCGACGAGTCCAAGTGCCTGCAATCAAGCTCGATCTACGCTCTCTCCAAGAAGAATCAAGAAGAGATGTGCCTGCTGTTCGGCCGTACCTACGGCTGTTCCGTGGTCGCCCTGCGTTATTTCAACATCTATGGACCGCGCCAGGCGCTGTCCAACCCCTATACCGGCGTGGCCGCCATCTTTGCTTCGCGCCTGCTCAATGGAAATTCACCTTTGGTCTTTGAGGACGGCAGGCAGTTGCGCGACTTTGTCAGCGTCGACGATGTCGTTCAGGCAACGATGTTGGCTATGGAACGCTCAGAGGCCGACGGCATGGCATTGAACATCGGCTCCGGAGATCCGATTTCCATCGGTGAAGTTGCTGCTCGTCTGGCGTCGGCGCTACGAGTCAACGTCGCACCTGATCTTACCGGAATTTACCGTTCGGGGGACATCCGCCATTGCTTCGCCGACATTACCGCCGCACGCGAATTGCTGGGATACACGCCGCGAGTGACATTCAGCGACGGGATGAAAGACCTGGTGCGGTGGTTGCGGTCACAGCAACCAGAGGATCGAGCCGCTGAGGCTGTGGCCCAACTCAGTAGTTTTGGGCTTACGGTTTAGATCGGCGGAGCAGAGTAGGGAAGAATGAAGAGGCAGCAAAACCGTTCCGTGTTGATCTTCGGTGGCGCCGGTTTCATCGGCTCCAACCTGGCCGAACACTTGCTCGAGAGAACGGAAGCCAACGTCCACGTATATGACAATCTCAGCCGTGCCGGAGTTCATCGTAACCTGGAATGGTTGAGAAAGCTGGCAGGGAACTCCGGACGCCTTCGCGTCACGGTAGGCGATGTTCGTGACGCCAAGCTCGTGGAGAAAGCGGTTGCACAGGCGAATGAGATTTATCACTTTGCTGCGCAGGTAGCGGTCACCACCTCCATTGTGGAGCCGGTGATGGATTTTGACGTGAATCTCCGCGGCACGTTCAGCATTTTGGATGCGGCGCGCCGCTGCGGGCATAATCCATTTATCCTCTTTACCTCTACGAATAAGGTCTATGGCAACGTTGGCCTGGGCTCGCCGGCTGCGGGCAAAAGCCGCTACGATTATCCAGAGCACGGCGGCGTTTCCGAATCCCAGCCGCTTGATTTCCATTCGCCCTACGGTTGTTCCAAGGGCGCAGCCGACCAATATGTGCGCGACTTCGGCCGAATTTACGGTCTGCCGACCGTCGTCTTCCGCATGTCTTGCGTCGCGGGTCCGCGCCAGTTCGGCACTGAGGACCAGGGGTGGGTGGCTCACTTCCTCTACTCCGCGCTGCGGAAGAAGCCGGTAGTGATCTTTGGCGATGGCCGCCAAGTGCGGGACGTTCTTTGCGTTCACGATCTGGTGCGTGCTTTTGAGGCGGCGCGACGCAATCTGAACACCGTGGCTGCCCAGGTTTACAATATCGGCGGAGGCTCGAACAACGCGACCTCGCTTTTGGAGCTGATCGACCGCATCCAAGTGCTCATCGGGCATCGTCTGGAATATACGCTCGAACCCCAGCGGCCCGGCGACCAGCTGGTTTATCTCACAGACTACAGCAAGTTCTATCAGCACACGGGGTGGCGTCCGGAAATCGACTTGGCTCGGACCCTCGAGCTCTTGCGCTGCTTCTGGGAGGAGAACCAGAGTGCTTGGAACGAGCGTGCCCTGCCTGTCGTCGACGAAAACCGGGCCTGGGCCCAGCCTTCGGGGAGAGCCGCGTGAAGTTTGCCTTGGTCAATCCGAACTGGGACTTTGCAGGCTCAACGTATTTTGGTTGCCACGATCCGCATGTCCCCCTGGAGTTGATGTTTGCCTCTGACCAGATTGCAGCTGCAGGTCACGAGCCCCTGCTTGTGGACGCCCACATCAACGATCTCGCGTTGGAAAACACTAAACACAGGATCGAAAAGTTCGAGCCCGACTTTCTGGTGATGTCTACGGCGCCAACGTATCTGTTTTGGCGGTGTCCTCAGCCGGAGTTGCGCGTGCCCATCGAGTGGATAAGGGAGCTCGGTCGCGAAGCGGTTCGGGTTATCGTCGGTCCGCACGGGTCGGCCACCCCGGCGGCGGTGATGCGCAAGACCGGTTGCGGTGTTGTGCTGCGCGGCGAGCCTGACGAAACTTTGGCGCAACTGGCTTCACGCCCGTGGAGAGAGATTCCCGGCTGCTCCTTTCGCACTGACGATGGATTTCACATCAGCCCTTCTCTCGGCGTGGCCAACATGAAGGCGCTAGAGCCGCTCACCTTCGAGCATTACAACGTAGAAGCGCATCGGCACCGCCATCACGTCTTCACCGGTGACTCAGGTCTGGGCGCCGAGCTGGAGTTTGCCCGAGGCTGCCCCTGGAGCTGCACGTTCTGCAACAAGACTCTCTTCCGCAACCAATTCCGGGAGCGCAGCGTGGAAGCAGTTCTGCATGAGATCGACACGCTGGTGCGCCGCGGCGTTGAGTACATTTATTTCATCGATGAGGTCTTTGGCGTCGGCAGGAATGCGCGGCGACTGCTGGAAGGGATCGCTGCACGGCCCATCAAGATCGGCTTGCAGACGCGCATCGACTTATGGAGCGAGGAAACGCTGGATTTGCTGGGCCGTGCCCACTGCATTTCGATGGAGTGCGGCATCGAGTCGATCACGCAGACAGGCCGGGAGGATCTGAACAAAAATTGCCGGATTGATACCGATCGGATCAACGAGTTATTACTTTTGGCGCGGCAGCACATTCCCTGGGTGCAGGCCAATTTGGTTTTGACAGAGAAAGATGATCGCAGGCAGATTCAAGCCTGGCAGGAGCATCTAAGGTCGAGGGGCGTATGGGCCAGTGAGCCGGTGCCCATGTTTCCGTTCCCTGGAAGTCCGCTGTACACGAAGACCTTTGGCGCGGCCCCCGATGATACAGCCTGGGAGCGGGCGCACGGCTACTACACGTCGATTTTTGCCGGCAAAGGATACAGCGATATTCAGGAGCAGAAACCAGTCCCACTCAAGGAACTGGAAGCATGCACATCTTAGTCACCGCCGATACCGTCGGCGGTGTTTGGACTTATACGAGAGAGCTGGTCACGGGGCTGGTCGAGCGGGGGATCAAAGTCACCCTGGTGAGCTTTGGCGAGATTCCAGGTGTAGGCCAGGCGCGGTGGATCGAGCATCTGCAAAACCAGTCCTTGGCCGGCGGGACGCAGGCGCTGGCCTATCTCCCAACAGCTTTCAAGCTGGAGTGGATGAAAAACTCCCAGGCTGATATGGAGGCCTCCGCTGAATACCTACGCGCTGTGATTAGCGAAGCCAAGCCAGACCTTTTACACTTCAATCAATTTTCCTACGGGGCGCTGGATTGCGATCTGCCGCGGCTGGTGGTAGCCCACAGCGACGTGGTCAGCTGGTGGGTGGCGGTTCACGGCACGGAGCCGCCTCCGAGTTCGTGGCTCAGATGGTATCGCGAGACAGTGACACGCGGGCTGGCTCAGGCGACTGTGGTCATCGCTCCATCGCGATGGATGATGGAGCAAGTCGAGCGGTACTACATTGCGCCCCGCCACAACCAAGTCATTCACAACGGACGCACGCCGGCGCTCTTCAATCCGCATGTTACCAAGGAAGACCGCATCGTCAGTGTAGGACGGATTTGGGACCGCGGCAAGAACGCGGGCTTGCTCCTGCGTACCAACATGCCCGCGCCGGTATTCATCGTTGGTTCTGACCGGGATCCACAGGACGGGAATCGGCTTTTCAGAATGACTGATGGCGAAGCCAATATTTACTTTGAGCCGCAGCAAGATGAAAGGCAGATGGCGCAGACTCTCGGTCGCGCTGCCATCTATGCGGCGCCCTCGCAATACGAGCCGTTCGGTCTAGCGCCGCTGGAGGCTGCGCTTTCGCGCTGCGCCCTCGTCGCGAGCGACATCCCGTCGTTCCGTGAACTGTGGGATGGCGCCGCAATCTTCTTTCGCAACAACGATGCGGAAGCGCTTCGCCTGGCGTTGGAGCTGCTGACCTCCGATCCCGCGCTACGGCAAAGATATTCCAATCTAGCGTATGACCGTGCACGGCGAAACTTCAGCGCCCACCGTATGGTCGAAAGCTACATCGCGCTTTACCGATCGTTGTCACCGGCGGTGGCGGCAGCATGACGGGGCGCCTCGAAATCGCGCTATTCGCGCATTCCTTGGTCTCCGACTGGAACCATGGAAATGCGCATTTCCTGCGTGGCCTGATGCGCGAACTGATCCGCTTGGGCCACCAGGTTCGTTGTTACGAAGAGCTGGGAGCCTGGTCGCTTGCGAACTTGATTCAACACGAAGGCGAGCAGGCCATTGCCACGATTGATCAGTTTCGGGCTGCCTATCCTGAGCTGGAGATCCGTTTTTATCAATCCGCGCATCCGGGTTTTCGCAAATTCCTACAGCAGGAACTCAAAGATTGTGACTTGGTTCTCTTGCACGAGTGGAATGATCCGGTCGTGGTCAACAGCGTGCTCGAACTCAAGAGCAGGCTGGGCTTTGCGACGCTGTTCTACGACAGCCACCATCGCGCCTACAGCCGTGCCGGGGAGATCTTGAAATTTCATCTGCACTTGGTGGACGGTGTTTTGGCCTTCGGCGAGATGCTCCGCCGGCTCTACTCCAATGGTTTTGGCGTGCGCCGCACCTGGACCTTCCATGAGGCTGCCGACGTGAGCCGCTTCCATCCGCTGGATCATCCCAAAGAGAACGACCTGGTCTGGATCGGCAACTGGGGCGACGACGAACGCGCACGCGAGCTGCAGGAATTCCTGATCGAGCCCGCTGCGGCGCTGCGAGGGCAACGGGTGATCGTGCACGGGGTGCGCTATCCCGCGCTGGCGATCGCAATGCTTCTGGAAGCGGGAGTAGAATATCGCGGATACCTCCCCAACCTCCAGGCCGCGGATGTTTACGCCGCCAGCAAGGTTGCGCTGCACGTTCCGCGGCAACAATATGCCAACGGGCTGAGCGGCATTCCCACCATACGCGTGTTTGAAGCCCTGGCCTGCGGCGTTCCGTTGTTGTGCTCTCCATGGAAGGACGACGAGAATCTCTTCTCCCCTGGTCAGGACTATTTGGTTGCGAGCGACGGCGAGGACCTCCGGGCAAAGCTGGAGAATTTGCTGGCTGACCAAGCCGCGCGCCGCCAGCTGGCTGAGCACGGGCTCAAGACTATCCGTCAACGCCACACCTGCGCGCACCGAGCTGAGCAGCTGATCTCGATCTATGAGGAGATCGCTGCATGAAAATCTTTGTGTTCGGCTCTAGCATCACGTCATCGTATTGGAACGGGGCGGCTACCTACTATCGCGGCATTTATAAGGAGCTTCATCGGCGCGAACATGAGATCACTTTCGCCGAGCCGGATGCCTACGGCCGCCAGCAGAAGCGTGACGCGGGAGATTTCTCTTACGTCACTTCAGTTGTCTATCACACTGCCGATGACATTCCGACTCTTCTAAAGCTGGCCGCCGGTTGCGATCTCGTGATCAAGCACAGCGGTGTCGGGGTCTTCGATGAGATGTTGGAGGCGCGGGTTTTGGACTGTGGTTCTTCCCAAACCCGAGTTGCATTTTGGGATGTCGATGCGCCGGCCACGCTGGCGCGGCTGCAGGCAGATCAGGCCGATCCGCTTCACCGCCATATACCCGTTTATGATTTTGTTTTCACGTATGGGGGCGGACCGCCGGTGATCACGCGCTATGCCCGGCTTGGCGCCGTCAATTGCCATCCCATCTACAACGGCCTTGATCCGGAGACGCATTATCCCGTCGTCGCCGATCCGGCGTTGCGCTGCGATCTGATGTTTATCGGCAACCGCCTGCCGGACCGCGAAAGTCGCGTAGAAGAATTCTTACTGCGTGCCGCCGCTCTTGCTCCAGAGCTCCAGTTCTGCCTGGGCGGTGAAGGCTGGGCCGGGAAGGCCATGCCGGACAACGTGCGCTGGCTCGGCCATGTAAGCACAGAAGATCACAACCGCTTGAATTGTTCTTCGCGCATGGTTCTCAACATCAACCGCAACTCCATGGCCGAGGTCGGTTTTGCTCCGCCCACACGAATCTTTGAAGCTGCAGGCGCCTCGGCGTGCGTTATTACCGATCGCTGGTCCGGCATCGAGCAATTTTTCTTTCCAGGGAAGGAGATTCTGATTGCTGAAAGCGCCGAAGATGTCGTTAGACATCTCAAACAGTTCCCTCTCGCGAAGGCCAGAGAAATTGGGGCCAACATGCGCCGCCGGGCTCTTGCTGAACACTCCTACAAGCTTCGCGCGGAGCAGTTTGAATCGATTGTGACCGAGGCGTCAACGCGAGCGGCGCGGGTGGCCTCATGAAGATTATCATTTTCGGGCTCTCGATTACGTCCTCCTGGGGCAATGGACACGCCACCACATTCCGCGCTTTGTGTCAGGCGCTCAATCGCCGCGGTCATCGTATTGTTTTCTTCGAACGCAACCAGGAGTGGTATCAAAGCAACCGCGATTTGACCGAGCCACCCTATTGTGACGTCAGGCTCTATCGCACATGGAACGAAGTGCTACCCTCGGTGCGCAAAGAGCTGCGCGACGCGGATCTAGCGATGGTGGGTTCCTATTTTCCTGACGGAGTCGCCGCTCTCGATGAAGTCAGCGACTCGTCGTTGCCGGTCAAAGTCTTCTATGACATCGATACGCCGATTACGGCAGCCCATCTCACAAAAATAGGCAAGACCGACTACCTGCTGCCACGTCATCTTCCCGACCTTGACATCTATTTCAGTTTTACAGGAGGCCCGCTGCTTCGCCAGTTAGAGGATCGGTTCGGTGTGCGCCGGGCTGTGCCTCTTTATTGCTCGGTTGATCCGGAGAGGCACCGTGAACTGCAGTCGAGACGGGAGTTCGAATGGGACCTAAGTTACATGGGCACCTACGCGCCTGATCGTCAGCCGAAACTCGAAGAGCTGCTGTGCCGTCCGGCGCGCCAGCTGGCAAAGCGGAAGTTCATCGTGGCCGGACCGCAATATCCGGCCGCTCTGGAGTGGCCAACCAACGTGGAGCGCGTGATGCATCTCAGTCCACGCCATCATCCATCTTTTTACTGTTCTTCTCGGTTGACCTTGAACGTCACCCGACGCGACATGGTCATAGCCGGCTACTCGCCCTCGGTGAGGTTGTTTGAGGCAGCCGCTTGCGCCTCTGCTATCGTCTCGGATAATTGGCCAGGACTAGAAACATTCTTTGTACCAGGGCAAGAAGTTTTGTTGGCAGGCGTTAGTGAGGATGTGACGCGATACATCGCGGGCTACGACAGTGGCGAACTTCGCCGAATCGGACGTGCCGCTTGCGAGCGCGTCCTAGCCACGCACACCAGTGACATTCGCGCTCGCGAATTCGAGCAAGCAGTGGATGCCGCGCTCCGCAAAATCAAGCAACCGAGAGTGGTGGCAGCGGAAACATTTCCTAAATCCCGAATCCCCGGCGCCTCTTTTCGGGGTGAGGGATCCATATAGGTTTCTAATTCGTGTCCCCATCGCCTATCTTTTTCTGAAATCCCGAATCCTCGGCGCCCTTTGCCGGGGTGCCCACCCGGCTTAAAGCCGGGATTCGGGATTTTCAGAAAAACACCAAGGTGAGCTGTGCGATTGTGAAGAAACACTCGCCGCGATTCCAGCATCTTTAGACTAAGTCAATCCCATGAATCCTATGCGAATCGCCATCGTGGCCCCGCCATTCATTACTGTGCCGCCCAAGAGGTACGGCGGTACCGAACTGTTCGTCGCTGAGCTGGCCTTGGGACTTCAGGGCGTGGGAGTTGACATAACCGTCTATACCAACGGTGAATCCGCCGTGGAAGCACCCATCAAGTGGTTCTACGACAAAGAGGAATGGCCACTGAATGAAGAAGTGGAAGCCAGCTTAAAGGGTCTGAACCATTCTGCTTGGGCCATGAAGGATGCGGCTGCCGATGCCGATATCATTCACTTGAACAACGCACCGGGGCTCAGCTTGTGCCGTTTCGTGGACGTTCCCGTGGTCTATACGGTGCACCACGCCTTTGAGCCTGCCCTGGCCCGTTACTATCGAGGCTTCCCCGACGTCTCCTATGTTGCCATCAGCCACTGCCAGCGCCGCAAGTTGACCATGCCCAAAGTGCGGACGATCCATCATGGGATCGATGCATCACTGTATCGGCTACAAGAGCGCAAGCAACCTTACCTGGCATTTCTGGGAAGGATAGCGCCTGCCAAGGGAACGCATCTGGCCGTCGATATAGCCCGCGAAACCGGTATTCCGCTGAAGATTGCCGGCGAGATTCAGCCGGTTTTCAAAGATTATTGGGAGAGCCAAGTCAAACCTCACGTGGATGGACGCTTCATTGAATATGTTGGCGAAGCGGGCTTGGAAGAGAAGAACGAGTTGCTGGGAAATTCGATGGCCATGCTCTTTCCCGTGCAATGGGATGAACCGTTTGGACTGGTGATGATTGAAGCCATGGCCTGCGGGACGCCGGTGCTGGCGCTCGCCGGCGGGTCCGTGGAGGAGATTGTGAAAGAGGGAGTCGGTGGTCACGTGCGCAGCGACGTATCTCAGCTTGCGCAGTGCATACGCGACTTGAAGATTGATGCTAAGACTGTGCGGCGCTACATGGAGGAGTTCTTTTCCTGCCAACGGATGACCAGAGATTACGTTAGTCTATATAGAGAACTCGCTCGCAGCGAAGCCCGTTCCGCGGCCGAAGGGCTAGTGGTGTAAGCCACAAGAATGAGCGCAAGAGCATGAACGCGAAATTGATTATTCCCAATCGGGAACTGGTGGAGATCCCCCCACCCTATCCTGAGCCACGCGTCGCCTACCAGAACGCTGAGCCGAGAACGGTCAACAATCTTACTCTGATCGACGGCAAAACATTTCTCTCCACAACGCTGTCTGGAGATATCATGCCGCCAGGGGCGCCGGATGTCGGTTTCTTCTTTGATGACACCCGGTTTTTGAGCCGGGTAGAACTGCGGGTCGGTGGCTCTCGCACTGTGGTTTTGTCTTCCAATACTGAGCAGACCTTCGTTTCGCAAATCGAGCTAACCACCGGACAGAGGATCCTCCGCGACAATTTTGAGATTCCAGAAAACACCGTTCACATCCGGCGCGAACAGCTATTGGCTTCCGATCAGTTCTACGATCACCTTACCTTCGAGAATTTCAACCTTCATGAAGTCCTGCTCGAGATAGAAATGGCCTACGAGGCAGACTTCATGGACGTGTTTCAGGTTCGCGGTGTAACACGGGAACGCTTGGGGCATTACTTTAAGCCGGTCGTGCAGGGCGATTCTATCATCTTCTACTATCGCGGCCTTGACGGCATTATGCGCGAAAGCTGCATCCGATTTTCGCCTCACCCGGAGCGGGTGGAAAGCACCACGGCAAATTGGCGGATCACGCTTCCTCCTTTCAAGCGCACCCAACTACAAATCAACGTGGTTCCCCAGGTCGAGGCCAAGCGCTGTCGCGCTGGACGCCCGGATTTTGCCCAGCAACTACGCTTGCGGCGCGAGGCTTATGCAGCTTGGGAATCGCACTCCGCGCATTTCAACTCCAGCAACGGCATCTTCGACAAGATCGTGGGGACCTGCAAGGGCGATTTCCACGCGTTGCAAATTCCCGAAGGATGCGAAGGAAAAGAACACGTGATCGCCGCCGGCATTCCCTGGTTCGCCACCATGTTTGGCCGCGATTCGATCATTGCCGCTTACCAGTCCTTGCTGCTGAACCCGCAATTGGCCACGGAAACGCTGCGCGTGCTGGCGCGGTATCAGGGCGCGGAGCGTGACGATTGGCGCGACGAGGAACCGGGCAAGATCCTGCATGAGTTTCGCGAAGGCGAGATGACGCGCGCTCGGGAAATGCCCTTCGGTCCTTACTATGGTTCCGTCGATGCGACTCCGCTATGGCTGATCCTGTTGAGTGAGACCTTCAACTGGACCGCGGACGAACAGTTGGTGCAAGACATGCTGCCCCACGCGTACCGCGCGCTGGATTGGATTGATCATTACGGCGATCTTGATGGCGACGGTTTTATCGAGTATCAACGCCGGTCGCCGCGCGGACTGGCTAATCAAGGCTGGAAAGACTCGTGGGATGCGATCCTTCATCGCGATGGCGAAGTTGCCAAGCCACCCATCGCCTTAAGCGAGGTGCAGGGCTACGTCTATGAAGCCAAGTACCGCATGGCGTCGTTGCTGCGTGCTTTCGGCGATACCAAGACCGCGGAGAAATTGAAGAAGGAAGCCGCCGAGATGGCGAGGCGTTTCGAAAAGGCGTTTTGGATGCCGGGACGAGGTTTTTACGCCCTGGCGCTCGACGGCGGCAAACGCAAGGTTGAGGTGATCTCCTCGAATCCTGGGCATCTTCTTTTTACGCGCATGCTGGCACAAGAGCGGGCACGCGCCGTGTGTGAGCGCTTCATGCGGCCCGACATGTTTTCCGGGTGGGGATGGCGCACCCTTTCCCAGGAGGAGGGCGTTTTCAATCCCCTCAGTTATCATCGGGGCTCCGTGTGGCCGCATGACAACTCCATCGTGGCCCACGGAATGGCTCTCTATGAGTTTCGCGATCCGGCCAACACGATTTTCGAGGCACTGTTCAGCGCCGCCCTCAACTTCCGTGACTATCGCCTGCCCGAACTTTTTTGCGGTATTGAGCGCCGCGAGTTCGATAGAACGGTGCAGTATCCCGTCTCTTGTTCGCCGCAAGCCTGGGCATCCGGCGCCGTGTTTCTACTCCTAACTTCGGTGCTCGGCATCCGGCCCAGTGCCCAGCGAAAAGAATTGAACATCGTCAGCCCAACCCTTCCTCGGTTTCTTGATCAGCTCAACATCCGTAACTTCCGCGTCGGCGACAGTCGCGTCGACCTGGACTTCACTCGTCGCGGGGAACGCACGTTTTGCAATGTGGTCGACATTCGCGGTGAAAAGCTTCTCGTCAACGTGGTGTTCAAAAAGAAATGAGCCCTTAGCCGTTAGCACTCAACCATCAGCCCTCAGCTCCTGGCTATTAGCATGTAGCATTCATTGCCGTCCTCTCATCCACCACGATTCTTGTTGTTCCGATCACGCGCGCTGTCGGCGATTCCGGCGATCCCGATGATCCCGATCTCTCTCCCTTGCGCGCGTGGTCTCAACCATTTACATTTGTTGGTTCGAATCCACAAATACACTCTCCCTGGGGGACCCTGCATGGCGATCAAAATCATGGCAAAGCCGAACGGACCTTATCTTGTTACCGGAGACCTGAGCCAGCTCGAGGTCACTGACATCAACGGCAACAAATACGACATCACCGGCAAACAGACCGTGGCTCTGTGCCGTTGCGGGGGATCCGTCAACAAACCATTCTGCGATGGAACTCATTCCAAGATCGGCTTCCAGGCGGCTGAGGCGGCGGTAAAGAGCGCAGGCTAGAGCGTTGTCAGAGTTGGTCAATTCCCTACAATCGATGACCGTGTGATTTCGTAGCCGCAGGCCCGAAATCGGCTTCGCCCAAAGCGCGAGCGCCAGGGCCAAGCTGCTGTCTTCAGAATGTCACCTCAGTGGATGGTCTTCATCTTGCGCGACATGTAATCCATGAGCAGGTATTGGCCGAGGTTTTGCGGGGTGGTGAAGTAAGCCTTACCCCGGCACATGGCCGTGACTTTTTGCACGAACTGCACCAGGCCAAAATCGGAAGCCAGCATGAAAGTGTTGATCATGATACCGGCCCGCTTGCACCGCGAAACTTCTTCCAGGGTTTGGCTAACCACCAAGGGATCGAGACCGAAAGCGTTCTTGTAGATGCGTCCGTCTTCGAGGGTGAGCGCCGAGGGCTTACCGTCGGTGATCATGACGATCTGTTTCATGTCTTTTTTCTGACGCTGCAGGATGCGCTGCGCCAGGCGCAATCCTTCTCGGGTGTTGGTGTAGTACGGGCCGACTTTTACCCGTGCCAGCTGCGAGAGCGGCATCTCTTCAGCAGAATCGTGAAACAGAACCAGGGAAAGGGAATCGCCCGGATACTGTGTGCGGATGAGATGCGAGAGAGCCATGGCAACTTTTTTGGCCGGCGTGAAACGGTCTTCGCCGTAGAGGATCATGCTGTGCGAGCAGTCGAGCATGACCACGGTCGCGCACGAAGACTGATACTCGCACTGGTGCACGCGCAGGTCGGAATACTCGATGTCAAGCGGCAAGTGCAGCCCCTCGCGCTGAATGGCCGAGGAAAGCGTCTCGGTGATGTCGAGATTCAGTGTATCGCCGAATTCGTATTGCTTGGAAGCGCCACTGGATTCGATTCCTGTCGCCAGATCGCGCGTATCGTGCCGGCCGAAGCTCGAGCGTCCCAGCGATCCCAAAAGATCGCGCAGGGTTTTGAAGCCAAGGAAATCCAGGCTCTTATCGGTGATCTCAAACTTGACCTGCGATTGGGCATCACCGGTCTGCCCGGGACCGGATGACTCTTGGGCTCGATCGGACGGCTGGTCGACAGAAATGAAATCTTCCTGCTGCATGCGATCCATCAGCCGTTCAATCAGCTCGTCGAGCGTGCCATCCATCTGCATCTGCTCGATGCGTTCGCGCATGGCATCGTCCAGGAAATCGCCGGCTTCGAGCGCCTGTTGAATTGCCTGGCGAAGGGCCTCGAGGTTGTGCTCATCCAACTGCTGAAAATACATGTACTGGCTTTGAAAGCCGGATTCCAGCATGTAGTCGGAGAGAGCATTGAGCAGATCCTCCAGACTCATTTCGTCTGCCAGGTCGCCGATGTATTTGGAGTAGCGGGTATATTTCATTCGAGCACTCAGCAATCAGCTCTCAGCCTAGGGCGGCAATTAGCAAATAGCAATTGGCAATTAGCTAAAAGCGCAGCGGCTAAAGCCGGATCTTATAATGCCCTTTTCGGCACGGCCGAAGCCGCGCCCTGATACCTGCAGTGGCTGAAGCCTAAACAAACTTGCACTGAAGGTTCAACAAACTACCATCGGCTCGGCCACTATGACGCGACGCCTTCTTGTTTCATTCGCGCTCTTCGCGTTGATTCGTGGCCGATTTTCCATCTGCGTTCATCTGCGCAAATCTGCGGCAAAACCCCTCCGTGCTCCTCCGTGCCCACTGTGGTGAAATCAGTTGTAAGGCCTTCTATTCCGCAACGGAGGCGGCTCATCCTCACCGCGTTCGTAGGGCCGTTCGGGACGCTTGGGCTGTTTTTCCGCTACGAAGACGCGTTCTTCTGTTCGTCCGATGCGACGGTGCGCGTGCAAACCTTCGAGCACGAATTCCGCGGCCGAAACCAGCACCTCCGGTTTTTCTTTTTGCTTAACGCCCAGCGGCGCCAGCTTTTCCGTCAGTCCCTGGATGTTGCCCAGACCCTCCAAAACCTCGTGTGATCCGGCGGTATCGGCCAACTTAATCTCACCGCCCAGTTCGAACCATTGCACGATCTGTTGCATGTTCTGGTCTTTGAAATAGGCGTCGTAGGCTTTGGCGACCGCGGAGCGGATCAGCTCCCGAGCCACGGTGTCAGCCCCGCGCATCTCGCCTTCATATTCCAATTCCAGTTTTCCGGTGATGGAGGGAAGGGCGGCGTAGATGTCGCCAATGCGCGGCACGATGGTCTTCTCACTATTCCGCAGAGCGCGGCGTTCGGCGTTCGAGATCACGTTCTCGAGCACGCTGATGGGCAGTCGCTGGCTCACGCCGGAGCGCTTGTCGATCTTCTTATCTTCGCGCGCCAAGAAGGCGACGCGTTCGATCACCTCAGTCACATATTTGGGGATATGAAGATCCAGTCCGTCACGGCGCGTCCAGGCCTCCTGCTCCGTAATGCTGATGCCCTCTTCGACCGTGCCGGGATAATGGGTGCGAATCTCGGAGCCGATGCGATCTTTGAGCGGCGTCACAATCTTGCCGCGGGCGGTGTAGTCCTCGGGATTCGCGCTGAAGACCAGGGCGACGTCGAGCGGCAGTCGCAGCGGGTAGCCTTTAATCTGCACATCGCCTTCCTGCATGATGTTGAACAGACCCACTTGAATCTTGCCTGCCAGATCAGGCAGCTCATTGATGGCGAAGATGCCGCGATTAGCGCGAGGCAGCAGGCCATAGTGCACCGTGAGCTCACTCGAAAGATCGTGCCCTCCGCGTGCGGCTTTGATGGGGTCGATGTCCCCGATCAAGTCGGCGATGGTCACGTCTGGGGTGGCCAGCTTCTCCACGTAGCGATCATTGGGAGTGAGATAGGCGATCGGCGTGTTGTCTCCCTGTTCGGAGATCAGAGTCCGGCAGCGACGGCAAATCGAATCATACGGATTGTCATGGATCTCACAGCCAGAGACACACGGCATCTCGGGATCGAGCAGCGCCGTCAACGCGCGCAGAATGCGGCTCTTGGCCTGGCCGCGCAGCCCCAGCAGGATAAAGTTGTGGCGCGAGAGAACGGCATTGACCAGCTGGGGCACAACTGTGTCGTCATAGCCGATGATGCCGGGGAAGATGGTCTCGCCGGTGCGCAGTTTGGCGATCAGATTGTCGCGTAGCTCGTCTTTGACTTTGCGCACGCGGAGCCGCTGTTCGGAAAAAGTGCTCTTGCGAAGCTCGCCCAAGGTACGAGGAAGGTTCATGCGGGCCCTCTGGTGGAGATTATACGCTTGAGGGGAGCAGTTCTGAATTTATGCTCCTCGGATGGTCACAAACATTGAAAGGTGCAAAATGAGACAACGAATTTGTTCTCACACCAGCGCCGAAGGCGCGGAATATGGGTAGCCCAGGCCGTAAGGCCTGGGTAAGGTGGGAAAAGGATCGAGCCCCGGAGCGGAGGGGCGGCACATTATGTCTCAAACCTATACAAAGATCGTCGGCTCTCTCATCTTCACGCTCCCGCGCTCTTTGATTGCTCGGCATCGTTCTTCGAAAGCCGCGCCACTGAGACTCCGAGCAAGATTGCAGTAACCAACTCCCAGGCCAGTATCTTCGCCACGAACACGCCAGGCCAAGGTTCAATCACGTAGTTAGCGAGATAAAGCGGCACCGAGGCGAGAGCCCATACCGCTACACCAAAACGAAAGCCTTGTCCCAACCAGGGTTTAGCGCTTCGGCCCTGGGAGTAGAGCCACACAAAAGCCGCGGAGAAAAACCAGAGAGTTGATCAAAGCGAAAGGCATGTGCCCCATCATGTCGGCTTTGCTGCGCATAATAGGTTCAATAGCGACATAGTCGCGTCCGAGCAGCAGTTGATGTCCCACATAACCCAGCGCAAACATCACGACAGCAACAACAATCGTGCGGAGCAGAAGCTTTCCCAACGTCA
>WNFJ01259331.1_pt1 | contig 32616 bp, 30 predicted proteins | sample 5400461 | NCBI WGS metagenome assembly WNFJ01 (sample SAMN13153349, study PRJNA577476) | soil metagenome | isolation source: 115 cm saprolite on Douglas fir-dominated hillslope | place: USA:California | collected 2013-09-17
CGGAAGTAATCTCCATCCGGTGGTTCAGGCTGGGATGGTTGATCACCTCCAACGCCGATCCCGCAGCGCCTGCCTTGGGGTCGCTGGCGCCGTACACTAACCGCGCCACACGAGCATGGACCAGCGCGCCTGCACACATAACACACGGTTCAATTGTAGCAAACATCGTACAGCCGCCCAGGCGATGATTGCCCGCGCGGGCAGCGGCTTGGCGCAGGGCAATGATCTCTGCGTGTGCCGTGGGATCGTGATCGCGGAGGTTGCGGTTCTGACCGTACCCTAAGATCTCTCTGCCTCTTATCACTAAAGCGCCAACAGGCACTTCGCCTGCTTCGGCCGCAGCTCGGGCCTGTTCCAGGGCAAGCTCCATCCAGGCGCCATCATCGCGCGAGGGAGTCAACTGTATTTGTTGTGAAGAATCCGGCATGGCACATGGCACAGAAGAACGATTTGCCTCAAGAATTCTACCGCAGCGGTAAATCTGGTTAATTTTCTCCCGGAGTCAACCCGCCGCCACTCATCGGTCTCCAACACATAAGGCCCGAAGATCCCCATCGGATCCAGCAACTGTGACACACGCCCGCGCATTGTAGGGTGAAATTCGCAGAGAAAGTGTGTCCCACGGACTATCTCTCGTCTGACCCTCGGCGACCGCCTGCGAAGAGCGGGTTTTCAATTCGCAGCACAGGACACCGCGCGTAACCGACGCGCAAACAACCCGTCACGACGTTGTGAGGGATTCGATCTCCAGAGGCGTAACCCGGAAGCATAAAGAACGTGAAACACGTTCAAACGAACGAAAACGATTAAATAAGGAGAAAATGCTTTTATGCCAGCCAAGAATCCGAAGGAAGTTTTCCTGATGCTCCTTAGCGACGCTCGGAATAACACCGAGCGGACAACCAAGGTTTATCAGGACTTCAGCCAGATCGCTCAGAATCCAGATGTAAAAGAAGCCCTGGAGGCCCGGGCATTCGTCTCAACCAAGAACCTTGAAGCGCTGGACCAGTGCTTCAAGCTCATCGGCGAGCAGCCGGTAAAACTCAGCGGGAGACTTCAAGAAGTCTTTGTTGAAGACTTCAAGAAAGAACTTGCCGAGATACAGTCGCCGGCGGCGAAGCACCTCTACATTCTGGCTAAAGCCACTCACCTGGCTCATCTTCGGTTTGCCGAGTACGTAGTTCTGATTGCGGCAGCCGACGTGACCGGACACTTCGGCGTTGGTGTTCTTTTGGAAAGCGTACTTGCAGACAAGCTCGCGTTCCTCGAACGGACGCGGCGTCTTGTTCGGCACATCATCGAAGGCAAGGTAGCGGAAAGAATGGTCGCCTAAACCGCGCTCCACGGCTCGGGCGGCCAAGCGGGCCTTCGGTTGCAGCCGGCTGTCATGGCCGCCCGCCTGTGGGAGTGCCGAACCACTCAATCATCGTGAGTTCTCGACCACAATGAAGTCAACCGCTCATGCACCGGTAGTCTCTAAAAGGATATGGCCGGAAGAGCTGCCAGGGTCAAGGAGGAGGTCCGCAAGGTCCTGGTGGCGGCAGTGTACTTCGCCACGGGTTTCTGCTTCATCGTGCTCGCCGACCGGTTGATCACCATGGGCTCCGGCATCGAGACGGCCAGTTTCTTCCGGGCCGTCGTTGGGGGGCTGATCGTGGCCAAGATCCTTCTTATCGTGGACTTGTTTCCCTTTGTGCACGCGTTCCCCGGCAAACCGCTCGTTCACAACATCATCTGGAAGAGTTCGATCTACGTTGCCGCGTCCCTCGTGTTTCGGTACATGGAGCCATTCATCAAGTACCTTTTCAAAGGCATGGGCTTGTCCGCATCCCACTCCGCAGTGCTGGAAGAGTTCGCGAAACCGAGGTTCTGGGCGATCGAGATCTGGCTGGCGATGCTCCTCGTCGGTTTCGTCACCATGCAAGAGCTGAGCCGGGTAGTGGGCAAAGAAAAGCTAAGACTCATGTTCTTCGGCCGGTGAGTACTCGCGCGTGAAAGGTTGCCTCAAGATCCAGCAGCAGGCACCCTGCTTAATCTGCTCGTGGAGTCAACCCTCCACGATCAGCTTATCTCTAACCAAGAAATAGAGTCTCAACTCGCGTGAATCGCGATCAACACGACCGCCCTATGGGCAAACTTCGAAGGAGCAAATGTATATGAAAAGGAAATTGTTATTGGCGCTGATGCTAGCCTCCGGCATGGCATTTGCGCAATCAAGCGGCAGCAGTCCCGGGTCCAATGACCAGCAGCAGCCGTCCACACAGCAGCAGCCGTCAACACAACCAGCGCAGCCGAGCGGCCAGAGTAGTCAGTCGCCGACCAGCAGTGCCGGGCAGAGCTCGATGACCGGCTGCCTGAAGGGGTCGGATGGCGGCTGGGTGATCATCGCCGAGGGCCAGTCCACCCCAGTTCCTGTGACGGGCGACAGCTCCACGCTGAGCCCCCACAATGGCCATCAAGTGCAAGTGAAAGGAAATCAGGCCAGTGACGGCTCGTTCCAAGTCACCGAGGTGGTCATGCTGGCTGATACTTGCACCACTAAACCGCGGAGTGACGCATCGTCGAGCGGCATAGGGGCCGCTGCCGGTGCCGCTGCCGGCGCAACCACGGGCTCGATGAGCAGCGCAGCCGATGCCACCAAGAGTGCAGCGAGTGACGCTGGTAGCGCAGCCCAGAATGCTCCCAGCTCCGCTTCGAACGCGGCTGGCGACGCCGCCAGCGCCACCAAAAACGCTGCAAGCGATGCGGCGCAGACAACTCAGAGCGCTGCCAGCAACGCTGCCCAAGCCGCGCAGAGCCCGAGCGGCGGTGCTGCCCAGGCGACGCCAAGCCCAAGCAGCAGCGCTCCTAGTCCAACCGAAAGCCAAACTGCGCCAAAAACCTATTCTGACCAGAGCGCTAGCCAGGGAGCCGGCCAAGGGGCCCAGGCAGGCAAGGGCGCTGGACAGAAACTGCCGCAAACCGCTTCGCCTCTTCCCCTGCTCGGACTTGTGGGCCTAGTTTCGTTGGTCTCAGGCCTGATTGCTCGCAGGAAGTAACGTCACCCACAAGCAAGGCGGCCGCAAGCCGCAAGAAGAACTGCCCGGATGCGTTGCATTCGGGCAGTTCTTTTGATTGCATGATGGTGGCCAGCGCGGGCCAATGCCGATGGCAGCTTGTTAAATCCGGCGGCCGAAGCTAGGATGGTGCACGCAATTTGCTGCTCCGGGAGGCGAAAATGTCAGTGTCAACGGAAGCCATCAAGTTTGATATCTGCTGCGCCGCACGCGCGCTGTTTCGCGCGGGGCTGAGCGTGGGAGTTGCCGGGCACCTGAGCGTTGCCCTCGCCGAGAACAGGATGCTCATGAACCGGTTTGGCCCTTCGTTTGGAGCATTACGCCCAGCTGACATCTGCACTTTTGATTTTGATGGCAAAGTGGTGGAGCACGATCCTTCGGTGGATCCCTATGTGAACGACACAATCGCGCTTCACGCCGTTATTCACCGTTACAATCCGCAAATTGCGGCGCTGGTCCACACGCACCCGCCAGCCACGGTCACCTACGGGACCTTCCGGCGGGTCCCCGAGATCTACGACCAGGAAAGCTGTTTTTTGGCAGGCGATGTCGGCGTTGTCGAGGAAGACTACAGCGGGCTGGCGGCCACGGAAGACCGGGTGCGTCCTTTCGCCGAAGCCGTGGGACGGTTTGCCGCGGTGATCCTGCCCAATCACGGCGCGCTCACCAGCGGCCCCAGTATTCAGGCAGCCATGTTCCGCATGATGCTTCTGGAAGGCACGTGCGCCCGTAACATTTCCGTGGCAATGACCGCGCAAGCCATAGGATTGAAACCGCACCCCGTCAAGGCGGAAGATGCGATCACAGCCAAGAAAGAGCTGGCCAATATCCCGGCTCTTCCTGCGGTCTGGAAGGACACCCTGCAGCGTTTGCAGCGCACCGATCCTGATCTGTTTGAACTTCGGCCGCGCACCGTTGCCGCGTGAGGGCTCAGCAGAGATTCAGAAACTTGCAGTGTGTTTGCAGGGAAGCGAATGAAAATCAACATTAGCCACACGAAGAACACCGTATTGGGCTGGGACGTCAACGTAAGTGTCCAGGCCGAGGGCGAGCAGAAAATCGGCCAGGTCGAGGTGCGGATCAACGAACTGCGGGAAGCACAGGACCTGCCTGGCGACGCGCTGGTCTCCTGGGAGCAGCAGTTCATCCAGAAGGGAAATTATCCGGGCAACAACAAGGTTGAAGTGACTGTGAGCGATCAGGACGGTGATGAGACCCGCGCCGAACAAAAGTGGTCTTGACTTAAGGGTGTTTGCTCAGGAAGAGCTTGGCTTCCTGCATTTCCGGCCTGCCAGGATCTGCCGCGCGGGTCAGCTCAATCAATTTCGCATAGAACGTCCGTGCCGCTTGGCGATCGCCCGCCATCTCCGCAGCTTTCGCCGCACCGTAGAAGCCTCGCAGCCGGTTTGGATTGTTCTCCAGGGACGCTCGAAACTCCTTCAAGGCTTCTCTCGGCTGTTTCAGCTCCAGGAGCATGTAGCCCAGCAGCTCCCGCATGGGAAACAGCCGGTTCTCCATTGCGACGTTCTTGTCCGAGGAGTCTTCAAGGTCCGCTGCCGCACGCATCAACTTTATGGCCTCCGTACTATTGCCTTCGGCGTGCGCCAACCAGGCGGAACCCGCGGAGATCAGGATGTTCGTCTGTCCTGCCCAGTACGCCTGATCAGGCTTGGCAAGGTCGGCCTCGTGCGCGGCGCGTAGTTTCTCGATGTCTTCCCGCGCCTGTTTCACGTTGCCGGTTTGGGCTGCGCCCATGGCACGCGCGAAATAGGTGATTGACTGGGTATAAGCAAACTGACTGTCGCGAGGTTGCAGTTGGGCAGCTTCCGCCCAGGCGCCTCGCTCCAGGACGTAGCGGGCAGGCACGGCGGCAAGGCCAAAGGCCACCGTGGGCCGCGTGGCCGGGAACTTGACCAGAGAAGCGGCTTCGTCGACGACAGCTTTGGCCTGTTTGTCTTGTCCGAGCTGCAGGTAATCGTATTCCATGAAATCCAGGAAGTGAGGTTGGCTGGGATCGGCCACACCCGGCGCGTAGTTTTGCGAGGCATACTGCTTCGCCGCGACCAAGGCAGCCTGGTTCGACTGAATCGACTTCTCCCACATGCCCAGCATCGTGTAGGCGTGCGAGGGCATGTGCAGCGCGTGTGGAGCGCTGGGCGCAATCGAGGCATAGTGATCGGCTGCCGGCTGTGAATCAGGTAGTGGGTCACGCCAGGATGGTCTGGCAGCTGCAGGCGAACTTTCTCCAGGATCGCCGCGGCTTTGAGCTGATTGGCGTGGCCGGTATCGGCCGGGTCGGCGCTTTCATTGAGGGCCAGGCCATAAAAAACCGCTGCTTCGGTATCGTCGGGGTAACGCGCGGAGAGCTGTTCCATGGATTTCTCGTAGAGACGGCTACGGGTCTTCTGGTCCAGTTTGTCGGCATCTTTGAAAAACGGCTCGGCAGCATCGAGCCAATCCTGTTCGCGCTGCGTCTTCGGATGCAGCGCTTTCCCCTGCTGGATTGCATCGTAGCCTCGTTTCAGGGCATCCGGAGCAAACGGCCCGACCAGCGGGTTCGGGCGCTGACTCAGGGCCAATCCCCAATATGCCATCGCACAAATAGGGTCGATCGCCGCAACCTTGTTGAAGGCTTTGACCGTCTCCGGATAAAAAAACGAATGCAGCATGCTGACGGCGACATTGAATTGGGCCTGTGCAGCGGCATTGCAGGTGATTGGAAAATGAACGGTCCCGAATGCTTGCCCTTGCGCAGTTGATGCCACGTTCGCGGCATCCTGTGCCAATGAAGGTGTCCATGTGAAAGCGATGCAAAGCGCCAGGCCATAGCATGCGAGTCTCATGAGCGGGATCTCCTTATCTGAATCCCAGGCGAGGTTCCTAGCTGCAACCCAAGTGCGGGGATTATACGCGTTAGAAGGAGGTTTGGACTCCAATTGAGATACCTGCTGGCCTCTAACGGCGGGTTCGTACTCGGTTATTTTGTCCCTTGATGGAATTAAGCCGGCTGCTGCTGCGTCATGCAATGAATGGCGCCCAACCCCCAGATGAAGTCGCCGCAGTGGATGCCGGCGATTTCGCGGCCTGGAAAGAGATCGGCAAGAGTGTTGAGCGCCACGCGGTCGTTGGGATCGTTGAAGGTCGGAACCAGAACCAGATTGTTGGCGACGTAAAAATTGGCGTAGCTGGCGGGCAGCCGCCGGCCCTGGAAGATGACGGGGCGGGGAAGCGGCAGGGCAACGATCCTGAGCTTACATCCCTGAAGATCGGTTGCGGCGCGCAAGCGGTTGAGATTGTTCTGGAGCGGCTCGTAGTTGGTGTCCGCGCGGCTGGGTTCCAGAACGGTCACCACTGTATCTGCCGCTACGAAGCGAGCAATGTCGTCCACGTGGCCGTGAGTGTCGTCGCCCGCAATGCCGCTCCCCAGCCAGATCACTTTGCCTACGTCCAGATAGCCGGCAAAAACCCGCTCGAGATCCTGCCGTGACAGGCCGGGGTTACGCTGCTGCACTCTGCTCAGAAGGCACTCTTCGGTGGTGAGCATCAAGCCGCGGCCATTGACGTCAATGCTGCCGCCCTCCAGCACGACTTGGTAGGGCTTGCCCTCGCGCAGGATCATCGCAGGGAACTGCTTCATTCTGAGCTTCTTGGCCACTCGCTCCGGCAACTGGTTGTCCAGCTTCCAGTCGGGATACTTCGCCCAGGCATTAAAGCGCCAGTTAGTGACGGCGATCCGGTCCTGCTGGTCTTCACGCCGCACAAAAAGCGGCCCGGAATCGCGCGTCCACACGCGGTTGGTGGGCCAGAGGTGAAACTTGACCTTGCTCAGATCCACTTGGTTGCGCTTCAACACTCCGCGAGCTTGAGCTCGTTCCCGCGCCGAGCGAATGACGATGTTGACCTCTTCCACCCGGCTCAAACGGCGCACAATCTCGGCGTAAACCCACGGAATGGCTTCAAATTTTCCCGGCCAGTCACCGCGATTGTGCGGCCAGGCGATCCACGTTGCCTGATGCCGTTCCCATTCGGCGGGCATGCGGTAACCGAGCGAGCGGGGAGTAAACCTTGTTTCGGAGGAAAGAGCTGTCTTTCTCAACGCACTCTACCCCTGTCATCCTGAGCGAGCCCGAGTCCCGCGGTGCGGGATGAGGGTGAGTCGAAGGATCCCGGGAATGCGTCAATATGAAATGCTGCTTCAGTGAATTCTCTAGAGAATGCCTTGTTGCGATATTTTTGGTGCAGGTATCCTCGGGATCCTTCGACTCCGCGCCCATGAGCCGTGTGTGTACAGACCTTCGCGGCGCTTCGCTCAGGATGACAGTCCCTTAAATGTTGTGTAGGAGTCAGCATTCTTCAGTCCAGAAACCTGTGGATGATACCGCCGTAGCTGTCAATCCGGCGGTCGCGCAAAAACGGCCAGTTGCGGCGGACGTCTTCCAGCAACTTGAGATCGCACCGGCCAATCAGGATCTCTTCCTTGTCATGCGAGGCTTCGGCGATCATCCGCCCAAAGGGATCGCACAAGAACGATCCGCCCCAGAATTCCAGGCCTTTGCCCGAGGCGCGATTGCCGCGGATATCGCCGTGCTCGTGGCCCACGCGGTTGGCCACGCCCACAAAAACGCCGTTGGCGATGGCGTGCGCGCGCTGGATCGTGCGCCAGGCATCATGCTGGGCAGCGCCGAACTCGGCCTTCTCGTCCGGGTGCCAGCCGATGGCCGTAGGATAAAGGAGGATGTTCGCCCCCTGCAGCGCGGTCAGCCGCGCACCCTCCGGATACCACTGGTCCCAACACACCAGCGTGCCTATGCGGCCATACTGAGTGTCGAAGGCCTTGAAGCCAAGATCGCCGGGAGTGAAGTAGAACTTCTCGTGATAAAGAGGATCGTCGGGGATGTGCATCTTGCGATAGATGCCCCTCAGACATCCATCTGCGTCGATGACGGCGGCAGTATTGTGGTAGAGCCCGCGCGCGCGGCGCTCGAAGACCGAGGCGACCACCACGATCTTGTTCTTGCGTCGGGTCCGGGAATCGGCTCTGCCAGGTCAAACAGCGCGTGGTCTTCACGCTGGCAGAAATATTGGGTGCGAAACAGCTCGGGCAGGCAGACAATCTGCGCGCCTCTCTTGGCCGCCTCCCCGACCTTGTCGCAAGCGCGGCGGAGATTGTCGTCCGGGTCAGGGGAGCAAAACATCTGGATCAGGCCAACGGTGAAGACGTCAGGGTTCAATCATTCTCCAATCGCGAGCGATACAACAGAATAGCAAAAGCAACGACTCTTCATCGTTGCAGCAACAGAATGTTGTGTCCTTCGGGATCGTGCAGCACGGCCCACGTGTTTTCACGCTGGACAAACCGTTCCTCTCCAAGAGCGCTGACTGCCGCTTTGAGATCAGGGACTTCAAAGAACAGCACGGCCTTGTCCTCGGAGGGATACGACTCTGAGCCTTTTCGTTCCAGGCAAACAAAGCCTGCGCCGCAGTCGAACTTGGCGTAGCGGGTTTGGTCTTCGTCATTGATTGCTAACCCCAACACATCGGCGTAGAAATTTCGGGCGCGTTTCAAGTCGCTGAAGTAAAGTTCAACCCCTACAAACCTGGCGGCGATTTTCTTGTTGAGATCGCTCATGGGGCGAATGGTAACGCGTGGTCAAGTCGTGCGCAACCTGGGAGCCGAGCCGGATTGACTGCGGATGCCCGACCCTGTACTTTTGAAAGTTTACTCCGCTCCGTTCCGGGGTTACTGAGGTGGCCGATTGACCAAGAAACATGAAGGCGCAGGTATTGACCGCAAGCTACACGATCCGGTGAAGGACAAGCTGTCTCCGCTCTTCCCGCTGGACCTCTCCAAGACCGGCACCATCAGCGACCTGGTTCGGGGCATGGCCGACACCGCCTTCACCGGCCGCCAACTCGGCGAGGCCGTGGACGTGCTTGAGGCCATGGCCCGCGACAAAGATTGCTTCGTCGTCATGACCCTGGCCGGCGCCATGACCGTAGCCAAGCAGGGGCTCATCATCTGCGACCTCCTCGACAAGGGGCTGGTCAATGCCATTGTCTCCACCGGGGCTTTGATGGCCCATGGACTGGTGGAGGCCACCGGGCAGAAGCATTATCGTTACGACCCTCGCATGAGCGACGTGGAGCTGTACGAAGCCGGTTACAACCGCGTTTATGACACGCTGGAGCCGGAGCAGAACCTGGACCACGTGGAATTGGTGATGGAAGAGGTCCTGGGCAAATGGGACCCGCAGCAAACCATGTGCTCGTGGCAGTTGAACCGGGCCATCGGCGAGCACCTGGAACGGCGCGCCAAGGGGCGAGGAATTCTCAAGTCGGCCTTTGAGAAAAATGCTCCGGTTTTCGTGCCGGCCTTCACTGATTCTGAACTGGGCCTCGACGTGGCCCTCACCAACCGCATGCGCGCGCGCAAGGGCCAGCCGCAGCTCAACTTCAACCCTTTCCTTGACCTGAATCACTTTGCCGATACGCTCCTCGAGCAGAAGCGGCTGGGCATCTTCACTATCGGCGGCGGCGTCCCCCGCAACTGGGCACAGCAGTTCGGCCCCTATTGCGAGTTGCGCGTGCGTCGCGCCGGCGAAAGTGTTGAACTGAAGCGTTACCATTACGGCGTCCGCATCTGTCCCGAACCGGTCCATTGGGGCGGCCTTTCCGGCTCGCCTTATTCCGAAGCCATCTCCTGGGGCAAGTTCGTTCCGCCCGCCGAAGGCGGCAGGTTCGGCGAGGTCTTTTTGGACGCCACGGTGGGATTGCCCATCATGGTTGCGGCGCTGCTGGAACGGTTGGGGAAGGGCTATGAGAAACCCGCGCCGAAGACGGCAAGGGCCTGATCACCGCGGAGAGCGTGGGCCCGCATTGCGCTCCCCGCACGCGTTCAGGCGGCGCTCTGTTCCACGGAGAGAAAGCTGCGCAGCGATTCCGCCAGCATTACATTTACGCTGTCGCTGATCTGCTCCAGGTCCGGGATGATGGAACTTATATCCATATCCAATAAATTGGCGTGCAGGGTGTCGGCGATGACGCGGTAAAGAATCCGCGCCTCTTCGACGATCATCGGTACGGAATACCCCTGCAGCCGCCGCGTCTTACCATGCGCCCGGGCACTCTCCATCTCTTGCTTGTCATTGATGTCGGAACTTTGATCCAGCCGATTCACAAGTTGCCGCAGCAGGCCGGGCAGATGATCGATCCTCGCGCTTCTGGGCAGATCAATCCGGGCGAACTGCGGGTCGCCCTCGATCTCCCGGTAACAACTCTCAATGATCGTCTCGGTATTTTCGTGGATGACGGTTGAGGCGCGCATGCCGTGAGCGTCGGGGCCGCGGGGACGGGTGGCTTGCGTCTTCAGGGTTTTGACGAGAGTAGGAATGTCGGTCGGCTTGACCAGATAGTCGTCCACTTGGCGCCGAATCGCTTCCAGCGCGGTGGCAAAATCGGGGTACCCGGTCAGGATGTACGTTCGTGCCTGAGGCTGGATCCTGCGCATGGCGCTGACCAGGGTGAATCCATCGCCCGGCTGGCCGATATTCAAATCCGAGAGCAGAATCTCAAACGGTGTCTGGTTGATCTCTGCGATTGCCTCGGCCACGGTTGCCACGGTAGTGACAGCGAAGCCTTCAGCCGTCAAAATGAGGGGCAGCGTTTGCCGGATCGACTCGTCGTCATCGACAAATAGAAGTCTAGGCCTCTCCATACAGCTTGGAGATTAGATGCAGGTTCCGAGATCGGAATAGCCGGGCTAAGTTTTTAACCGACTGCCAAATGATTTGAAGATCCCGCAGTAACTCGAGTTCATTCTTAGCGCCCAGAGAACGATCGGCGTTCGCATCGACGAACGCCTGGAGTCCTCTTTAATCAAAAATCAGGATGGCCGAGGCAATCACCGTGGTCCACTTGCCGCGCTTGTCGCCCACGGCGGTCTGGGTGCAGTTGGTGGTGCGCACGATCTTGTTGGAGATGCGGTAGATCTCCTTCTTCTCGTCCCACGACTTGTCGGGATCGAACTCCACGTCCAGGGTGGTGGCGAGCATCTCCGCCGCCAGCTCTTCGGCATATTCGCCGGCGATATCGTCCGGCTCGCCGAAGGAGTGATGCTCGCTGAGGTAGCCGTAGGTGCTGCGGTCGGCGGGGATGGCCAAGCCGATGCTTGAAGCCATCAGCCGGTGGGGCTCATGACTGGAATTCTCCGCCACCACGGCAAAGGTGACTTCGCCCGAATGGAGGTATTTCACTCCCTCGTTGCGCGAGATGAGCTTGCAATGCGGAGGGAAGATGGAGGAAACGCGCACCAGGTTCTGCGCCGCAATGCCGGCGTCGCGCAGTGCCAACTCGAATGAGGTAAGGCGTTCTCTGTGCTTGCCCACACCTTTGGTCAGAAAGATGCGCTTGGGCACCATGTCAAGCCCCAATGTAGTTGCCTCCCCCCAAAAAAGATGATGAAGACAGAATTACAAAAAATAACACACCCAGGCGAGACGCGCGGGACTTTTTAGCAAATTTTATTTGGTGATCGAGGAAGCTACCCGAACCGGTTCCGGCGACTCTCAAAAGGTCCACCGCGGCTTGCGCACCGCGGACTTAGGAGGGAACGCATCGGCTATCGCGCGCGTCAAACTGACGAAGCCGCGGCAGCCTTAAGCTTGACCGCGACTTCGATAAAAGCCAAGGCAGCCCGGCTCAGGGCCTTGTCCTTGCGGAACACCAGCGCCAGATCGCGGCGGATCGAGGCGTCAGCCAGGGGCACCGCCGCCAGGAGCCCTGCCTTTACGTCCTCCATGACATTGGAGCGGGCGATGAAGCCGACTCCCACGTCCGCAGCCACAAAGCGCTTGAGCAGTTCGCTGGAGTCCAGCTCCATGGAGACCCGTGGCTTGAGGCGGTGATCGTGAAACAGGTTCTCCAGGGCGTCGCGCGTGCGGCCGACCTTGGGCAGCAGCAGGGGGAAGCGAGCTGCTTCGGCAATGCCGGCCTGCTTCATGCGGCTGAGCGGATGCCCGGGTGGAGCGATAATGACCAGTTCGTCGCGATGAATATTCACTACCGTCAGGCGCTTATCGTCCACCGGAGTGGAGACCACGCCGAAATCCACCGAGTTGTCAATGATCGATTCCAGTATTTTGGCCCGCTCCAGGCGGCTGATCTGCACAGCCACGTTGGGGTAGAGCTTCTTGAACTCGGCAAAAACCTCAGGCAGGATGTGCAGGCAGGTGCCCTCATTGGCCCCAACCACGATCTCCCCGCGTGGGATCCGCTCCAGTTCGGCCACGGTAACCATCATGCCCTTGCGCGCCTCCAGGGTCTGCTCGGCGTACTGCTGGAAGACCTTGCCCGCGGCGGTGAGCGCCACTTTGCCGCCGCTGCGGTCGAATAGGCGGGCGCCAACATCCTCTTCCAGAGCGCGAATCTGCGAGGATATGGCCGGCTGAGTGCGGAAACGCTTCTCCGCCGCGCGTGAGAAGCTGGCGTGCCGGGCGACCTCCAGGAAGGTTTCGAGTTGGTCGAAATCCATGGTGTTGCTTGTTGCAGGACAACTTCACATTGCGCCTGCATCCAGCTTTATACTGTAGCACTTGTGAGCACTAGCCCTTAGCCTTTAGCCAAACCCGATTGCTGCAAAGGCTAACGGCTAAGTGCTAATGGCTAATGGCTGGTTTTTTCATGAAAGCTGTTATAGCTGAGACCTACGGCGGCCCGGAAGTGCTGGAACTGACCGACGTTCCTGTGCCGCAGCTCGGCCCCAACGGCGTCTTGGTGCGCGTGCACGCCTCCAGCGTCAATGCCGTGGATTGGAAGCTGCGCAAGGGGCTGTTGAGCGCCGTGTGGAACCTGCGCTTCCCCGTGATCTGGGGATGCGATCTCTCCGGCGTCGTCGAGCAGGTGGGGAGCGCCGTGACCCTGTTCCAGCGGGGCGACGAAGTCTACGGCTTCAAGCACGGCAAAGTGGCCAAGACCTATCGGGGAACGTACGCCGAATACGCTGTGGTTCCGGAAAACGCTCTGGCGCGCAAGCCGCCTGGGTTGAGTCACGAAGAATCCGCCGCCATTCCTTTGGCAGCTTTGACCGCCTGGCAGTCGCTGGTAGGGCGGGGAAACCTGCAGGCCGGGCAGCGTGTCCTGATCCATGCCGCAGCGGGGGGCGTGGGCGTGTTTGCGGTGCAGATCGCCAAGGCCCTGGGCGCCTACGTCGCCGCCACTGCGGGTACCGGCAATCAGGCTTTCTTGCGGCAACTGGGCGCCGACCTGCCCATCGACTACACGCGCGAGAGAATCGAGGACAAGCTCTCCGGCTACGACCTTGTTCTCGACGGCGTGGGCAAGAGCGTGTGGCGCAGTTCGCTTCGGGTGCTGAAGCGCGGTGGCAGACTTGTGACTCTTGTAGTGCCCATCCCGCAAGAGAGGGCGGGCAAACTCCGCTTCTTTTCCACGGCGATCGCGGGCGTGGTTGCGGGCTTTGCACGAGCACTGATCGGCGGCAAGCGTTTGGTCATTGCCCAGGTCGAGCCGCGCGGCGGAGAGCTGGAAAAGATCAATACGCTGATTGAATCCGGCAAACTTCGGCCGGTGATCGAGAAAGTCTTTCCCCTGGAAGAAATCGCTGAAGCGCATCGCCTCAGCGAGGCTGGGCATGTGAGGGGCAAGTTGGTGCTGAAGATAAGCAATTAGTTTTTTGTTAGTCCCGAGGCCGCGCGGCGGTCGAAGGATCCCTATCGCTCAAAGGGACTCACGGAGAGATATCACAGCGAATCAGCGTTTTGGGCCTCAATGCTGGTTGGTAGCAATAGGGATCCCTCGCTTCACTCGGGATTCTAGAGCGGTTCCTGAGTTGCTGTGTCCCGATCCGGTGGAAGAGCGGCTCTTTAGAGCCGCGTAACGGGTTGTTTTTAGCCCGGGGCTTTAGCCCCGGTGCAGGGGCTTCGCCGGGCTACACCAACTGTGGAACCGCTCCTAAGAAAGAGGCTGAGTGCTGAATGCTCCCTTTTTCCACTATCCAACTCGCTGAAACCAGGACACTTTGCCCTGGATAAACACTGTTTATCCAGGGTATAAAAACAATCAATTTCCCCGCCTTGCGAACAGGCGATTATCGTTCCTACATATGTGTGCCGGGAGAATACCCGCGCGTCATCGGCCCTTCATCAGATCCACGCATCTTAAACCACTGGCTCAGCAACTGATGGCCGCGTCAAAGGCCGGCGGTAGCATTTTCGCGCCCTGAAGCAGGGCATCACTGACAAGGAGAAATCCAACCCATGGCAGATACGAAACCTGATCCCAAGGCGGTACTGGAATTCGCCAAGAAAAATGGCGCCAAGGTACTCGATCTTCGCTTTACCGATCTTCCCGGACTCTGGCACCACGTCTCGTTCCCCATTGAACAGTTCTCGGAATCGTCGTTTGAAGAAGGCTTCGGCATGGACGGTTCCTCCATCCGCGGCTGGGCGGCGATCCACGAGAGTGATATGCTCCTGATCCCCGACGCCAACTTCTGCATCATGGATCCGTTCACCGAGGTCGCCACGTTGGTCATGGTGGCCGACGTGATCGATCCCGTGACCAAGCAGCGCTACGACCGCGATCCGCGCTATATCGCCAAGAAGGCGGAGATGTACCTTGTCTCCACCGGAGTCGCGGACACCGCGTATTTCGGCGCAGAAGCCGAGTTCTTCATTTTCGACAACGTCCGCTTCGATCAGAAAGAGAACCAGGGGTTCTACTTTATTGACGCTGAAGAGGGCCGCTGGAACTCCGGCCGCCAGGAGCACAACCTGGGCTACCGTCCGCGGTACAAAGAAGGCTACTTTCCGGTGCCTCCCACCGACCACTATCAGGACCTGCGCACCGAGATGTCCATGACCATGCAAGCCTGCGGCCTGGAAGTAGAGTGCCACCACCACGAGGTGGCCACCGGCGGGCAGACGGAGATCGACCTCAAGTTCAACAAGCTGGTGCGCTCGGCCGACAATATGATGCTGTACAAGTATGTGGTCAAGAACGTGGCCAACCAATACGGCAAGACCGTCACCTTCATGCCCAAGCCGCTCTTCAATGACAACGGCAGCGGCATGCATACCCATCAGTCATTGTGGAAAGAAGGGAAGCCGCTCTTTGCCGGCGACGGCTACGCCGGCCTTTCCCAGATCGCGTTGTGGTACATCGGTGGGCTGATCAAACATGGCCCGGCGCTGGCGGCGATCATCGCCCCCACCACGAATTCGTACAAACGCCTGGTCCCGGGCTTTGAGGCCCCAGTCAACCTCGCCTACTCGCGACGCAATCGTTCCGCAGCGTGCCGCATCCCCATGTACTCGGCTTCACCCAAAGCCAAGCGCGTGGAGTTCCGCCCGCCCGACCCGAGCTGCAATCCGTATATCGCCTTCGCCGCGATGATGATGGCCGGCCTGGACGGCATCGAGAACAAGATCGATCCCGGGCAGCCGCTGGATAAGGACATCTNNNTGGGCCGGGAGGAGCTGGCGAAAGTGCCGTCGATGCCCGGCGCACTCGATGAAGCCCTGGAGGCTCTGGAACGCGACCACCAGTTCCTGCTCAAGGGCGACGTTTTCACCGAAGATCTGCTCACAACTTACATCGAGTACAAGCGCGCCAAGGAAGTGGACGCCATGAGATTGCGCCCGCATCCCTACGAGTTTGCGCTGTATTACGACATTTAAGAGCAGGCCCTTTGTTTTCAGTGATTTAGGTTCGTGCGTCTGGTTCGCGTACAAAAGGTGTAGAAAAGTTGGGCAAGGACTGCTCCTGCCGTAAGCTGCGCGAACGGGTGAGGAGGAGTCGCATGCGCTATGGCCCGCCAACAAGGCGAACGGAGATTTACATCAACAAAACGGTCGCCCACCACGACAAAGATTGTGCCGATGACTCGGCACGGGCAAGATGCTATTCAAGATCGAGTGGCACGTCATGCAACCTTTGGCTTTTCTGTGAAGTGGCTCGACCGCGTGGTGAATGTGCGTCCCAGCTGTAGGTGATTGATTCTGTGGTAGCGGTGGACGCCGGCTAACCACGGGGATTACGACCACCCGTGCTTCCTCTAACGCGTAGAGATCTCACCCTTCATTCCGTGACCACTGCGTCGCTCGGCATCTTCGCACCTTTGTAAGAAAATCGATCCTGTAGGCGCGAAATCGACATGACACTGGGTGTGATCTGTTTTAAAAGAATTGTTGTCCGGGATGTCGAGAATACGCCGCGTGCTCCGACTGCCCTATGAAAGCGCAGAAATGAGCGCGAAAATGAAACGAGCAGCAGACATGAAGTTCATTTTGATGATGAATACCATGAGGGCCGGCCACGGAGTTCCCGACTGGCCCAAGAAAGACCTTCAGGCGCATATCGCATTCATGAGGGGCTTTGGCAAGGAGCTGCGCGAGTCCGGCGAGCTGGTTTCGGCCGAGGGTTTGTCCTTTCCAGACCAGGCTAAGGTGGTGCGGGCAGGCAAGGATGGCGCTCCGATTACGGATGGCGTATTCCCCGAAGCCAAAGAGTTTCTTTGCCGGCTACTGGATCGTCGATGTCGACAGCCCAGAGCGGGCCTATGCGATCGCTGCACGAGCGTCGGCGGCGCCAGGGCCCGGCGGGGCGCCGTTGAACATGCCGATCGAAGTGCGGCCAGTGATGAGCGGACCACCGCCTGAAATGCTGTGACGAGACCTGCTGTGACGACAAGGCCCTGGAACCTGACTTCCGAGCATCTGTTGCGCGAACTTGCGCCGCAGGTGCTCGGCGCGGTCATTCGCCGTTTTCGCGACTTCGCCTCCGCCGAGGACGCGGTCCAGGAGGCAATGATCGCGGCGGTCATGCCATGGCCACAGGGGCTGGTTGATTCAGGTCGCCTCTCGGCGCATGACCGACCACGTGCGCAGCGAAGTGGCCCGCCGGCAGAGGGAAACCGCAGTGGCGATGGAAGTGGAAGCCGTCGCGCCCGCCATCGATCTCGAGCCTGACATCGACCCAGACGACACTCTCATCCTGCTGTTCATGTGCTGCCACCCCGCGCTGACTTCGCCATCGGCCATTGCCCTGACATTGCGGGCGGTGGGCGGGTTGACCACGGCCGAAATAGCCAACGCATTCCTGGTTCCCGAGGCGACGATGGCGCAGCGGATCAGCCGCGCGAAGCAAAGCATCAAGGCTTCCGGCGTGCCATTCCGCATGCCCACTCCACAGGAGCGTGCCGAACGGCTGCATGCCGTTCTGCACGTGCTCTACCTGATCTTCAACGAGGGCTACACGAGCAGCGTCGGACCGCAGCTGCAACGACTCGATCTGCCGCGCGAGGCCATCCGCCTGACCCGTTGCGTTCAAACTCTGCTTCCGGATGATGCGGAAGTCGCAGGAGTGTTGGCGCTCATGTTGTTAACCAACGCCCGCCGCGCAGCGCGAACAGGACCTGACGAGGAGTTGATCCCGCTCACGAAGCAGGATCGAACTCTCTGGGACCGGACGGAGATCTCCGAAGGCATCGCGCTCTTGACCGCGGCGCTATCGAAGGGATCGGTGGGCGCGTACCAGCTACAGGCCGCCGTCGCTGCCGTTCATGACGAAGCGGCTCGAGCCGAGGATACCGACTGGCCGCAGATCCTGGCGCTGTACGAACTGTTGAAACGCATGTCTGCCAACCCCATGGTGAGGCTCAATCACGCAATCGCAGCGGCCATGGTGCACGGCCCATCCAAGGGCCTCAAACTGCTCGGGGCGCTCGACGCAGACGACCTGCTTGCCGGGCACTATCGTCTTGCCGCCGTTCGCGCCCATCTGCTGGAAATGGCTGGCGACCATCAAGCCGCCATCACGCATTACCGGATTGCCGCCGGCCGGACGACGAGTATCCCGGAACGGAATTACCTCATGGCACAAGCTGCCCGGCTCGGCGAGAGCACAACAAGCTCAGATCGGACCATTCCTCGCACTGATCCATAAGGAGCTGGCCGGAGTGAACTAGAATGAGTGCTCGCAATTGAACAGCCCGCCGCACCGCGAGCAACAGGGTGAGTGTGGCGCGGCGTTTCTGGGCCTCTGGGTTAAGGAGGCATCGTGGCGCACAGGCCCGGCCAACGCCAACAATGACCAAGCACCGCAAGCGATCAGAATGACAGATATCTTTCGGGCCAAACTGTGCAGTTCTTTCATATATCCGCTTCTTGAGTGCGGTAAATCCGGGGCTGCTGGCCCTAGAATAACGACGATGTGGGTCGTCATTTCACCTCTGTTAGATCGTTGGGATTGTCCCACCATCGATAACATACTCGCTCCCAGTGATCGATGAAGCACGGTCAGAAGCCAGGAAAGCGACCAGTTCGGCAACTTCCTCAGGCCGGTTCGGCCTGCCTAGGGGGATGCCGCCAAGCGAGTCGATGATGCGCTGCTTTGCGGCGTCCTTGCTGATACCCGTTCGTTGCGCGATTTCGTTGATCATTCCCTGCGCGGCATCGGTTTCCGTGTATCCGGGTGCAACCGTGTTCACGCGGATACCCTTGGGAGCAACCTCGTTCGAGAGCCCCTTGCTGTAGTTGGTCAGGGCCGCCTTTGCCGCTGCGTACGCGAGCGTTGCTTCAAAGAGCGGGAGCTTTCGCTGGGTGGACGAGATGTGGATGATCACGCCCGAGCCTTGCTTCAACATTGATGGCAGGAAGGCACGATCCAACCGGACGGCGGCGAACAGGTTTGTGTCAAATGCATGTTGCCAATCGTCATCGGACAACGCCAATGCACCGCCGCCTGGTGCTGCAGATCCGCCTACGTTATGGATCAAGATGTCGAGGCCGCCGAGACGGTCTATCACCGCCGCGACCACCCGATCGTTCCCTCCGCGCGTACTGACGTCTGCTTGGACGAACTGATCGGACGCCGCGTTGGTGGGAAGCGATCGTCCGGTGGTGATTACCTTTCCGCCTCCACGAATGAGGCGCTGTACGATGGCTTCTCCAATGCCCTTGGTCCCACCCGTAACCAGGATTCGTTTGCCGTTGAAATCCGCTGGTTCTCGGCTTTGCGGTTCATTTTGCATGAGTGCCTCCTCACCTTACCGAAAGCGATTCGAACGACGCAGGACCAAACTTTCACCCACGATTAACCATCCGGTCATGAATCTTCAACACGAGCCAGATACCGCAACCATCTCTTGCCGCCCCAACCACATCGCCCCTACGGCTGCGGCAACACCAGGACCTCCACGCCCGACGCGGCGTTCTTGCGGTGAAACACCTGTTCCGTGGCCTTCTTGAAATCTTCCGGACGGGCATTGGGGATGTCGATGAAAGTCTGGGGATTGCGGTCCACCAGGGGAAACCACGAGCTTTGGATCTGGACCATGATGCGGTGGCCTTTGCGGAAGGTGTGGTTGATATCCGGCATGCTGAAGTTGACTTCCGCGATCCTGCCGGGCTGCAGCGGCTCGGGTTTTTCCCAACTATTGCGGAATTTGGCGCGCATTGGCTCGCCGCGGAGCAGCTGCTGATAGCCACCCATGCGCACGGAGGGCGCGCCAAGAATTCTTTTGCTGGCGTCGGCCGGCTCGTTGTCGGGGTAATCGTCAGGGTAGACATCAATGAGCTTCACCACGAAGTCGGAATCGGTGCCGGTGGACGCCACCTTCAACCGCGGCGAGACGGGCCCGGCCAGGGTCACGTCTTCCTCGAGGGGCGCCGTCTGGTACGCCAGGACATCCGGACGCCGCGCGGCGAAGCGCTGGTCATCCGTCATATAGCGCTGCGGAACGGAGGTGGCGATGTAGTTGACGAAGGGCACGGGATGGAAAGGATCGCTCACGTATTCGTCAAGACCTTCGTCGTCCGCCGGCGGGTCGAAGGAGAGTTTGCCGCCGGCGTGAAGGTACAACGTTCGGGCCGCGGTCCGCGCCGGCGGCCAGGCGTCGTACTGCCTCCACATGTTGGTGCCGGTCTCAAACACCCAGGCCTTAGGCAGGCCCGCGCCTTTCCCCTTCAGGTGGTACTCAAAAAACGGAAATTGAATCTTGGCGCGAAAGAATTCCGATGTTCTGGCCGCGAACTGCACGTCTCCCAGATGATCGCCTTCCGCCCGGGCCCAGCCTCCGTGCACCCAGGGCCCGACCACCAGCGAGTTCGCAATCCCGGTATTGCTCTGGTCAATGGCATGAAAGGTCTTGAAGGGGCCGGAGAGGTCTTCGGCGTCAAACCAGCCGCCTACGGTCATCACCGCGCATTTGATGTTCTTCATGTGCCGGGAGAGGTCGCGGGCCTTCCAGTAGTCGTCATAGGTGGTGTGCGTCATCTGGTCGGTGAAGAGAGGATTAGCCTCGTGCAGGTATCGCTGGTTCAGATCCCGGGTCGAACCGGCTTGGAGATAGAACTCGTAACCGTCCGGTGTACCGAAGTTAAACGGGTCCGGCGTTTTCGGCGGCGGCGACGGCTCGGCAAACGGCTTGAACGACGAATAGAAGCCAAAATTCGCCGCCAGCATGAAGGCCCCGCCATGGTAGGCGTCATCGGCCATGAAAAGGTCGGTCATGGGCGCCTGGGGCGAGGCGGCCTTCAACGCGGGATGCGAATCGATGATGCTGGCCGAAGTATAGAATCCAGGATACGAAATCCCCCAGATGCCGACTTTGCCGTTGTTGTTGGGCACATGTTTGAGCAGGAATTCGACGGTGTCATACATGTCCGAGCTGTCATCCACGTCGCTCGACGACTTCTTGACGTCAACGTGCGGACGCATTTCAAGGAAATCGCCCTCGGACATGTATCGGCCACGGACGTCCTGATAAACAAAGATGTATCCAGCCTTTTCAAATTCGTCCGACGGCCCGAGCTGTTTCTTGTACTGGTCCTCCCCGTAGGGCCCCACGCTGTAGGGCGTTCGGTCCATCAGAATCGGATAGGCCTGGGAAGAATCCTTGGGGACGTAGACGGAGGTGAACAGTCTTTTCCCGTCGCGCATGGGAATGCGGTACTCGTACTTGGTGTAGTGCGCCTTCACGTAGTCTTCCTTGGGGGGTTCTTTCGGCGGCTCCTGGGCGCGCACGGCCACTCCGCCAACCAACAAGCCCCACATGCAAACAACACCGATCCGGTCACCCAACGCCTTGGTTCTCATCTCAGCCTGCCTCCTTGGTCTCGTTGTTCTCCGACATCATTTCCTCAGGCACCGCGTCGGGGCGGCGTGAACAATTCTGCCGCCGCGTAAAGGGATTAACCTGCGCTTGAAAGAGATTGTGGTACTTGAGGCGGCTTGATTGTATCTCCGGCTGGGGCAGAAAGTCTCGCGACGAGGAGTGAAAAAGGAACTCGCTCGATCCCACCGGGGTTTTTTGGGTGCTTCGATCAGGCAGCAGGACCAGTGATGGTCGGCCACCGATTCATAGCGGCTGATTGGATGGCGTTAGAGCGTATTCTGTCCGAAGCGGCCGAAAGGGATCGCTGAGCAGGATTCAAAATCGCGGCCATCCTGATCGCGGCGCTCCATCGTCTCAATCGAGCAGGGATCGCGGGTCACGGTTGTGCCCTTCTCTTCCAAATTTTTGCCGGAAACATGTAACGAATCCGGGTTTGCGGTCACTACCTGTCCAGAACGGGCGTATCCCTGAATTATGAGCGGCTCAAGAGGATATTCGTACGTGTGCTTGGGACACAAACAAACCCGTTCTCCGGACGAAACTGATTCGGCGGCCTCACGCGCTCTTTACTTCGGAATAGGGAACAACTATAGTCTCCGGTGTTGTCTCAGCCACGTCATCTTCCCTAGTTCGGTCTAAACAGCGCAACGTTCCTTCTGTTCCGAAAAGGATGTTTTCGTCCAAGCTGCTTTCTTGAGCCACGTGTCTCTACGAAAGATGTGGAGCGGAGATGATTCGAAACCTCGGTTCCGTTAGTCAGAAGCTGGTTTCTTCGAGTCCGTGTCTTCGGCCGGCTGCTCATCCGTTCTCTCTTCGCGAGTGGGAACAATCGGCGCCGGGCGGCGGGGATGAATGCTCCGTTTCTCCGAGGGCGGCGGTTCGTCGAGATGCTTTACAACTACCTCGCGCACAGGCTTCGGGGGCAGATTTGGCGCCGCGGGCGCGCGGTCTCCGCTCTTGTTCTTCTGGTCATTTTGCTCGTTTGCCATTTTGGCACCCACATCCCATTTTAGTCGTTACAGCCCCTAGCTTCCACAAAGGCCGCGGTGTGAGTCCCTGTTCCATTCAACTTCGATTAAGAGGAGTTCTGCCGTGAAAGACAATTCGAAGAAAAAATCAGGCACGAAGTCGCCGGCCAAAAAAGCCGCCGTAACTTACAAAGCTCAGGGCGGGGCGGTGCGCGCTGTGGCGAGACCCGTGAGGGTCAAGCATCTTGAAGCTCCGCCGAGGATTGAGAGGCCCAAGAGCGTTCACCCGCGGCGTCTGCTGCCATTTGTGGCCGAAGGCCAGGAGCGGCCGTTCCACAGCCTGAATACGCGCGCCATCATTCACCGGGCTGAGGATGCCGGCCAGGACGTCCAGATCGCACTCAACACTCCTCTGACTCAGCCTGCGCAAAACCGCACGGCCGCCAACGTGGGCGAACCAAGCGTCTCGGTGAATGGGGACGTGGTTTTCTACACCGGCAACTGGTATGCGGCTGTGTCCGTCGACGGCGGCCAGACCTTCAAGTTCATCGATCCCAACAGCATGGCTCAGCCGAACGATCCTCAGGGCGTCACCTTTTGCTGCGATCAAGTCGTCAACTACATGCCTTCGATTGACACCTTCATGTGGCTGATGCAGTACGGCCCGTCGACCGGGGACAACATTCAAAGGTTGGCATTTGCCAAGACCGCCGATGTGCAAGCCGGCAGATGGCAGATTTTCGATATCACCACCGAGATGCTGGGCATTCCCGGGTTCTTCATGGATTTTCCTGATCTGGCGGTCGGAGCCAATTTCATCTACATGACCACGAACTGCTTCGGGCCTGACGGCACGACGGTCGGCTCGGCCGTGGTGAGGATTTCGTTCACCAGCATCGATCAAGGCAATCCGACCATCGAGACATGGATCTGTTCGCCTTCCGTGTGGCCCAAAATTCCGGCGAGACCGCCTATTTCGCCGCGCATAGGGACACCAGCACGCTTGCCGTTTTTTCCTGGCCGCAAGACCAGGCCGCTCCGACCTCGCAGGACGTGGCCGTAGCTCGCTGGATCGGAACCAACGGCTATATCTCACGCACCCCCGATGGCCGCCGATGGCTGGACCGGGCCGATCCCCGCATTACCGGCGCTACTCTTGCCGGCGCCGAACTGTGGTTTGCCTGGGGCGTGGATGCCGATTCCAACCATCGCCCCAAGCCCTTTGCGCAAATGGCGCGAATCAACAGTGCAGACATGAGCCTGATCGAGAATGTGAACCTTTTCGACGCCGATTCCGCCATCTGCTATGCCGGCCTGGCAACCAACGCAAACAATGAGGTCGGTGTTTCCTACGCGATCGGAGGTGCGGTGTTCCCATCCCATGTCGTGGGGTTCCTCAGCGGCGATCGCCGGAGCGTGGTGGCCGGCAAGGGCGATCGCAGCCCGTTGCCCGATGCGCAGGGACATTTTGAGTGGGGTGACTATCTCACGGCCCGGCCGGTCTTCCCCGCCCGCAAGCTCTTCGCGGCTGCCGGTTATTCCCTGATCGGGAACCAGGACGGCAACAATCTGGATGCTACGCCCCGCTTTGTCGTCTTTGGCCGTGCTGCCGACGCCGGTGGCGGTGGAGCTGCTGGCGGCGATGGCGGCCTGGGCGGAGATGGCGGTGCTGGCGGCGACGGCGGTGCGGGCGCCGATGGAGGCGCAGCAGGAGGAGATGCAGGCGGTGGTGGCGCGGCAGGCGGTGGAGGTGCTGGCGACGGTGGAGGCTTTGGCGCTGGTCCCATTACAGATGTGAACAAGCTCCCAACGGTAAGCTCTGCGGTCGCCGCCCAGATCAAAATTGCCTGCGGAGTGCATTCCGGTGTGCAAGCGGCTTTCCAGCCCCTGGCCGCTGTGCCCGAGCTGGTCAAGAAACCGGGCACGGAACGCTGGCCGGTGAAAACCGGGCAAGACCCCGACCGTAATGCGGTCGGCAAGAACATCATCAACGGCAAGAGCCTGGGCGCGGGAGTGGTGCCGGCCACGTTGGAAGAGTTGATCAGTATGTCTCGTCCGCCAGGGCTGCAGGTCCTGACGGCCGATCCTCCGGCGTTCCAGAGCAAGCGCGCGCAACCGGTGGAGACTACGATCTGGCGCGTGGAAGGGACCATTACCGTTCTCAATCAGGAAGCCGACGGCGACTATCACCTGGTGTTTCAGGGTGCCAGCGGCGCCACCATGGTGGCCGAGGTGCCTACTCCGACCAGTACCTTCATCGGCGATTCGCCGTGGCTGGCGAACATTCACGAGGCGCGTCAAGCCGTGGACGACAAGCTGGTCCATAATTTGAACCCGCACGACTTTGTCCTGCCGCCGGGGGGCAAGAAGCTGGTGCCAAGGAACTCGCTCTCGGGAGATTTTCCTGCTCCTGCAATGGCAGATTTCAAGATGCCGGAATCATTCCGAACGCCTGAAGAAGGGGAAGAAGCGCAGATGCCGGCATTCCAGACGGCGGTGAAGCCTACGGCTGCACGCATTACCGGCATCGGGTTCTTCGACCGTGCGCACGGCGCGACCGGAGCGGCGCCGAACGTGATTGAGCTGCACCCGGTCTTGAAGATCGAGTGGCTCTAGGTACGGAGGGTCAGGCATTGAGTCCGAACTTCACATTCAGTGCGGTTGTTCTGCTGGCCTTCTGGGCGGTGCTGATCGCCGAACTGGTGGGCGATAAGTCAATGTATGCTTTGGCCTCACTGGCTCTGCGTTTCCGCTGGGCGGCGGTGTTCGGCGCCTTTACCGTCGCCAGCGCGGCCAAGATATTTGTGGCTGCTCTGCTGGGCAACGCCATCACGCGATTCCAGGGGCACTGGACATATCTGATCAGTGCGGTGGCATTTTTTGTCTCAGCTATCCTGATCTGGGTGGAAGAGCCGCCGGAGATGGGTGAAGGAAACGTGAAGCAGGGTGGGTGGTCCAAAGGCCTCCTGGTCTGCTTCAGCTCATTTTTCTTCACCGAATGGGGCGACCCCGGGCAGATCGCGGCTGCCGCCCTGGTGCTGAAATCACATTTGCTTCTCGCAACCTGGCTCGGCGCCACGCTGGCTCTCATGATCAAGGGCGCCGCGGCCCTCACCTTGGGCCTGCAGTTCCGCAACCGGCTTCCGCAGAGGGCGCTGCGCATTCTGGCTTCAGGATCGTGCTGCGTTCTGGGGATCCTTGCCATCGGTGAGAGCATGATGGCGTAACTTGGGAAAAGTCTGGATCGACCCGCGCCCGGCATCAGGGCCGACGGCAGCCGGCTCTTGCCTAAAGCGTTCTCGAGGTCAGCAACGAGCCGCCATCCACCACGATGGTCTGGCCGGTCAGGTACGACGCGCCGTTGCCGGCCAGCAGCAACGCCACTTCGGCGATTTCCGCCGGCTGACCGAGATGTTGGATGGGTTGTTGCTTGATGATTTTTGCCGTGCGGTCTGCATCTTTCCAGTAATACTCGCTGAGCACCGTCTGGATTAAGCCAGGGGCGATGGCGTTCACGCGGACTCCCTTGGGCCCGAGTTCCAGCGCATAGCTTTGTGTCATCATGATCAGCGCGGCCTTGGTCATGCTGTACAGCAGCCCGTAATACTGCGCGCGCAAGCCGGAGATGGACGCGACGTTGATGATCGAGCCCGAGCCGCGCTCGCACATGCCGGGGGCCACATGGCGGATGAGACGAAACGCGCTCTTCAGATTGATCTCCACCATTTTGTCGAATTTGGCTTCATCCACGTCCAGGCAGAATTCCTGCGCGATGTTGGTGGCCGCATTGTTGACCAGGATGTCGATGCGCCCGAACTCACGCGTGGTTGAGTCGACCAGGGTCTGAATCTGATCGCTCTTGCCTACGTGGCAGGCGACCGGCTTGGTTCCCTTGCCGATCTCGCGGGCCACCTGGTCGAGCGTCTCCTGCTTGCGGCCGCAGATCACGACCTTGGCGCCTTCGCGCACAAACGCCTCCGCGATGGACCTCCCGATGCCCCGGCTGGCGCCGGTGACAATGGCAACCTTGTCCTTGAGAATCCCCATGAGTTTGCGTTCCTACCTTTCCCCAGGGTTGTGCGAAATCGCCGGCGACCCCGGCCGACGCTCTCCATACAGAGACTCACGATGATACCAGCCCTCTTGGTTATAATTTGGGCATCCAGCGACGCGTCTTCATCTTCGCGATACTCCCGGCGATCCGCATGATCGCGCAATCGGCATCGGTTGTTCCCGGGAACGCAGTGCAATCCGAACCTCCGGTCGAGTTCGTGTGCCCGATGCATCCCGACGTCCGCTCATCGCAGCCCGGGTACTGCTCGCGCTGCGGCATGAAGCTGGTAGCCAATCTCCCCGACCGCGCCGAGTATCGCCTGGCGCTCGCGCTTCATCCGTCCGCACCGCGCGCCGGCAAGAACCTGCAGTTTGCCTTTACCGTGCTCGATCCCAGGACGGGCAAGCAGGTCACTGATTTTCAGTTGATGCACGAGAGGCTCTATCACCTGTTCATTGTCAGCCAGGACCTCAAGTATTTCCTGCACGACCATCCGCAGAAAGAGCCCGACGGCACATTCCACTTCAACGCGATTCTTCCCCAGCCGGGCATGTACCGCGTCTTGAGCGACTTTTATCCCACAGGAGGCACTCCGCAGTTGATTGTGAAGACGGTGGTGCTGCCGGGCGTTTCTATCACGCCGGGCGCCGAACTCAAGCCTGATCTCTCACCCAAGAGCTCCGCAAACCTCCAGGTTACGCTGACCATGCAGCCGTCGCAGCCGATCGCGGGAATGAAGACGCTGATGTTCTTTCGCCTGGACCCGGCGGAAGGTCTGGAACCTTATCTCGGCTCCTGGAGCCACATGCTGGCCGCGAGCGACGACCTGATCGATATGATCCACGACCATCCGTTTATCGCCGACGGCGGGCCGCAGATGCAATTCAACATCATCTTTCCCCGCGCCCGCACCTACAGAATCTGGGTGCAGTTCCAGCGCAAAGGCGTGGTGAACACTGCAATCTTTGATGTTCCTGTCACAGGGCTGAGGTGAATCATTTCATAATCAGGGCCACGCTCCCTTGCCGCGGCGCGATTTCGATTCTGGTGCCCGCGGGCAAGCGCAGAGGCTCGCGGAAATAATAAGTCTTGTTGTAATCGGCATTGAACTTCTCGATCCAGATCAGCGGTTCGATGGCTCCATCAGGCCGCTGGGCAACCACTTGCATTACGCCCGCTGCCGGAACAACATTCGGTTCAATCCCCAGCGCCTCCACAGCATGCTTCATGACTCGGGTTCCGGACACCTCGAGGCGCCGTTCGCTCTCACGCTTTTCAGGTCCCGCAGAGTTGAAGTCGGGTGCCGGCGGAAGGTAATTCGGGTTTCCCTCGGGCACTCCGCCCTCCACCCATTCTCCAATGATCTCCAGGTCTTCCTGGGGCAGGCCGCGATCGTCTCTGAACTCGCCGAATCCCTTGACCGCATTCCAGGGAGGCATGCGACGTTCCAGCACCTGCTGCTTGATGGCTTCCGCCCAAGGCCGCGCCTCCTTATAGGTCATGAGGGAAAACGCCGATCCGCCCGGGTGATGGCACGAGGCGCAGCGCCGGTACACGATGCGCGAAACGTCGCTCGACCAGGTAATCCTGGTGGTATAGAAGGTATGCGCGCGGAGCCAAAGACCCGCGCTCACGCCAACCATTCCAATGATGATCCAGCGCCGCATCGTGGTTCATTCTACCGAAGTCTCGCCGGCCCGGCGCGAGTGACCGCGCTCAGATAGCCTTTCGAGAAAAACTCTTTTCGTGCACGCTGGAGTGGCATAAAATCTTGCCACTCAAGCGGTGACGGCAATCGAGGTGATCGGTATGCATGGCAATCGCGTGAAAATCGCTGCCCTTGTCGTCACTCTGGTTCTAACGTCTTGTGAAGCTCCCAAACCTGCCGGCGACACGAAACCGGACTCCGCCTCAAAAGCGGCCCCGGCGCCTGAGCAGCCCGTTTCTGGAAAGACTGCCTTCTGGGAGATGTACAAATCCGCGCATTCCTGGGCCCCCGACCTCGTTCCGCTGGCCCTAGAGAGCAAAACTGTTCCCGGCATCAAGAATGAAGCGGGCAAGGCCGCCATGTGGAGCGCCACGTTCGGTTCGCCTCGCCGCAAGGAGGCCCGGGTTTTCACCTACTCGGTCGTTTCCCGGCCGCCCGACATCTACAAAGGAGTTACAGTGAGTAACCCGCTGCCCTGGGCCGGCCCCACTCCCGCGGCTCTGGCGTTTACGACCTCCGATTTTGCCGTGGATTCCGACGCGGCGTACACCACCGCATCGGCCCAGGCTGCCCCTTGGGCGAAAAGCCATCCCGACAAGGACGTCTCGTTTACCCTGGGGAACGCGTCCCGCTTCCCAAGCCCGGTTTGGTATGTTTCCCAAGCCCGGTTTGGTATGTTCTGTGGGGCGACAAGAAGTCCGGCTACTCGGTTTTCGTCAACGCGAAGACCGGCGCCGTCGTTAAACAATGAAAGTGAAGGTCAGTGGAGATCAGGCCGATTGCTTTTGAGTTCGACCCTTTCTCTTGGACAGGGAGGGATGGGCTTGGTGTCGCCCTAGCTCCGTGACAGTAAGCTCTCGCGCATTTTCGATTGATTCGATATAGTGTCTAGCCCGTCAGAAGACGCAGGGTTCCGGAGTTGATTGAAAGACGCGCTGATCCACGGGCCTCAACTATGCTTAGCTCCACCAAGAACTCATTGCAAAGGATGGGTATGACTCCTATTTCCGCGCTTGGCCGTTGCCTCACTCGTTGGCTAATCATATTTTTGTGTACCTCGCCCTGCTTGATGGCGCAGGAGCAAGAGGGCGCCGCGATTTACAAGCAACAATGCGCCATCTGCCATGAGAACTCCGCTGTTACACGCGCTCCCGCGCGCGCGGCCCTGAAAATGATGTCGCCTGAAAATGTGCTGCGTTCCCTTGAGTCCGGCCGCATGAAAGACCAGGGCACGCTGCTTACTGCTGCGCAGCGCCGCACCATCGCCGAGTATCTTACGGGCAAGACCTTCGGCCAGGACAAAGATGCGCAGCCGGCCAAACCTGGTTTGTGCGCCAACGTTAAAGCTGCCTTTGCGCTCGCGAGCACGGATTGGAATGGGTGGGGAGCCGACCTCAACAACGCTCGTTTTCAACCTGCCGAGCGCGCCGGGCTCAGCGCCGACCAGGTTCCGCGCCTCAAACTGAAGTGGGCATTTGTCTTTCCCAACGCTCCTCTTTCCTGGGGACCTGCAACCGTGGCCGGGGGACGGGTCTTTGTGCCCAGCGCGAACCGTCTTGTCTATTCGCTCGATGCGAAAACGGGATGCCAGTACTGGACCTATGAGAGTGAAGCTCCGGCCCGGACCGCTATCTTCATTGCGCAGCTCCCCGGGCAGCCGCAGCGATACGCGGCATTCTTCGGAGATCAAAAAGCCAACGCTTACGCGTTAGACGCGGTCACGGGCGAGTTGTTGTGGAAGGTGCACGTTGATTCACATCCTCGCGCCAAGATAGTAGGGTCGCCCGAATACCTCGACGGACGCGTGTTTGTGCCCTTGACCGGCGGCGAGGAAGTGGGCCTGGGCAGCAAGTACGAGTGCTGCACTTCCCGTGGAGGCGTAGTCGCGCTGGACGCGGTCACCGGAAAACAAATCTGGAAGACGTACTCCGTTGCCGAAGAGCCGCATCCCACCACCAAGACTGCGGCGGGCGTGCAGAACTGGGGGCCCTCCGGCGCCAGTATCTGGTCGGCGCCGACGATTGATGCCAAACAAAGGATCATTTACGTCGGAACCGGCGACAACTTCTCCGAGCCGGACACCAAGACCAGCGACGCCGTTCTCGCCCTCGATCTGGATTCGGGTAAGCTGCTGTGGTCGCGACAGATCACCGAGCATGACATCTTCAACATCGTCTGCGCGGGCGAAGGCTGCGGCGACCATCTGGGTCCGGACGTGGACATCGGCGCTTCCCCCATCCTTGTGACTCTGGCGAACGGCAAGCGGGAGCTGCTGGTAAGTCAGAAATCGGGCGTTGCCTCAGCGCTCGACCCTGACCATGAAGGCAAGATTCTCTGGCAGACCAAGGTTGGCCGCGGCGGGCGTCTTGGCGGAATTCAATGGGGCTCGGCCTACGACGGCCAGAATATGTATGCCGCCGTTTCCGACATCGCGCACACGCAATCCTCGGGCATCGGCCGCATGGTAGCGGACCCAAAGTCGGGTGGAGGGCTGTTCGCGCTCAACCCGGAGACGGGCGCGAAGGTCTGGTCAGCTCCTGCAGCGGTTTGTGGCGATCGCCCGTCGTGCAGCCCCGCGCAATCAGCGGCGGTCACGGTCATTCCCGGTGTGGTTTTTTCCGGTGGTGTGGATGGCCGTTTGCGCGGCTATTCCGCAAGCGACGGCAAAGTCATCTGGGAATTTGACACCGCACAGCAATTCACCGGGGTCAACGGCGTCGCGGGCAAAGGCGGAGCCATGGACGGCGGCGGCCCCACTGTTTCCGGAGGAATGCTGTTCGTCGGCTCCGGCTACGGCGTCTGGGGCGGATTACCCGGCAACGTGCTGCTGGCGTTCTCGGTTGATGGGAAATAATGGTCCGCTCTTGGCGGTGCGGCACGGAGAAATGGTGAGAAAAAGAATTGGCGGAAGCGCGGCCCCCAGCCCTGGCCTTTCAGACCGAGGTTTTGCTGCGCTTCAGCGCGGCGAAATGAGGCCGCGTAAGGATCAACTAAGGAATTAACGGGCTTTAGCCAGGTGACGCCTGTGAGATTTTCAACGCAGCGCCGCCACGGCTAAAGCCCTTTTTTAAATGCTATCTTCTACGCAGCCCTAACGGGCCCTTTCACCGGGCCGCTTCTGCCACGATCATTTACTGCTCGGTTGAGCTTGAGCTCCCGGCGCCCGAGGTTGCACCCGCGGGCTTGGCATCAGGTTGTCCGGGAGGCGTCCGCGTTCCCGGTTTTTCAAACTTAACCAGCCCCGCGGTGCTGACCTTGGGGTCTACGGCGACGGAGAACCATCCGATCATCATTTCTTCCCAGGTCTGGTCACCCCACTTCACTTCCTTGGTGGGATCGGGATTGTAGGGGTTATTGGCGGAGTTATCAAAGTGCGCCGTGCACTCGATCCGTGTGCCCTTGGGCAGAACGATCGGCTTTTCCAGCTGATACCCCAGTTGCCAGTTGAAGTCGTACTTGGGGACCGACAGCAGCGTTTCCGTTCTTCCGTCGGGATAAATGACCTGGAACAGGAAATCCTTGCCGCGGAAGTGCATGTGCGGCATCAGGTCCGCCAGCGTGACAGTTTCCTGGAGCAGCACTTGCGACTTTACTTCGTAATTAGCATCATTGGGCGGAATCTTAAATCCCGGGTTGGAAGCCGCAAGCATTACGTTGCGAAGCTTAGGCGGCTGTTTGGCATAGACCAGACCGATCTTGGTCTTGTCCGCGCCGGCCGTGCCGTTGGCGGTGTAGTGCAATTGGAGAACGATGTCTGATCCGGCCTTGATCAATTTTGCCTGGTCGGTCAGGGTGAGGGCTTGCAGGCCAGGCGCGTACCCCACCAGCAGCTCGCCAATCTCGCCTCGCCTTCTCTGGTTCGGGCGGTCCGATGACTCTTGCTTCTCGTCCTTTGACTCTTGCTTTTCTTCCTTTTCCGGTTTCTTTGGAACAAAGAATTCACCGGGCTTCGCGTCGCGCATCCACTTCGACTCCGGCGAACGGATGAAGGCGATCACGTGATGCACGATAGCGCGGTTCCCGGGGCGCACTTCCGCCGCCTGCACCCAGGTGTCCTGGGTGAAACCGCCGGGGATCACCATGTATTGATAGTCGACGGTTCCTTCCGCGGGCACGTTGTAGGCGACGGGCATTTCAATCACGCGGTCAGGCACGCCGATGTTCCAGCCGTCCACAAATTTCACCGGGGCAGGCGCATCCTTGGGATCGCCGGCCTGGGCGCCACCGTCCACCCACGTAACCATCGTCTTGATCTCCTGCGAGGTCAGCTTGCGCTCGTTAGAAAAATGGCCGTACTGCGGATCGGCGTACCACGGCGGCATCTTCTTGGTCAGGATGGCCATCTTGATGGCAATGGCCCACGGGCGCGCGTCGTCATACGTCATCAGCGCCATCGGCGCCACTTCACCGGCGCGATGGCAGCTTTGACAATTGTTCTGCAGGATGGGCAACACGTCTTTGTAGAACGTGGTTTTGCCCGGAGGCGGCGGAGCCGTATCACTGGTGGCCGCTATGCCCATCAGCAGACCGCACAAGGAAAGTACAACCACTGCCAGCAAACTTTTCAAGAGCCGTCCCTTCATGATGAATCTCCGTGTTTTTTACTCTCAAATATGGATTGCCTATGTATTAAAGGGGGCCGGGGCCGGAACTTCCCGCCGATCGTACACTGGCGGGCAGGTACAAACCTCTAATAATGT
>WNFJ01189669.1_pt3 | contig 32597 bp, 28 predicted proteins | sample 5400461 | NCBI WGS metagenome assembly WNFJ01 (sample SAMN13153349, study PRJNA577476) | soil metagenome | isolation source: 115 cm saprolite on Douglas fir-dominated hillslope | place: USA:California | collected 2013-09-17
GTCTTGCGACATGAGCGCGTGGCGGTGGGCCATCCCCCGGCGCCGCCTTTCGTCTCCCCGCCCAGCGCGTTGCCGCCGCTTGCTCAAACGGGACCTCAAGGCCGGGGCCCGACCACGCAGCAGGTGGTCGGGCTGTCATTGGCCGGCGCGGGCGCAGTGGGGGTGGTCATCGGCGTCGTCGCAGGGCTGATGGCCAACTCGGACTGGAATAACGCCAAGCGCATCTGCGGCGGAGATGTCACAAGCTGCTTGGACAAGACGAGCGCCGATCCGTTCGCGACCAATGCCCGGGCGGACGCGAGCGTTTCGACCGCCGCGTTTATCGCAGGGGGAGCACTGCTCGCCGGCGGTGCCGTGACCTATTTCACGGCACGCGAACATCGAGAACGCACGACCGGGACGACTGCGGTCGCTCCAAGTATCGAACCGCAACGGGTGGGCATCGTCCTCAAGGGAGCGTTCTGGTGACTTCACGGGCCGGGGCTGAGCGCGCAAGCCCAGCCGCGATCTTGGCGCCTTTTCTGGGAACGCTTGCGGCCGGATGCTCTCTGGCGCTCGGCATCACCGATATCACCGCCGCGGATGGCAGCGCTGCGGATGGCAGTACTGCGGATGGCAGCACTGCGGATGGCAGCACTGCGGATGACAGCACTGCGAATGACAGCACTGCGGATGGCAGCACTGGCGCGCCCGATTCAACGTCAGGAAGCGAGGGCGCCGCTTCAACGCGGGACCAATCGACTGTCGATACCTTCACTTCGGACGCCGCTCCCGACGACTCCTCCACGCTGGAATCGGCCGCGAGCGACGCCGGCGGCGATGGCGGCGCGAATGCGTGCCCCAATGACCTTTCCAACACCATGTTTCGAGACTTCCGCATATCGTTCACGTTGCAAACCACCCAGCCAACCAACCACATCGCTCTTCTCAATCAGAGGACTGGATGCAACGTTGGCGAGTTTTGGGATATCGAGCTTTACCAACACTCGCTCTACGTGGAGATTAGCGACGTCTCGCAGGGCGCGGCCGTTATCATGAGCGCAAACCCCGGCGATTCGGCAACCGCGAATGCCCTCAACGACGGCAAACGACACGACATCGTCGTGAGCCGCGTAATGGGCGTAGCTCGCGCGACGGTCGACGGGTTGCAAGTGGGATCTGCATCGTCACTCCAGTCGTTCGGCAAGGGTCTGCCGCCGCTCAAGGTCGGCACAGATGATTGCGAGGGCGTCGACGGCACGGCCCCGCTGCTCCAGGGAGGCATCACAAACGTGTGCGTCAAGCCCGAGGCCACGGGCCGCGACTAGCGACGCCGTCGGCACCAACTGTCAAGTAATGGTTGTCAGTCTTAGTTGTCACTCGTCGGCGTCCGTTGCCATTTGACGCTCTAACCTTGCTGCCGCAAGACACGCGATGCGCGGGCGACAGGAATTCGCTGACTGAAGCGGTCGACCGAGTCAGCATGAGGTGGATGGTACGAAATTCGCGCTAGGGCTAGCGCCGCCGATCGGCCAGCCCCATGACGACGACGCCCGGACGCCTAGCACCTGCGAAACTCCATGGCTCGGCTGGATCGAGCGGGGGCGGGACGCAGAGTCTTGAGGTAGCGGGCGTTCGTGAGGGCGAGGTGCTTGCGGGGAAGTACCGCGTCGGTCGCGTCCTCGGCGCCGGAGCCATGGGCGTGGTCGTGGCCGCTCATCACATGCAGCTCGATACGCCGGTTGCCATCAAACTCTTGTGGCCCTCGATCGCGTGCGACCGAGAAGCGTTGCGCAGGTTCGCTTGGGAAGCGCGCGCCATGGCCAAGATCCCGGGTGAGCACGTGGCGCGCGTGCTGGATCTGGGCAGCCTGGAAAACGAAGCGCCCTTCATGGTGATGGAGTTTCTCGACGGGGTGGACCTCGCCCGTTGGATGGACACTCAGGGCGCCCTGCCGGCGGAGCAGGCCGTCGATTTCCTGCTTCAGACGTGTATCGCAGTGGCGGACGCGCACCGGCTCGGGATTGTCCACCGCGATTTGAAGCCTTCGAACTTGTTTTGCATTCGGCGAGCCAACGGGAGGCACTTAGTCAAGGTGCTCGACTTTGGCATTTCGAAGCTGACGGGCGCTAGCGCCAGCCGTTCCGACAACCTGCGGACAACTGCGAGCGACGCGGCGGGCTCGCCGCTCTACATGTCGCCCGAGCAGGCGAAATCATCGCGGGACGTGGACCAGCGAACGGACATTTGGGCGCTGGGCGCTATCTTGTTCGAGCTTCTGACGCTCAAAAAGCCATTTCAGGGTCAGACGCTGCACGCCGTCTGCACCCAGATTGCGCACGAGGAGCCTGCCTCCGTGCGAAGCTTTCGACCGGACGTCCCGGCCGGGCTCGAGGCGGTCATTCGCAAGTGCCTGGAGAAGTCTCCTGAGAAGCGCTTCCAGAGCGTCGCCGAGCTCGCCCAAGCTCTTCTGGAATTCGGTCCGGAGAACGCAAAGGCATTGGTCGCACACATCTCGGGGAAAGGCCGTCACTGGCGCTCTCGCGCCGCTTCACACCTCGGCGGGAGTTCGGCGGCCGCTCGCCCGTGGAGCTCGCTGTCGCGCGTTCTCATGCCGCCGTTCACGTTCGTCGTCGTTCTGCTTCTGGTCTGGAACGGAACGTACCTGTACAGAAGCAAACTCGCCGTCACGGCGTCCCGCCAGAACTCGGCGCTTTCGGATTCGCGTCCGGCGGCGATTGGGCTCGCCCCCGATACCTCTACTGCGCGAGCAAGTCCCCCGATCTTGTCTTCAGCCCCACACGCGATGGCCCCATCGTTCGCGCTGGCGAAGGAAACGCCGCCTGGTCCTCTACGTTCGGCCCGGCCCCTTGGTCCACGTGCCAAGCTTGCCAATGACGGCGTGCGGCTTGACGACGCGGGAGGAAACTTCGGCGCCTCGAGCTGTGAACCCCCTTACTATTTTGACGCAAATGGAAACAGGGTATTCAAGATCAACTGCCTGTAGCTGACCCAACAGAGGTCGGGCGCTCACCTTGCTCATGCGAGCCCGCCAGCCCTTCTTCCGCGTCTCGCGTCTTGAAAAGAGGAATATGATCGATGTGACTACGAGAAGCTGAAGTGGGATTGACGGGATTCCGAGCCACCCACCCAGACCGAAAGCTAAGAACGTATAAAGCAGAGCCATCAACCAGACCAACCCTATGCAAGCGATCGACAGTCGGCCGGACTCCTTGGCGACGCTCAAAGCGCCGACCCAGGCCCCAACGAGCGTGCCAAGCGGACGGTGACAAAAATCCCGAGAAGTGGGCCGACATTCGCCGCCCGGGGTGTCGAAAAGAATAACGGGCCGAAAAAACCAGCGGCGAATGAGACACCGCCGACGCAGAGTGCCCACGTGACAATTCGGAGCATGGGATGCGATGTCTGACGGCCACTCAATTCTGATTGCATGATTCTATCTCCCAGCGACAGACCCCCTTTGATCCTGAGCGACCACGCGTAGCCCGGGTCCTTCGCTCGTTCCGCTTCGAGCGAATAGCAAAAGTTAGGCATCGTGGAGAGGCGAGGGCAGAGGGCGTGCCTCGGACGTGTCGACGCCCGACGACTAGCCGGTCCGGATGATCCAGGCGTGCCCCCTGCAGCGTGCCGTAGCGTTTACGCTGAGGGAGGGCTCTGGCTCATCACATGCGGAAACGACAGACATGCAGCAAATGCGGCGAGAACTCCCCTGAGACGGAGACCAACTACACCCTCATCGGCTACGGTTGGCGCCTGGAACGAAGCCGAATGCCGCACGGGCACTTCCTGGCCGAGTGGCGTTGTCCGGCGTGCTGGCGCGCATACCGCGAGAGCGGCGCGGTGCGACGGCCATCGGGACGTCCCGATGGGAGGCAACCCAAGCAACAGCCGAGCTCCGGAGAGTTTTTTGCCAGCGCGCCGCGCCGGCTCCAGGAGCCGAGGGCTGACTTGGCGAGCAACAACGTGGGGCGGGGTGAGCGGCCGAAGAAGACCGTTCCGTCGTAACTTGGCACTGCGGGGAAACCGAGCCCGCCCGTTCCGGGAAGCAGTTCCATTTTACCGGCGCGCTGAGGTCCGTGAGCCAAGCCCGTCACAGCCCAACGTGGTGGATTGCGGTGCGCAACCAGGAACGAGCCTCACGCGCAGCGCGATCGCGCAGCGGGTACGCCCCAGTCACGACCGCCGCCGTAACCAAGAGCACGAGGATTGCCCAGCCTTTGTGTTGGGATGCGCTCGGCCTTTCTGGGTCGGACGGACCCGCCGAAAAGCGTGGCGTATCAGACTTACGTCTGACAAGGGCAATCACGAGCGAGGGGGCGGGCGCGCGAGGGGCGGTCGGAGCGATCTCGCGTGCCGGCGCCGAGAACTCGCCGATACCCGGATCAGTCGGTTCGCGCCTGTCCACGAGCCGCTGAATCGCGCCCGACACGTCATCCTCGAGCTCGACGAGCGCCACGCCCATGCCCGGCGGGCCGCTCTCGTCGTCGCGAGCCGATCGAGTCCACATGACGCGGCCGACGGCAGACCACGGGCAACGCTCGCCCATCACCTGAATCTCGAGCGACAGCACCCTTCCGACTGCAAGTGGGTTGGGCGTCTGCAGAAAAAGGCCGCCTCTGCTTAGGTCCGACACCTGTGCGTCGTGCAGATCGCCGCCATCGCCCTCGTAGGTGGCGCGGATGTTGGCAAGATGGGCGCGACGCGCGCTGCGGCGATCTTCTGTCACGGACGCCCGGGCGGTCGCGGGGCGTGCCGAAAAGCCCGGTAATTCGCTCGGAGCACGAGTCGGGCCGGTCGCAAAGGTGGGCCACTTGCGCCGAGGAGTGCGATTTGTCGAGCGACCGCGAGCGACTTCGCGCTCGAAATGGTCACCTCGGCGGTCGGCCCTGACACGCAAAGTGACCAGGCTGATGTCCGACACTTGAGCGCCGCTCGAATGCTTCCGACTGGCCGGCGTTGGTGTGATACCGACCGCCCGTACCTCATTGGGGCGCAGCCGTCTCTGGTCAGCGCCACGATAGAGCGCGTGGACCACATCGCTGACAATGTGGGCCTTGAGAAGGGCAGAGAACGACCACGGCAAGACTCTTGCGAGTTACGATGGTTCTTCGTGTGGAAGCGCGTGTGCGCGGACGGATTGCCTCTCCGCGACTCATCTGCGCAACAACAAAGGAGACAGCCATGCCCGCTGACCGCACCGCTTTTTCACCGCTCGCATCGTTGCGCATGGCTCCTTGGGCTGCGATCGCGGGTGCATGCGCCCTCGCCGCCTGCAAGGGCTCGACCGCCGGCGGCATCGCTGCGCTTGGGCCCGACCCGCTCGTCGAGAAGTCCGACATCGCAACCGTGGGATGGAGCATCGACCCCGACGATCATGTGGGCGTGGCGTTCGATGGCCACGACGGGAAGCCGCTCGGCAAGAAGGTGACCGGCACGCTCGTCTACAAGACGCCAAGCGGCAGCGTGAAGACCGTACCCCTCGTGCCAGATAGCAGCGGCGACAAGCTGGTCGCGACGGGCCCCAAGCTCGAGCCGGGACTCACGGAAATGGACTACACGCTCGACGTCGATGGCCGACCGCTCGCAGGCACGCTTTACGTGCCGCCGGGCGGAACGCCCGCCATCGTCGCCGAGTCCAAGGTGCGCCCGCCCGATGCGCCCGCAGTCGAGGGAAAGCGCGGCCCGCACGGCGGCGTCATCCAGCTTGTCGGCCCGGATCGGCTCGAAATCGCGTCGACCCGAAGCGGCGAAGTGCGCGTCTACACGCTCGACTCGGACTTGCACCCCATCGTCATCGGCCCCCGCCGGGTTGTCTTGGGAGTCGTCGCCGACAGGCCGGAAGTGGTCAACCTGGAGGTGGAACCGTCGGGCCGCTTCTTGGTGGGCCACTGGCACGTTCACGGTGATCCGGTCCGGATCACGGTGAACGAAACCATCGGCCCTGAGGCCTACGTGGCGATCGTCGGCTATCACCCTGGCGCAATGATCGCGGTCGGACCGCTCGCGCCCGCGATCGGGGTCGTTGTCGTGGACCGCTGGGACGACGAGGTGCGCTTCGGCATCAGGGGTTTGCGGGTCATGGGGCCCGAAGTTCGCCTCATCGGCCCCGAATTTGTGGTTCCGGAAGACGACGATCATGACCACGGTCGCCGGGGGTGGCGCGGCAAGGAGGATGGAGATCACGACCGCGGGCGCGAAGACCGGCGCGTCAAGGTCGACGAACGCGGCGGCGTGAGGATCAGAGTCAAGTGAGACAGGAGTCCAGGACCCTGGAGGTAGGAGTCTCCCGCGCCCTCGTCCCTTGCCCTGTTCTGCATCCGCGGCATACGTACGAACGTGTTCCTCGCTCGATCGGGTACCTACGAGCCTCGCGTGGTCGCGCCTCCGGCTCGATCGTGCGTGCCCCCACTGGGGACCTGCAGGTGCTTCGCTTGATCGTGCGCGTCCCCATTGGGGACCTGCAGGTGCTTCGTTCGATCGTGCGCGTCCCCACTGGGGACCTGCAGGCGCTTCGCTCGATCGTGGGCGTCCCCATGGGGGACCTGCAGGCGCTTCGCTCGATCGTGGGCGTCCCCATGGGGGACCAGCAGGTGCTTCGCTCGATCGTGGGCGTCCCCATGGGGGACCAGCAGGTGCTTCGCTCGATCGTGGTCGTCCCCACTGAGGACCTTCGCGCCCCTCGCTCGCTCGCCCATCGATGAGTTACGTACGCACGCGTCCCCCGCTCGCTGGCGCCTCAGCGAAGCTCGTAGGCTCGCGTCCCTCTTTCGTCGCGCATCCAAGAGTCTCGTGGGCGCGCGTCAGTTGCTCGACAGCACATCGACGAGTCGCGATCGTGTGCGTCCCTGAAACGCGCGTGCACGACGCCGGCTCGAAGATGGATCGCTGACTCTTGCAAGCGAAGGTACCCAGCTGAATTCCGCCTGCCCATGCGTGGACACGCACCGCTCGAAGCTGCCACGCGCCTTTGCGGCCACGCCTTCCTGAACCTGCCGGCGAGCCCGACGGACGTTTTCTTTCCGTATCATGCTGCCGCAGGGGCGCGCGGCAGCGCCGCTGCCACTTGGACCGCCCTTCCGCGTCACCGGAATGACCAAAAACGGTTCAGTTTTGGAACGCGCTCCCGACCGCCTCGCGGTGTTGCTCTAGACGTCCTTCTCGTCGCGCACTCGCGCGGCTTTGCCCGCGAGCTCGCGCAAGTAGAAAAGGCGAGCGCGCCGGACGACTCCCTTGCTCACGACCTCCACCTTCTCGATTCGCGGCGAATGCGTGAGAAAGATGCGCTCGACGCCCACGTTGAAGCTCACTTTGCGCACAGTAAACGTGCTTCGTGCCCCTGCTCGATGCCTCTTGAGGACGACGCCCTGGAATACCTGCGTGCGCTCTTTGTCGCCCTCGACGATGCGATAGTGCACGCGCACTGTGTCGCCTACCCGAAAATCGGGTAGGTCGGTGCGGAGGAACGCGGCCTCCAACTCGGCCAGTCTTGGCGACGTATGCATGGCTTAGGCGCGGGCGCGCAAAGTGACGTTACAAGAGCGCGGCCTTAAAGCATGCAGATCAGGCTCTGTCAACGTGGGCGGCTTGACGTGGGCCCACGTCTCGGTACATTGCGCGGTCCCCGACATGAATACGCAGCCAGGGATTTTCGGCCGCAAGATCGGCTCCACGCAGCTCTTTGAGCAAGACGGCACCGTCACGCGCGTCACCGTCATCCAAGCGGGTCCGGAGGTCGTCCTCGGCAAGCGCACGCTCGAGAAGGACGGATACTCAGCGCTCGTCCTTGGGTTCGAGGACCGAAAAGAGAAGCACACTACCAAGCCCGCTGCCGGCTACTTCAAGAAGGTCGGCACGTCGGCCAAGCGCGTCGTCAAAGAACTTCGCTGCGACGCCGAGTTTGCGAGCAAGTGGGAAGTCGGCCAAGAGCTCAAGCTGGAGGAAATCTTTCAACCGGGCATGCGAGTCGATGCGCGCGGGACGACCCGCGGTCGCGGTTTCACCGGCGTCGTCCGCCGCTGGGGTTTTGCCGGCGCGGTGACCACGCACGGCACGCACGAATATCGGCGTCACCCGGGGTCAATCGGTACGAACATGACGCCCGGGCGAACCCTGCCGAACCTCAAGATGGGTGGCCAGTACGGCAACGAAACCGTATCTATCCTCAATCTCAAGGTGGCCCGAGTCGATTCCGAAAAACACCTATTGCTTATCGAGGGCGGGATCCCGGGGTCGAAGAACGGGCTCGTCCTTGTGCGGCGAGCAGTCAAGGCGCCCAAGAAATCGTCCAAGCGGTAGCCAAGCCCCCCTGCCTTCGCGCAAGAATCCCTACGCCAAACCGGACCGCTTCACGCGGGCCGCCAAGCAGGCGGGCTTTCCGGCGCGGAGCGTATTCAAGCTCGAGGAGATTGACCGGCGCGTCCGTCTGCTGCGAAGTGGCCTCAAGGTGTTGGATCTTGGCGCATCGCCGGGAAGCTGGGCCATGTACGTCGCGGCGCGAATCGCTCCCAGCGGAAAGCTGCTCGCGGTCGATCTGGAGCCCCTGCGCGTGGCCTTGCCTCCAAACGCCGCGTTTTTTCTCGGCGACGCGCTTACGCTTTCGAACGAGGAATTGGGGCGCTTCGCGCCTTACGATGTCGTGTTGAGCGACATGGCGCCCAAAACGACAGGCAACCGGATCACCGATCAAGCCCGAAGCTTCGAGCTCTTCATGCGCGCTCTCGCAGTTGCGGCTAACCTTGGGAGCCCGGGAGGGGCGTTCGTGGGCAAGATCTTCATGAGCGACGACCTGCCGCGGGCTCGCGCGGAGTTGAAACGCCACTACGCATCGGAGCGTTTGATCCGCCCGGAGGGCACGCGCGCCATCAGCACGGAGATTTTCGTGGTGGGCTGCGAGAAGCGAGCATGATCGCTCCGCTCGTGCAGCCGCTCGCGGGGCGATTCGCCATCGAACGCGAGGTCGGGCGGGGAGGGGTGGGGATCGTGTATCGCGCGCACGATCAGGTGAGCGGCCAGGCGGTAGCCCTCAAAGTTATCGCGCTGCCCGGGGTCGACGCAGGAGAAGAAGCGCGCTTTCGCCGCGAGGGGCGCGTTCTCGCGGGTCTTCACCATCCAGGGATCGTGCAAGTCGTCGCGTTCGGACAGCTCGATGACGGACAGCCGTTCGTGGCGATGGAGTGGCTCGAGGGCGAGGACATGGCGCAACGCCAACGGCGGGCGGCGCTGCCGCTGGTGCCCGCCCTCCACGTGGCAGCCGACGTTGCGGATGCGCTGGCGGCGGCGCACGCGTCGGGCATCGTGCACCGCGACGTGAAACCCTCCAACATTTTCCTGATTGGCAGCGGTCCGGGCTACACAGGACCGCTGCAGGTCAAGCTCGTCGATTTCGGAGTGGCGGCGGCCGAGGACGCAAAGCTCACGCGCACCGGTGCCATCGTGGGAACCCCTGCATACATGGCGCCGGAGCAAGCGCGCGGCGACGGCGAGGTCGACGCTCGAGCGGACCTTTACGCGCTCGGCGCCACTTTGTTCGAGATGATTACCGGTCGTCCCCCGCACGTCGGCCCCACTCCCATCGCGATTCTGGCTCGGCTCGTGACGACCCCCGCACCGCGGCTCGCCGAAATATTTCCCGATGCCCCGCCGCGCCTCGACGAGCTGATGGCGCAGCTGATCGCGACGAACCCCGCCGATCGAGCCTCTTCGGCGGCGGATGTGGCCCGGGAGCTGCGCGAGGTGGCGGCCGACATTGGATCATCAATGACCGATCGGCCGTCGCACCGAGCTCTTTACGAAGCGGTTCCGGCAAGCTTGGCCACCACCGGCAAGAGCGGCGGCACGAGGCTGGTCACGACAATCGTGGCGACGCAGGTGCCCAAGGGAGGCGCGCGCGCGAGACTGCTGACGCACCTGCGCTCGCGGGGGGCTGACGCGACCGAGCTCGGCGGGGATGCCATCGTCTGCCACTTGGGGGTCCGCAAAGCCCAGGGCGACGAGGCCGTGCGTGCCCTCGACCTCGGACTACGCATTGCGAGGCTGAGCGCTGCCGTGGGAGTGGCCACCGGACGAACGCGAATCGATCGGACGCGGCCCACCGGGGAGGTCGTCGATCGCGCGGCCGCGCTCGCTCGCGACGCTTCGCGCGGTCAGGTCCTGGCCGACACGACGACCAGCGAGCTTACCCGGGGTCGCTTCGAGCTCCAGCTCCGTGGAGACGGCAGCGCGGTCATCGGCACGGCCCTACCCGGCCGCAAGGAGATTGTGGGAGGAGCACCCTTCGTGGGTCGGGAAGCGGAGCTGGCTCAGATCGTGGCCGCCTTTGAACGATGCGCCGAAGATCGGACACCGATCGTGGCGACGGTGACCGGCGCGCCTGGTATCGGAAAGACCCGCCTGCAACGGGAGGCCCTCTCCCGCATTGCAAGCCACGCCAGCGCTCCACGGGTCGTGCTTGCGCGAAGCGAGTCCTTTTCCAAAAACCACACGCTTGGAGCTGTCGGGGACATTGCCAGGGGGCTGACGGGAGTCGGCCGCGGGGCGCCTCTTCAGGAGGCTCTGGACGCGACTGAGGGGCTCGTCGCTGCAACCGAAGTTGCGTGCACGAGCGGTTCGCGAGAGCTGTTCGCCCGCATCGTGGCCAACGAACCGCTTCCGCATCTCGACGAGGCCCGCGGCGCGCGCGACGCCCTCTGGCTCGCGCTGACCGATATCACTCTAGGCATCGCGCGAATGGCTCCACTGGTCGTTGTCTTGGAGGACGCGCAGTGGGCCGACGCCGAGAGCCTGTCCTGGATGGATCACCTGCTCGCTCGGGCCAACGGGTGCCCACTTTGCGTGATCGCCGCAGCGCGGCCGTCGCTTTGGCGCGACGATCCGGCGCGCTTCGAAGGCCGTGACCACGTCCGCATCGAGCTCCGGCCCCTCTCTCGCAAACAGGCCCGGTCGATCGCGCACTCCATCCTCGGGGAACGAGCCACCGGCGAGCGCGGCGAGGCGCTCGCCGAGTCGATTGCGCAGCAGTCCGCGGGTTTGCCGCTCTTTGCCGAGGAGCTTGCACGCATTGCGGCAGCGGGACGCGACGCCGCCGATGCGCCGACGATCGAGGCCGCCATGCAAGTGCACCTGGACCAGCTCGACGACTTTGGGCGCGATGCTGCGGCGAGACTCGCGGTCTTCGGTCTCGTCGGGTGGGACGTGGGGCTCGACGCCATCGGCGTCGCCAATGCGAGCGAGGTGCTGCGCGAGTTGGCGGCTGCAGAGATTCTCGTGGAGCAAGCCCACGCGCGCTTTGCTGCGACGCGCGAGTTCGCATTCAAGCATGCCTTGATGCGCGAGGTTGCGTACGCCTCGCTCGGCGACGATGGCCTTCGAACGGCCCATGCGCGCGCCGGGCGGTGGCTGGCCACGGTAGGAGAGGATGATGCTGTAGTGGCTCGCCATCTCGAGCTCGGCGGCGAGGCCGTGGCCGCTGCCGTGTACATCGAAAAGGCGGCGCGAAGAGCGCTTGCGGCCCACGCGTTGCCGGAAGCCGTAGCGCTGTCCGAGAAGGCGTTGGCCTTCGCCGAAGACAAGCCCACTCAGTTCGCCCGCGCACTGCTTCTCGACGAGGCGTGGAACCGCCTCGACGCGCGCGCAGCCGAGAGGCACAGCGCTGTCCGAGCCATGGAAGATGCGGTCTACGATCAAGCGAGCGCGGTGCGAGCGCGCGGAGCGCGCGTTCGCTACGAAGACGCCTGCGGGGGCGGTCCCGACACGAGCTCTCGTCTGGACGAAGTCCGTCGAGCCGCGCAGGAGGCCAAGCTTGTCGACGAAGAGGCGCGCTGCGCGGCAGCGCTTGCGGCGCGTTACGCTTACGGCGGCGAGCTCGACGCGGCGGAGAATGTTGCCGGTCTTTTGCTGACGCTTTCGCAGAATAACGGCATTGCCGGCGCCGGGGTGGACGCATGGCAGACACTCGCGGTCGTCCGGCAAGCTCGCGGGGAGGTGGGCGAAGCGCTCGAAGCACGGCGCAGCGCGGCTCGGACCGCGAGTGCGGCGGGCCTCAAGACTCGCGAAGCGACCCTTACCATCAACGTGGGCTTTGCGCTTACCACCATGGGCGTGGGGACGGACGCACGAACCGCGATCGAGAGCGGCATCGCGCTTGCGCAAGCCTTGGGCTCACCGGGGGTCGAGCGACACGGAAAAATGATTCTCTTGTGCTGGGCAGCGACGTTCGGTACCGACGGCGCCCTGGATGCCGCGCTCGCGGAAACGCGTGCGACTGCGGATGCGGCGCTCGCCGGGAGCTGGGTCCCTCACGACCGGGCAACCCTTGGCGTCCTCTTCTATCGAGGCATGGAAATGCTGAGACTGAGCGGCGCGGAGCAGAGCGCGCGAACGCTCCTTCGCATCGCCTCCAAGGGGTATCGAGGAACGAAGATGCTGGACGTGCTTCCGGTTGCGCTAGGCCTTTGGGCGGATGCCGAAAGGCGCTGCGGCAATCCGGCCCAGGCCCGATCGCTCGCGAGCGAAGCTGCGTTGCTCTTCGACGAGGGGTCGCCAAGCCTGCTCAACGAGGCGCCGGTGTTTCTCGCCCTCCACGACGCGTGCGTTGACCTCGGCGAGCTTCAGGACGCGCGCCAGGCGATCGCCCGCGGGGTGCCGCGGCTGGTGACTCGCTTGAAGGGGCTCTCGACAACTCCCTACGCGCACGCATTCCTCACGCAGCTTGCGCCGAATTCTGGGCTGCTCGCGGCCGCGGAGGCCTACGGGCTGGTGCCCCACGAGGTCACCGAAGTGCTCGAGGCGCGATGAATTGATTTCGTTTACGGCACCTTGAGCTCGATTTGCGCGTAGGCGAAGTGCGACACATCGGTCAGGCCCAGCTGGTTGGTGGCGACGAGGTTGCGGGCGCCATCGCCCAGGATGAACACCGAGTAGCCTGCGGAAAGGTCCACAGGAGCCCACGGCGACCACGCGAGAAAGGCGTCGACCTCGTGGCCCAGTTCAGCCTGCGTGTTGGCGGGCGCGTGGCCGATGGTCGCAAGGTAAGCCGAGCGCCATGCACCGCCCGGTTCCGCAAGTCGCAAGTAGCGGTATTCGATTCCGGCCAGACCATCCGTCCACGGCGCGGCGGTGAGACGGAGATTGGCTTCCTCTTCGTTGGACCATGCGAAAAGGTCCATCGCGCCGTGCCACCTATGCACATCGGGCAAGAGAGGGTCGAACGCGCGATACGTCGAGCCGCCCCCATCGCCACTGGCGAAGGCCAGCCCCAAGCGCACGGTGGGATGTCCGAGCGCCTGCTCGAACGTGTAAGAAACGCGGCCCGCCGCCGCCCACGCCAGGCGGTCCTCCGCAAAATGAGGCACGTGCCCGAGTTGCAATGCGCCTTCCGCTCCCCAACTCCAGGCTTGCGAGTCCCCGTGCGCTCGCAGCGCTCCCGTATAGGTCTCCCCTCGGACGGTATTCTCCAGATCGGCAGCGGGGCTTTCCTGAGCGAAGCGTGCGAGCACGTAAGCTTCGACGGCAAGCAGGGGATCGAACGCCAGCTCGCCCCGCGCGCCGAAGAGTTCCCCGTACGCAGCAAGCACGGGAAGTGCCGGGTCGGTCAGGACGGCGGCCAAGAGCTCCAAGGCCGAGTCTCGAAGCACCGTGCGCGCCCGCAGCGCATCGAGCGACCGTGGAGCCGGGGACCAGTCCGCGGTCCCGAGTAACCTGCCTTCGCCCCAGGCGATCGGCTGCCGGCCGATACGCACGTAGCTCGGGTGTGCCGACGACGAGTGGGCCTCCCCCCAGGCCTCGTACACGCCCGTTACGGCGAAGGGAGCCGGTATGCCCTGGAGTCGAGTGCCGCCGCCAAGGTCCAATTCGCGAGCGTCTTGCAGAACAACGCGCGCTTCGAGAACCCCTCGCTCCACGTCAACGCCCAGCCGCGCGCGCTCGACGAGCAATCCACTATCTTTGACGGCCAGACCATGCCTGTACTCCCCGCGCACACGCGCCTCGACGACCGGCGCAAGCTGCCAGTCGCCGACAGCCAGAGTCTCCGGAGCGGGGGGAGCCTCCTGGGCATCCACGAGAACCGTCCAACCAAGAACGACGAGCCCTGCCGCAACGCCCACACGCCTCACGGAGGCGACGCTAACAGATACCGACCGCGGTGGCTCTCGCTGCTCGCTTTGTCGCTCTTCACCGACTGCGCCGAGACGCCGGTGACCTACGCCGACTATGGCGACAACGCCCTGACCACACTCCAGCGAGAGTTCTACACCGGCGACGGGACCTGGTACGCCTGCGCGCACGGGTGTGGCGCGGGGAATCTCGATTGGGGCAACGACTCGCTCACCTACACGCTTTACCTGCGCTGGTCGATTGCGCGCGACGCATCGCTCGTGCCCCTCTTTCGATCGCTCGTTGCGACGGCGGCGGTTTACGGTCCGTGCCGGGGATCGGGCTGCAATGGCTGGAGCGACGTTCCGGAATGGGACGCCATCGCCGATGAGCGCGAATACGAGGTCACCGGAGACGCGAGGGCTCTCGATCTTGCCAAGCGAGCTTATGCGAGTGTTCGAGGCTCGGACGCGCACGCTCTCGGCGCGTGCCCGGCAGTTCGCTTTCAGCGGCCGTTTGGAACCGGCGGGGGTGTGAAGACGCTCGAGACCGACTCGAACGCCATCAAGGCGGCTCTGCTCTTGTGGAAAGCTACCGGCGACCCAGGCTATCTCGATGACGCGCGGACAACTTACGCGTCGGTGCGGCGATACTTCCTCGACCCGGCCCTGCCGCTCTATTCCGTCTACGTCTATGACGACCGCGCGTCTTGCTCGCAGTTGCCTGGACGATTTTTTGCTTCGGTCAATGGCAACATGATCTGGAATGGCATCGTTCTCGCGGCGGAGACGGGCAACGAGCAATACTTCGCCCATGCCGCGCAAACGGCGAGAGCCGTCGACGAATCTCTCGCCGACGGCCGGGGAATTTTTGCTGACTTGCAGGCCGAGAACGACATCGTCGAACCGCTCGTCGAAGCGTTCTACCTCCTTGCGGTAGAGCGAAGGGTCGCCTTTGCGCGCGCCTGGATCTTGAAAAACGCGGCCGCAGCGATTTCGACCGCCCGCACGCCCGAGGGACTCTACGGTCGCTTCTTCGACGGTCCCCCGCCGACTGCGCCGACTACACTGGTTACGGCGTGGCAAACGAACGGCGGACTCGCACTCGCGATTGCCGCGGGTGCGCTTGCGCCGACCGAGGCCGTGCCCAGAGACGATGGTTGGGCCCTGGGCAAGCGGGTCGCGCGGGACATCACCGCGCTCCCGTCTTCGCTCGAGTTCACCGGATCCGGCGTCGCGCTTTTCGGCACCCTCGGAGAGAGCTGTTGCGAGCCAGGACACGCAAGTGTTGCGATTGACGGGACGGAGACGGTGGACCGAACAGGCATCTGGCAAAACAAGTCGTTTGCCACCAGGGCGTTCCAGGACACCCTCCTTTTTTCGTGGCGATGGCCAGCGGCGGGAACGCACAGGCTGGACTTCGGACCTTCGACGACCAACGCGAAAGAAGGGGGTCCGTTCTTGCACGTGCGCCGCTATGTGGTCTTGCCATGAGCTGCTTGTCCCCCCGCCCTCTGGCGTTTGGGCCCGGGGGCCCCAAACAACAAACATGGGGTAGACTGCGGTCGATGGAGCTCAAAAGGTTTGCTTTTCCGTGGCTCGTTCTTTTTCTGCCGGCGTGCGACAAGCCCCAGTCCGACGCTCCACAGGCGTCCGCCGCCAGTGCCGAGTGCTCCGCCCGTGCCCGTGCCGCCACCTGCGGCCGTCAAGACGCTGAAGAAGAAGAACGCGTCCGATTGCAAGGCGCATCCGGCCGCGATCGACTTTGGCGACGACGCGGCGCTCGAGCGCGAGGGGAGAAAAAAAGTCGGCAAGGATGCCGGCTCGATCACGCCGGCCGATCTCGCTGCGGTCAAGTCGATCAATCTCGTGAATGCCACGGTGCACCAAATCGATCCATGCATCTTTCCGATGTTCACGAGTCTCACGAATCTCTTCTTGGGCAGCGGCGAGTACGACGACCTGACGCCGATTCAGAAGCTGACGACGCTCGACTCGCTTCGCATCTCGTTCAGCGTGGTGCACGATCTGCGACCCATCGAAGGCCTCAAGCGGCTCGACCGCCTCGATCTCTCGCACACGCTCATCGGCGACGACGACCTGAAGCCCGTCGGTTCCCTCGTGAATCTGACGGAGTTGATGCTCGACGAGGATTCGGTGTCCGACCTGTCGCCCGTTTCGAACCTGAAAAAGCTCCAGCGCCTGAGCATCAAGAAGACCAACGTGAAGAACTTGGCGCCACTGGCGTCGCTCAGCAGCCTGAAATTCGTTTACATCGCGGATACGCCCGTGAGCGACATCACCCCCGTGCAACCGCTCATGGCCGGCGGCATGAAGCTCATACGGAATTAGTGTCGTGCGAACTCTCTACCACTTTGCGCACTCGCCCTTTGCGCGGCGCGTCCGTCTCGCGCTGGCGCACAAGGGGCTGGACGTTGAACTTCGCGAGGGCCGTGACAACCCCGCGTGGATGGCCGAAGCGAGGCATCTCGTGCCCCTCAAGACTCTGCCCGTACTCGTCGACGGCACGCAGGTGCTTGGGGACTCTACCGCCATCACACGCTGGCTCGACCTTGCCTACCCTCAGTTGCCGCGCATCTGGCTCGAAGGCAGCGATGCGCTGCTGGCTCTCGAGGTGACGACGCTCGTAGACGTGGCGCTGACCCACATCATCGACATGGGAACGCGGTACTATCCGCTACGCGCAAATCCGGCGTGGGAGGGCGTAAAGAGCGAAATGCTTGGAAGAGCGCAGCGCGCCCTCGACGGGCTGGCCGGGCGCGTCCAGGCACTCAATCGGCCGACGATAGCCAGTCTAGGCTGGTCGGCGGCGGACATGTGGCTTTACACTGCCTCTGCCTGGATCGAAGGGATGCCCGCGCGGGTCTCGACGAGTCAGAACATCGCGCAGATCCTCGAGGTCGGCGGCTGGCAGTTGCCGGACGCCGTGCGGAACTGGGCGCAGATGCACCGCAATCGGCCTGACGTCCTCGCACTCGACGCCTGAGGGGCGGCGGGGCATCTGCTTCGTGGACGATCCTTGCTCCCGCGAAGCGGGCGGCTTGGCCGAGAAGCGGTGCTATCGTTGGATCACGATGACCGAACCCGAGGCGCTTTCCCCGGGGAGCATCCCCGTCAACCCGGGGGACGTGCTCGCCGGCAAGTACCGCGTGGAACGCGTTCTCGGCATTGGAGGCATGGGCGTCGTCGTTCTTGCCACTCATTTGCAGCTCGAACAACGAGTCGCGATCAAGTTCATGCTGCAGGCGGGGCTTCGCAACGCCCCGCTCGTCGAGCGCTTCGCGCGCGAGGCTCGGGCGGCCGTTCGATTGAAAAGTGCCCATGTCGCGCGCGTCCTTGACGTGGGCTTGCTCGACTCGGGCGCTCCTTACATGGTCATGGAGTACCTCGAAGGCAGCGACCTTGGCTCGGTTCTCGAGGCCAGGGGAGCACTGCCGATCGATATGGCCGTCGACTGCGTTCTGCAGGCCTGCGACGCGGTCGCGGAGGCGCACTCGCTCGGCATCGTTCACCGGGACCTGAAGCCGCGGAACCTCTTTCTGACGCAGAGAAACGACGGGCGTGCGCTCGTCAAGGTGCTCGATTTCGGCATCTCGAAGCACAAATCGGCGACGGACCTGTCGCTTACACGGACGACGGAAATCATAGGGTCGCCCAACTACATGTCGCCCGAGCAGTTCCGGTCGGCCAAAGCGGCTGATGAGCGAAGCGATATCTGGGCGCTCGGGGTGATTTTGTACGAGCTCTTGACGGGGCAGGTGCCCTTTGTTGCCGACTCGGTGACGCAACTGACGGCGATGGTCCTGACCGAGCCGCCGCGCCCCCTTCAGGCGCTTCGCACGAACGTGCCGCCAGACCTCGTGCGCGCGGTGGAAGCGTGCATGCAAAAGGATCCGGCCGCTCGATTCCAGTCGGTGGCCCAGCTCGCATCGGCGCTGCAAGCCTTCGCGCCGCCCGATACACGGGAGCTTGCGTCGCGGATCGCTCGCATCGGCGGCGGCGCGAGCGGACCGCATCCGGCCGCGTGGCCCGCGGGCTCCCCGGCGGAGGGCCTGGTGGCGAACGGAACGTCGGCCAATTGGGCCGGGCGGACCAAGTCCGGATCGCCATCTCGCGGCAAGAGAGCAGCGATAGCCTTTCTGGCGGTGATCGTTCTCGCCGCGCTCGGCGCTGTTGGGGTGGTCATCGCGCTGCGGTCACGGCCCGTTGCGACGGTGGCGCCCTTGGAGCCCGCCCGGCCGGTTCCTATCAGCGCCGCCGCGGCTCCACCGCCTGTCCCTGTTGCGGCAAAGGTTTTGCCCCCGACGGAGGTCTTGGCTCAGGTTCCGCTGCCGGCGGCCGCTGCGATCGCGCCGACAGCTCCCGTGCGGCCCGCGGCGACCGCAGCCCCGCTCGGTACCGCGGCGATGCGCGCTGCGCATTCGCGGGTGGTCGACGCTCAAGCTCCTGCAGCCGCGGACGAATCACCGCGCTATCGAACCACCTGGTAAGCTCCCGACCCCATGAAGACACGAGCGCGGAGGTCCGTCGTCGCGACCATCGCTACCTGCGTCCTTCTGAGCGCGGTAAGCGCCAGCGGGGTGCTCCTGTCGGCTTCGAGCGCCTTGGCCGACGCGTCCGATGCGGCGGCGACAGCCCTATTCGACGAAGGACGCAGGCTCATGGCGCAGCACCGCTACGCCGATGCCTGCCCCAAGCTCGCAGACAGCCAAAGGCTTGCTCCGAGTGGTGGAACGCTGATCAATCTGGCCGAGTGCTACGAGCACACCGGCCAAACGGCGAGCGCCTGGGCGGCGTGGAAGGACGCAGCCGCGCGAGCCAACGCAGCGGGCAAGGCGGGCGCGGAGAAGAGCGCGCTCGATCGAGCGGCGTTGCTCGAGCCGAAATTGGCGAGGCTGAGCATCGCTGTGTCGACGGAAAGCGATGTCCCGGGTCTGGAGGTGAAGCGCGACGGCATCGCTGTCGGGCACTCGGAACTAGGGCTTCCAATCCCTGTCGATCCGGGAATGCACGTTGTCGAGGCGCACGCGCCGAAGAAGAAGGCGTGGTCGTCGCAGGTGGACGTGGCGCCCAAACAGGCGGACGCGCGTGTGACGGTGTCGCTCGCTGACGACGCGGAAGCCGTGGCGGCTGCGTCGCGGGCACCGGCGGTGTCGCCGCGCGCGACTACGCTTTCGACGGGCGCGGAGCCGCCGCGGAGCGAAGCGCAGGGCGGCAATGCGCAGAAGACGATATCGTGGGTGGTGCTGGGCGTGGGCGTTGTCGGGTTGGGGGTAGGCACGGTGTTCGGGCTGCAAGCGAAGTCGAAGAACGACGAGGCTCTTCAGCCGCAGAATTGCCCGACTTCGATGCGGTGCAACCCGAGCGGTCTGACTCTGACCGACGACGCGAAGAGTGCGGCGACGATCTCTACGATTGGGTTTGTCGCTGGCGGAGTGGCGCTGGCGGCGGGCGCTGTCCTTTGGATCACGGCGCCCTCCAAGACCGGCGTGTACGTGGCGCCCTCGGTGGGCTCGTCTTTCCAGGGCGCTACGCTGGCCGGCCGTTTCTAGTCCGCGGGGTGTCCTTGCTTCGGATCGGGTCGGGGCACGCGTGCGCGCGCCTGTCGGACCCGCGGGCGCACGCTCGGCGACCGACGTTTCGGTGCTCAGAGGCGGCGGGTCCCGTCGCTGAGCCGCTCCGCTGGGGTCGATTGCATCAGGAACCAATGGCGCGCTGGCCCGGTTCGATCGTTAGAGCGGCCCAGCGACACCCACCGCCTCTTCCGCTCCGAAACGCCGGTCGCCGAGCTCTGGCGAACTGGGCTCTGCTCTGCATCCGGCTTGCGGCGGTGCCCCGCCCATGAAAAGACAACGACCCATGATCACCAAGAGAAGTCATCCTGTCTCTTCGTCGGAGAGGCCGCGATGCGATATCCGCGCTTTCTCCACAGTGCTGGTTCTGTCCGCGACTGCCCTTGCCGGCTGCGCGACAGCGAGCGCTGCGACGCCTGCGAGCGCTGTGACGCCTGCGAACGTTGCGACGCCTGCGAACGTTGCGACGCCTGCCAACGCTGCGGCGCCTGCGAGCGCCGCGGCGCCTGCCTTCACATTGTCGAGTCCGGATCTGGCGAGCGGGACCTTTGCCAGCAAGTTCATCCTCAATGGGTTTGGCTGCAAGGGTCAGAACGTCTCGCCTGCTCTTCAATGGAGCAACGTGCCGACGGGCACCAAGTCGCTGGCACTGCAGGTTTACGATCCCGACGCGCCAACGGGCAGTGGCTTCTGGCATTGGGCCGTCTACGACATTCCTCCGACGGCGACCGGGTTGGCCCAGGGGGCCGGCAATGGCGCGAGCACTCTTCCGGCCGGTGCGTTCGGCGGCAACACCGACTTTCTCGATACCGGCGCGACAGGAGGCAACGGCAACTACGGCGGTCCTTGCCCGCCGCAGGGAGATCCGCCCCACCGTTACGTCTTTACGCTTTACGCTCTTGGGGTCGACAAAGTGGAAGTGGCGGGGGGTGTGCCGAAGACGGGCACCGCCGGGCTGTACGGCTTCGTGCTCAACAAAGGCGTTGGGCCTGGCTTGCTCGGCAAAGCGTCGTTCACCGCTAAGTACAGCCGATAGTAATTGTGCTCTGGGGCGATCCCCTGCGCTCCGGGGCGGCCCCCTGCGCTCCGGGGCGGTCCCCGTGGGGGAAAGAACGCCCCCCGCCGGGACGGGGACGCATGTCCGCCGCTACAAGACGCATGTCCGCGCGTACCGAAGGCTCCCCGCGCCGCGCGATCCCCTCCCCGTCGCGAACGGGGATGTCCCCTGCGCGAGAAAGTGCCGCCCCAGCGTGTCGGGGACGTCCCCGTTCGCGTAGGGGACGGACCTTCGCACGTCGGGGACGTCCCTCCGCGCGAGACATGCTCTCCCCAGCGCGTCGGGGACGTCCCCGATCCAGTTGGGGACGCATTTCCGGTGCTGACATGCGTGTCCTACGACGAGAGATCGCGATCGCAGCGCGCCGGGGACGTCCCCAACGCGCTGGGGGGCGACTCCTCGCGCGTTGGGGACGACCTCGCGCGCGTCGGGGGCGTCTTGTCGCGCGACGGGGAGGTCCCCTTTCGCGTGGGGGACGTCCCTCTGCGCGAGACATGCGTCCCCGTCTGCGCTGGGGACACATCGGAGCGCGTTGGGGACGTCCCCCCGCGCGCGGGGGACGCTTGTCACGAACGGACATGCGGATCGTACGACGAGACATGGCGATCGTACGACGTAGGGGACGAACCATTGCGCGTTGGGGGCGACCCCTCGCGCGTTGGGGACGAGCTTGCGCGCGTTGGGGGCGTCTCATTGTGCGCCGGGGACGGATCTCACGGGCGGAGAGACGTGTCTCTGCTCGAGACATGCGTCCCTCCGTCCGCAGGGGACGCATGGATGCGCGCCGGCGGCGTTCTGTTCGCGCGGTGACCGTCTTGCTATGCGGTGCGATCACCTTCACTCGCGCAGCGATCGCCTCTCTGCGCGGAGGAGAGCGGAGCGCAGCGCAAGCGGTGCGTGTCCATGCGCGTGAGGAGCGAACCGCGGCGGCTCGGGGGCGACTTTCTTTGCGCGACAAGCCCGTCGCAACGCGTGCCAATTGCGTTGTACGTCGTGTGGTGTGGTCCCGCGGCGCGCGAGGTACCTCACAGCTCTTGCAGGTACACGTCCTTGATCTCGATCAACTTGTCGGCGAACTTCGCCGTGCCGTGGCGCTGAAAACCCACTGGCCCCCGTCGCGTCTTGGTTTGGGTGCCTTCCGCCGCTGGCTTGCCGTTGACCCACGTCTCGACGTGATCGCCTTGCACCTTGGCCTTGAGCTCGTTCCATTCGCCGGGGCGCTCGAGACCCTTTGGCGCCTTCTTGATGAAGACGATGCCGCCGGTCGACCAGTCCTCATCGTCCGCGCAGAGCTGCACTTCGAGACCAGCTTCCCACGGTTTCGGTCCGCCGTCCGCCGCCGCGAGGCGCTCGGCCCTCGGCAGCGGATCGCGCAGGAAGACGCCGCTGTTGCCTCCGGGGGTCAGCCGGAATTTCAGGGTGAGGATGAAGTCCGTATAGTCCTTCTCGGTGAAGAGCCAGCTTTCGCCTTCGCGACGTCCTTTGGGATCTTGGCGTGCGAGAAGGACGCCATTTTCGACGGTCCATTTCGAGTCAAGGACCTGAACCCAGCCGGTGAGGTCGCGGCCGTTGAAGATGGCCACCGCGTTCCCCGCTTGGGGCGCGGCCTGGGGCGGTGGGGCCGTGCGCTCGGTGCCGCCGCAGCCGGCGAGCGCGAACAGAACCGGCAGGAAAGCCATGCGGTATTTCATGCGCGTGCTCCTTGCGACGTTCGAACGGCCCGTACTTCAACGCCCACGGTCCCCTCTGTCAAGTGCGCTCGCCTCGGGTGCGCTCAGTTGGCGATGCAGCCCACGCGCTGCGTGTCGAGGGCAATGTCGTCGATCCACATGTCGGTCATGGGCATGACATTGCCTTCGTAGTTGACGGTGGACAGGCCGTGGTACGGGGTCATGCCGATGGTGAAGTTGGCGAACTTGGTGGTCTTCAAAATCGAGGGCGAGCTGGCGACGTCGGAATAAACGATTGGAATGCTGTCCATCCACAACTTGATGGGAGCCGCGTTGGCACCGTCGGCGAAAAATTCGACGCACGCCCATTTGTCTGGGAGCAGCATCTTCGTGCGCATGTACTTTTCGCCGCCGTTGCCGTGCCAGTTTCCTTGCAGGGCGTTGAACTCGAAGCCGACCTCGTACCAGTTTCCGCTGCGTCCCGGCTGATCGAACAACATCACCATGGCCCCGTGGCCCACGGGCGCCTTGGGCGTCATGTGCAAATAGAAGCGGCCCCATAGGACGTTCGTGATGGGCCCCAAGCTGGTCGTCGTGATGGTGGACCCCGGCGGCCCGTGAAATGCCGCATTCCCATGCGCCGCCTTGCCCATCTGCACGTTGGCGCCGATGCCGGTCCACTTGGGATCGGGCAGACTCTCGAAGTCCATGCACACGGGGTACGAGTTCTGCGCGCAGCCAGCGTCGGCGCCGCGCGCGCCGCTCCCGCTCTCTTGGTCGGCGAGAGCGCCATCCCTGGCATCCAGCGCTTCGATCATTGTGTCGCCGTTCCCGGAAGCGCCGTCCCCGGCGTCGGGCCCTTCGATGCCAGCGTCGCCGTTCCCGGAGGCGTCGTCCGACGGGGGGAGGCGGGGGCTGCCATCAGGAGCATTTCCCGAGCCGGGCGCGTCGCCGTTATTCGTCGCGCCGTCGGTTGTCCCAGAGGCAGCGCCGTTGGTGCCGCCGTTTTCGCCCTGCGCGCTGCACGCGCTGACGACCACACCCGCTCCCGCCGCCCACCAGAGGGAATGAACTGCCTTTGCCATCCTGACTCCGTTCGAGTCAAGCATACGTTGCGCCTGAGCGGATCGCCCGACATGCTCAGGATACGCGTGCAGCTAGCCTAAGACTTCCGGAGCCAGCGGACGCCGCGCTCCCTGCGCGACTCAATCATTCGTGGGCGCCTTCCGTCCGCCTGTGGCCACGAAGGCCTGGAACGCGGCTGCGTACTTGGGATGCCACCGCGACAGCGCGGGGCGGTTCTGGATGATGTCGTCGGCGGCCCATTGGATCCGTAGCTCGTCGAGGGTGCGCGTCACGTCGTTGTCGGGACAGAGAATGTAGAAGTCACCCGCAGCCAGGCCCGACACGAGCACGTCGACGACCTGCTCGGGCATCCACGCTCCGGGTGGTTTCTGAGCACCTCCGCCGGCGCCGCCGGCGGTCATCGCTGTAAGCGTGTATCCGGGCACGAGAAGATGCGCGGTCACTCGGTCGCCGGCGGCCTGACGGAGCTCGTGCGCGAGCTGCTCGGTCAACACCTTTACTCCCGCCTTCGACACGTTGTAGGCGGCGTTGCCTGGCGGCGTCGTGATCCCTTGTTTCGAGCCAACGTTTACGATGGCCGCAGGCGTTCCTTGAGCGACCATACGCGGCACGAACGCCTCGAGCCCATGGAGGACCCCGAAGAAATTGACGTCGAGCAATCGGCGCCATTTGTCCGTGTGTTCCCAAGGGCCCGCGCCTTGGCCGGTGGCCGCGTTGTTCATCAGGAGCGCGACGTCGCCAAATGCGTCAAAGGCGACGTCGCGGAGCCGCGAGACGTCCTCTCGCTTGGCCACGTCCGCATCAACCGTGCGCAGGTCCGCCGGACCGCCGGCGAGCAGCGGCTGGAGAGCACGCCCAGCATTCGCGAGAGCGTCGCTGTCGACGTCCGCCAGGCACAACCGCATGCCGAGCGAAGCGAAACGCCGCGCAGCGGCCAGGCCGATGCCGCTGGCAGCCCCCGTTACGACAGCGACTCGACGAGATTGAAGAGCCGGGTGCAGATTCCTCATGGCTGCGTCCTACATAGCAGCGTGTCGTGACGGATGGGGATGGCGCTGACCGGTGCACGAGGTATGAACGATCGACGATGTCTTCGGAGGGCGTGCGGCAGTGACGTACTGCGTCGGACTCAAAGTGGCCGCGGGGCTTGTCTTCGCGTCGGACTCGCGCACGAATGCGGGCTTCGACCAGATCAGCACGTTCCGGAAAATGGTCGCCTACGAGCAGCCCGGGGAGCGCTTCATGGTGCTCCTGTCGTCGGGCAACTTGTCGATATCGCAGTCGGTGCGCGAGCTCCTGCAGGTCGAACGAATCGCGAGTGGCACCCCGGAGGACACCACGATCTGGAACGCGACGAGCATGTTCGACGCCGCGAGTGTGTTAGGCCACACGATTCGCCGCGTGTACGACGAAGACGGTCCGGCCCTGCGTGCCGCGGGGATCGACCTCGGCGCCTCGTTCATCTTCGGAGGCCAAATCCGGGGAGAGGCGACGAGACTGTTTCTCGTGTATTCCACCGGAAACTTCATCGAGACCACCCCGGAGACTTGCTACTTCCAGATTGGCGAGGCGAAGTACGGAAAGCCCGTCCTCGACCGCATGCTCGCTGCCAACACGCCGCTGGCCGAAGCCGCCAAGTGCGCCCTCATCTCGATCGATTCGACGTTGAAGTCGAATCTCTCCGTCGGGCTGCCGATTGATCTCGTCGTCTACGAAGCAGGCGCCTTTCGGAGCGACCACATGGTCTGCATCGACGAAGCCAATCCCTATTTTTCGATGGTGCGCGACGCCTGGGGCCAACGCCTGCGCACGGCATTCGAGAGCATCGACGACCCAACGTGGGACTCAAGCGCCGCACGCTTCCCCCTCAACGTCGCGTCCAATCGCTACGAAGTCCTGCGCAAAATCACCAGCCCCCACGAGAAACTAGTGTGAGCCCCTCGCCAGCTACTGCTCGAGAACCAACGAACGACGCCCCTGGCCGCCGAGCGTGCGCCCCACGCGGCCCAGAGTGAACAGGGCTGCGCGCCGCCGTTCACCGGGCGCACGACATTGCGCGACGTGGGGTGCATCGATCGTGCAGAGCGTCGACGGTGAAACGGAGAGCACTCGTCGCATAACGCAGAGAAGTGGCGCGTGCGACGGCGCTGCATGCGTCGTCGTTCGACCCTGCGGCCAAGGCGGAAACGATCAGCAGCTGGAGCGCCGGCTCAGTTGCCCGGTTCGCGGCATTGATCTTCGCAAGCGCAAGCGCTTTGGCCGCGTCGGCGCCGTCGCCCAGATAGAAGAAGGCGGCGTGGTCGGCGAATGCCTCCGGGTGCTTGACCACGAGCTCGTCGTAGCGGGTGCGCGCTCGATCGATGAACGCTTTCGCCTCGTCGCTCCGGCCGAGGCGGCGGAGGGTGTCGCCGTAGGCTGCGTCGACCTCGGGATCGTCGGAGTGGCCAAGCAGAGGCTCCAGAAGAGAGCGCGCGCGGTCGGGCGTCTCGAGGGCGGCCAAATGAACGCACGCGTGCGCGAACGCCGGCAGCATCTCGTGCGCTTCGGAAAAATAGCGCTTGGCACCTGCCCGGTCTCCCCGTCGTTCGAGCAGCGACGCTTGTTGGAAATCGATCCACGCGAAGGTGAAAGGGGACACGTCGCGGTACGACATTCGAGCCTGTTCGAACAGGCGCTGAGATTCCGCGCCGTGGCCACGCTCGCCCGCGAGGACCGCGGTGGTCGCCAGCTCGCCGGGGTCGAGCCCGTCGCTTCCGGCGCGCAGCGCCCCGAGCGCATCGGCCTCATCGTAGCGTCCCTGAGCGATGAGAATCGTGGCGCGCGCGCGAAGTACAGCGGCATGGTCCGCGCGGGACCGCTCGGCCGCGTCCAGCTCGTCGAGGGCTTGGCGGAAGAGATGGAAGGCTCCAAGGGTAGCGGCGCGCTCCCTATGAGCGTCACCGGCCTCCGGATGGGCACCGACGAGTGAGAGGGCGGTGGCATCGGCGAGTTCGTAGTCGGCGATGGCTCCGCGAAACTGCGCTCGCAAGAGCAGCAGATCGACCAGTTGGCGTGCATCCGCCACGTCGTTGGGGTCGCGGTCGACGATCGCCTGGCGGCCGCGGATCTGCGCGTCGAGATTGCCGAACGCGATGTCGGGACTCGTCGTCCGCGGCCTTGGCGACGCCGCCGCGTCTCCGAGCGAAAGCTCGGTCGGAGCGAGGTCAGGAGAAGGCGTCCCCCGGTCGGAGGGCACCTTCCTCGCGCACGCCGTCCCGCCGATGAGAGCGAGGGACGCGACGACCCACCACCTCACTGCGGAGGCGCGAGGTACGGGAACGTCGTGCCGTTGGTCTTGCCTGGAACGGCGCTGACGCCGCTGCCGAAGCCGCTGACGGCTCCCAGCGCCGCAGCCGAGTACGTCGTCTGAATGACGTCGTAAGTGAGCTTCCGACCGCCGCATTCGTTGGTCGGTCCTCCGTCGGGGCCCCCGTCGGCGGCCAATACGCCGGTCGCGATGAGCTCGACCCCGAAGTACTGCGAGCAGTTCGTGGCCGCAGTGTTGACCCACATCCTGTCGTTGGCGAGAACGCCCGCGAAGGTGTCGTAGCGCCCCGCGCCCGCGTCGGGCTGAGCAAAGAGCTGGTTTCCGCAGCCGTTGCCTGTGGCGGTCGTATCGAGCGAGTCGAGGATTGCCAGGTTCTTGGCGAACTCCGCCTTGTAGGAGGCCACCCAAGTGCTCTCCATCGTGTCCGCGTTGTACGTGTCTTTGGCCGTGCCGGCCGCAGCACTCGGGTCGAAACTGTGGTTGAGCGCGGTGTTGATCGCGGGACGGCCAAAGCGGTCGATCTGAGCGCCCAGCACCGGAGGCGGTGGAGGTCCACCGTCGCTCGCGTCCGAGGAAACGACATCGCTCGGCGCGTCGCCGATGGATGCTGCGTCGGCGTCGGGGCTGCCTCCCTCACCAGTCGCCGCTGCGTCAGCGTCCGGATGGCCGCCCTCGGCTGCACCGGAGGCGTCGGCATCGGGGGTCGTAACAGAGGCGTCGGCGTCCGGTTTGCCGCTGTCAACAATGGCAGCTGCGTCTGCGTCCGGTTTGCCTCCCTCACTTACGGTGGAATCGGAACCTGCGTCCACAGGTGCCGTTGGAACGGTGTCGTCGCCGCTGCACGCGACGAGAGCCGCGCTTGCCCATGAGGCAGCCAAGGCCGCCGAGATCGAGACGAGGAGATTCTTTTTCATTGTCGTTCTCCTCTCCTCACGGAGCCCTGTGGGTGCTGGCCCAAGTGGAGACAATCGCGCCTCCCTTGGTCACCAGCGATTTGTCGATCGAGAGCACAATGGCGAGTCCATTGAGCTGTGCGAAGAAATCCGCCGGAGGACCGCCGTCAGGGGCGGTCTGCAGTTGTGACCGCAGAAGCGCTGCGGTCGGGCCATCGAGGACGGGGCATCCTGCCGGATCGAACGTGAGCCCGGCCGCGGCCGACTCCACGGTTGCCACCGTGTGTTTGAACCCGTCGAGGTTGAAGAAGAACGGATCGGCCCGAATTCCCGCGAACACCTTGACCTTCCCGTCGGCGCTCGCCAGACCCGTCGTCTGACTGGCGTCGCCCGTCACGTACTCGTCGGTCCCCACCCAGCACGAGATCTTCTGGGAGGCGTCGAACGTGCAAATGACGTCCTCCTTGGCGGTGCTGGTCCCGAACGTCGGGCCACTCGATGTGTGAATCACATACTGGACGGCGTTGGAAAACTTCGAGCTCGCCCCCGCATCCGGCCCCGCGTCGGCCGGAACGGCCGTGGCCGCTGGAAAGAGAGTCATCGCGAGAACCAGATTGTTGCCATCCATCCACGTGTACAAGTCGTTGATGTCGGTCGTCGGGTCCGCCTTCACGGCGGGCGAGTCGAGATGATCCGCCGAGCGGGCGACGCGCGCCGAAAGAACGACCGACACGACACACACGGCTCCGATGAGCCCTGCGATTCGCAAAGTTCGTCGATCCATGAATTCCCCTTTTGGTAGCTGGTACGGCTGCATGCGTACGCAATGCCCTTGAGGCCGCATCCGAGCGGCGTCAATGAGCCTGGGCGCTGAACCTACGCACGAGCCGTTCCGTCGGATCGCCGCGAAAGTGAAATTCTATCCTAAGCGTAGCTCGCCCTCTCGAGCCGCGAGGTCTTCGAGGATCCCCTCCCGCATGAGCGCGAGCGCAGACAAGGCTGACCGCACCAGGTCAAAGTGCACCTCCATGTGATCGAACCAGTCTGCCAGCGACACGGACAGGGCGCGCACGCGCGTCACGGCGCGAGCTTGCCACTCGGTGATCGGTTCGCCCAGACTCGCCATCCCGCCCACGAAGCTGCCGGGCCCGAAGGACACCTCGAGCTTTGGATCGGTGCGGTTGCCCTCGGCCTCTCCCTCGAGAACGAGAAACGCCTGGCCGGTCGGCTGTCCGCGCTCGAAGATAGCGTCGCCGGGTTCGAACGTGACCTCCTCGACCGAGTCGGCAAGCTCGACGAGAACCTGGATCCCGGCCCCGCGTACGAGCGGCGTCTCGGCAAGAATCGCCAGACGATCGACAAGGGCGAGGGGGAACTCGACCTGAGGAATGACTGCCACCACGGAGCCTTTCGGCCTTGGTTCGGTCTTCCAACGCCGCGCTTCGACCGCTGCGACCGTGGTCACCGAATTCCCCAGCGCCGAGCGGGCCAGACCGAAGCTATCTTCAAGAAGATCGAGCCAGTGCTCCACGCGAAACTTGAGGACATGCAGGTCGGTGTCGGCCACGGCCGTGCGCGCGTGGGGTCGTTCGAGGAGCGCGTCGAAGACGCCGATGACGGAACGCCCTTCGAAGAGCCATGGGCTACTGCCTTCGCGTTCGAGCCGTACACGGCCTTCTCGAACGAAGAAGATGAATTCGGGCTGTTCGTCTCGTGCGAACAGGCGTTTGCCCGACTCGATGTCTTCTTCGTCGAGAACTGAGGTCATCCGGTCGATGACCCATGTCTCGACGTTGTCCGCCCCGCCCGTAAGGATGGAAAGGAACAATTCACGCGAGGTGCGCAAGAGGCGCTGATCGGTCACGTCGGCACCTGCCCCGCCGGAAAGGCGCCTTGGAAAATCCCTAGCGCCGCGGGGGCGAGTGAGGGTCGCTTCTCTTGGGCCCTCTGCACCGAGGCGACCAAGCCATCGGTGCCCGTCGCAACGGCGTACATGGCAGCTAGCGCGGCGACCTTGATGTCGGCGTCGGCGAGGGCGGCCTGCACCGCTTCCTGGTGGGTGTGCAGAGGCGTGAGCCCCAGATGCGCCGAGGCAACTTTCACCGCGGCTTCGGGCGACAAGTCGTCCGACACGATCCGAACGAGCACCCGTAGCGATCTCTCCTCTCGGCGCCAGAGAAGCGCGTCCAAGAACTCGGACGCATTGGCACGTGCCCGCTTGTCGGACCCTATGCATGCCAGATAGACCCGGTGGATATCCTCTTTCGGGTGCGCGATTTTCAGAAGGCGGAAGGCCCGCTCGATCGACTGGCGCAGCTTGTCGTCGAGCAACCCGGCCAGCAGCCGGAACGCGCTCGACTGCCGCCCCGAAGGCTGGGGAGGGGCAGTGCCTAGCGCCACGCGCAGTCCGAGCAGCGCGAAGTAGCCAACGAGGTTTGCGCGGACGCAGTTCGCGATACGGCGCCGATCGGCTCCGACTCGGTAGTCAGCGACGACGCGGCCCAGAGCGCGCAGGGCCTTGTAGCGAACGAGACCATCGGGGTCGTGTTCGACGTGATCGAGGAGCTTCTCAGCGGCCTCCGTCGTTCCAAAACGGCCGAGCGCTTGCGGCAGTTGAACCCGTAGGCGGCGTGTGCTGGCCACGTCGTCGAGAGCCTTGGCAACTTGCGCGAAGGCGGGCTCGCCCAGAGAAACCAAGGCGCCGCGGATCGTTTCGCGGGTTTCCCAGCGGTCTAGTTGCGCGATCAGGCGCGGGATCATGGCGCCTTCGCCCTGTCGGACCGTTGCGCGCGCGAGAAGATTGATCCAGGACGGCGTATGAGGACCGTCGTGGAGATCGGCGAGCGCAAGCAGCACCCGCGAGACTCTCGGCGACGGGTCCGCGACGGCAACGGCGACGAGCAGCCCAGTCACTGTCGCTGCGTCGCCGCGAAGCGCCGCGGCAAGCCGGGGATCGTCGACGAGATTCTCGTGGCGTCCGACGAGCGCCGCATGCAGCGATGCGTACCCGCGAACCCCCGGCGAGGAGTCCGACGCGAGCCGATCGAAGTCGAGCTTGCCGTGGGCAGAGAGGGCACTCGCCGCGGCAATCCGCACGCGATCGTCCGTATGCTCGAGCAATCGCGTGGCGAGCGAGTGCCAGTCGCTTCGGGTCGACCCACCGGCGCCGAAAATCTCTAGGGCCCGCCGCAGTACGCGCTCATCAGGGTGGCGGAGCACGAGGGCGGGGATCAGGCGCTGGCGTCCACGACGTTCGAGTGTGTTCATCGCCGCCATCACCATCATCGGATCGTCGCTGCCGAGGTGCTCGACCACGAGCTCTGCGCTCGGCAGATCGAGTTCGAGTGCGCTCCGATCGTCGTCGAGAACGGGTACGACCGAGCGCCGTAGCTGTCCAAGGTAGTGGGGGCGCATCGTCGTCGCGGCGACCAGCCAGAGGACGGAAAGGACAACGACGATGGCGCCAAAAACAACTGGCCGCAGCATGTGGGCTGCGCCCAACCCGAGCAACGTTGCGGCAGTCAGCGCCTGGACAATTCGCGCGAGCGCTCCGTCGATGAAAGGCTTGGCGCGCTCTCGTCCCGACAACGACACCGGGAGGTAGACGAGCTCGGTGGTAAGGCGGTTGATCGAGCTGCGGAGGCTCGCATCGGCGGCCTTGAGGATGAGGACCGGCGTCGCGAATGCATGTGCAACGAGGGCCGCAGTGCCGCCGAGCACCGAGACAAGCGGTGTCACCACGATTGAATTGGCGACTCCGAAGCCGCGTACGAGCGCGCCGCCAAGGAACAGTTGAACGACCAGGGCAACGACGTTGACGATTGCGTAGTAGCGCGCGATGAAGGTCGCCCGGGAAGCGGCCGGGATCGTTTGCGCAATCGTCGATTTGAAAAAGTAGTCGATGACGAGCCCCGTCGCCGTCGTCAGCGCGACCAGGATGGCGACGCGAAAGAGAAGGGGTTCATCACGAAAGGCGCCCATCGACATAGCCAGCCTGGGCGTCGCGCCCCGCGACGTCGATGGCTTCCCTCGGGTCGGGGGGCTGGGCACAAAGACCGTGACGCACGCAGCGGCGGCAAGCGTTGCGGCGGAGAGCGCGATCAGGCCTCGGACTGGGAGCATGGAGATTGTCGCCGCAGCGGCCGACGCGCCCGCGACGCTCCCCAAGACGGCCGCCGACCCTATAGGACCGAGCAACCTTCGGCTCTGTCCAACCGTCAGAGCCGCGCCCACGAGCACCCAAAACTGTGGGAACACGGCGGAGGAAATCAGGCCGGCCGTGACGTAGAACGCGACGACCACGACCTGCCGCATGGGCAGCCCCACGTAGACCGTGGCTGCCATCGCCGAGAAGAGCAAGAGGATGACCAAGACGCGCCGGGGGTCGCGCCCGCGCGCAATGCGTGCCAGAAGCGCCGCCGCGGGGAGGGCGCAGGCCGCGAGCGCAATGTACACGAAACCGAAGTGGCGCCGCGGAAGCCATGTCACGAGCAAAGCGTCGCGCGCCGTCTCGAGCGCCGTGTAGCCGGCGGCCATCAACAGGAGGACGACGAACGACAAGATGGCCGTTCGCGATTCGCCCGGCCTCAGGTCGATGAGCCGCGCAACGAAACGCGGGCGCTTCACGACGGATATTCGCGCAGAGTCATGGTTGCTCGGATGACCGTTACGCCCTTCCCGTGTCGTGAACTACCACACGCCAGCTAGGGTCTCGAGAAAAGCAAGGCGAACCGATCGCTCGTTCCACGCCGGTCACCGGCTGCCGCGGGAGAATCGTTCCAATCGCGAGGATCGGCGGGATTGCGAAGGAAGCTCGATTCTTTCAAGAATACGAAGCCCGCGCTCTGGACCTCCGCTCGGACAGTCTTTTCGTCGATCCGATGTAGCGTCTGGACGTCGC
>WNFJ01259999.1_pt1 | contig 32555 bp, 17 predicted proteins | sample 5400461 | NCBI WGS metagenome assembly WNFJ01 (sample SAMN13153349, study PRJNA577476) | soil metagenome | isolation source: 115 cm saprolite on Douglas fir-dominated hillslope | place: USA:California | collected 2013-09-17
GCCGCCGGGAGCGGCCCGGGCGTAGTCCTCGGAAAGCCACACGGTGACCGGCCGGACACCGCCGGAGAAGTACGCGGCGGCCGGGGACGCGATCACCAGGAAAAGGTAGGACGTGGAAGGGAAGTTGACGCCGAGGCCGCGCTGGGTGGCAATCATGAACGGGCGCAGGTACAGGGCGTTGCCGTCGACCACGGGCACCCAGTCGCGGTCGTGCGATACCAGCATGTCGATCGCCTGGACGAACAGCTCCTCCGGTAGCTCCGGCATGGCCATCCGCCTGGCTGTCCGCCTGAACCTCGCGGCGTTCGCCTGCGGCCGGAACGTCACGATGGACCCGTCCGCCTGCCGGTACGCCTTCAGGCCCTCGAAGATCTCCTGGGCGTAGTGGAACACCGAGGTGGCCGGATCGAGGGTGAGCGGCCCGTAGGGCCGCAGCCTCGCGTCGTGCCAGCCGCGGTCCTCCGTCCACGCGATCGTGATCATGTGATCGGTGAAGATCTGCCCGAAACCAGGCGCGGTGAGAATCTCCGCGCGCCTGCTGGCCGGCACCTTCTCGCTCGACGGGCGGATGTCAAAGGTGAGCGTGGTCTGTATATCGCCATTCATCGCAGTTACTCCTCTTGCCCGGCGGCAACCGGGGGATGCGGCACCATTGCCGGACCCGCACTCCCATCCTGCCGCGCGCTAACGGGGGATGTGGCCCCCTGCGTCACGGCAGACCGCCGTGGGGCGCTCCCGGAGGACCAGCCGCTTGCCGTCGTGATGCCCGGCTCCGATTTGCCGCCGTGATGCCCGGCTCCGATGGATGCGGCAGGCGCGCCCTAGGAGGCTACTCGTTCCGCGATGTCGTCGCCGATCTCGAGCGTCGAGCGGGTGGCCCACGCGCCCTGGCGCTCAAGGAGATCATCGGCGACCGACTGCTCGATCCGCGCCGCCTCGCCGGGCAGGTTCATGTGGTCGAGGAGCAGTGCGCCCGACAGGATCGCCGCCGTCGGGTCGGCCTGGTGCCGCCCCGCGATATCGGGCGCGCTGCCGTGCACCGGCTCGAACATGGAGGGCGAGAGCCGCTCCGGGTTGATGTTGCCGCTCGCGGCCAGACCTATCCCGCCCGCCACGGCCGCGCCCAGGTCGGTCAGGATGTCGCCGAACAGATTGTCGGTCAGCACGACGTCGAACCGCTGCGGCTGGCTGACGAAGAACATCGACGCCGCGTCGACGTGACAGTAGTCCACGGTGACCGCGGGGAACTCCTTGGCCAGCGAGTCCACGGTGCGCGACCAGAGGTCACCCGCGTGGGTGAGCACGTTCGTCTTGTGCACCAGGGTGAGCTTCTTGCGTGCCCGCCCGGCGGCGCGCTCGAACGCGAACCGCGCCACGCGCGCCGTGCCGTACGCGGTGTTCAGGCTCTCCTCGGTCGCGACCTCGGCCGGGGTGCCCTTGCGGAGCACGCCGCCCGCGCCGGCGTAGGGTCCTTCGGTGCCCTCCCGCACGACGAGCATGTCGAGCGACTCCGGGCGCACCCCGGCGAGCGGGGTCGCGACGCCTGGGTAGAGCCGGACCGGGCGGAGGTTCACGTAGTGGTCGAGGGCGAAGCGCAGACGCAGCAGCAGCCCGCGTTCCAGGATGCCGCTCGGCACCGCCGGATCCCCGACCGCGCCGAGCAGGATCACGTCGTGCGCGCGGATCTCTTCGAGTACGGCGTCGGGCAGCGTCTCGCCGGTGCGCAGCCAGCGCGCGGCGCCGAGATCGTAGGTCGTGGTGTCGAACGTCACGTCCGGTGCCGCGACGGTGAGAACCTTCAGCGCCTCGGCTACGACCTCGGGTCCGATCCCGTCGCCCGGGATCACAGCGAGCCGGATATTACGCGATGCCATGCGGGTACCTTACTGGCCGCGCGGGCCCCGCACCGGCGCGCGGGCGGCTGTCACCGGAGCCTGGTGTGCGGTCGCGTCGCCGCCGTTGTCGCGCCGGTCGAGCGCGACCTGGACCGCGCGCACGGCCTCGTCGGCCTTGTCGCTCGCGTCGGCCGGCTGGTTCCAGGGATACATGTCGTACACGGGAAGTCTCCAGGCGTGGCTTCGTCTCGGTCGGGTTTCGCAGGGACCTATGTGTTCCTGGCGCCCCGCGGGCGCTCCGGGGAACACCGCCAGCACCTCTTCCCGTAGCGGGCGCTGGCCTGCCCTGTCAGGCCCCGCTACGGCACCGAAGGATGAATACGAAGTGCCACATGCCGGGTACCACATTACCTGGTTGTCCCATCCGGCACTCAGGTGTCTCACCATGCGAGAACATGAGGGAAACACGGGGAAACATGGGGAAACACAACGAGCGTGCGGCGCCTCGCCGCGCTGCGGCAAGCGGCGCCTCGCCGAACTAGGGCGCAGGGCGGCCCGGCGACATCAGTCGTCGAGATCGACGCCGCTGCCGACCTCCGCGCCGATCGCCTGGGTGATCTCGTCGAGCAACGGCGGCGCGAGCGCCGAGTCGACGGTGAGCGCGATCAGCGCCTTGCCGCCCCGCACGTCCCTGCTGACCTGCATGCCGGCGATGTTGATGCGCTGGCCGCCGAGTATCTGGCCGACCAGGCCGACGATCCCCGGCCGGTCGGTGTAGGTGAAGAACGCCATGTGCTCGGCGGCCGCGATCTCCATCTCGAAGCCGTTGACCTCGACGAGCTTTTCGATATGCCGCGGCCCGGACATCGTTCCCGATACCGAGATCACCCTGCCGTCCGGCATGGTGCCGCGGAGGGTGATCACGTTCCGCCAGTCCGGACTCTCCGCCTCGGTCCGCAGGCTCACCTCAAGGCCGCGTTCCTTGGCCAGGAGCGGCGCGTTCACGTACGTGACCTGGTCGGTGACCACGGCGGAGAAGATGCCCTTGAGCGCGGCGAGGGTCAGCACCCGGACGTCGAGGGCGGCGATCTCACCGCGGGCCTCGACGTCGAGCGCCACGGCCACGCCGCCCGCGAGCGCGGTGAAGATCCGGCCGAGCTTCTCCGTGAGCGGCAGGCCGGGCTTGAGGTCCTCGGCGACGGCGCCGCCGTCGACGTTCACCGCGTCGGGCACGAACTCGCCGGCCAGCGCGAGCTTCACCGACCGCGCGACCTGGGTACCCGCCTTCTCCTGTGCCTCGTGGGTGCTCGCGCCGAGGTGCGGAGTGGCCACCACGGCGTCGAACGCGAACAGCGGGCTGTCCGTGCACGGCTCGCTGCGGTACACGTCGATCCCCGCACCCGCCACCCGGCCCTCCTTGAGCGCGGAGGTCAGGGCGTTCTCGTCGACGATGCCGCCCCGGGCGGCGTTCACGATCCGGACGGCCGGCTTCACCAGGTGCAGTTCCCTGTCACCGATGAGCCCGAGGGTCTCGGCGTTGCGCGGCAGGTGCACGGTGATGAAGTCGGCCTCCCCGAGCAGTTCGTCGAGGCTGAGCAGCCGTACCCCGATCTGCGCGGCGCGCGCGGTCGATACGTACGGGTCGTAGGCGACGACCCGCATGCCGAACGCCGACAGCCGCTGGGCGACGAGCACGCCGATGCGGCCGAGGCCGAGAATGCCCGCCACCTTGTCGTGCAGTTCGACGCCGGTGAACCTGGCCCGCTTCCACTCGCCGCCCTTGAGCGAACTCGCCGCCTGCGGGATGTTGCGCGCGCTCGCGAGCAGCAGCGCCACGGTGTGCTCGGCCGCGCTCACGATGTTGGAGGTGGGCGCGTTCACGACCATCACCCCGGCCTTCGTCGCGGCCTCCACGTCGACGTTGTCGAGCCCGACGCCGGCCCGGGCGACGACGCGCAGTCTGGGCGCCCGCGAGAGCGCCTCCGCGTCGACATTGGTCGCGCTGCGCACGATCAGCGCGTCGACGTCAGCGAGCGCGTCAAGCAGTGCGTCGCGGTCGGCGCCGTTCGTGTAACGGACCTCGAAGTCCGATTCGAGCACGGCGATGCCGGCGGGCGAGAGCTCTTCTGCGACGAGGACGATGGGCTTGGGCACGGGGCGATCCTTAGGATCCGGGCGGTAGCGGTCAGTACCCGAGTCTATGTGCTTGTGAAGATATTCACGAGCTCCTGGTGGCGTTCTGCGTTCGCGGGGAGCGGCGGCCGGGCGGGCGCCACACCGCGCGCCCGGCCGCCGCTCCCCGCCCGCGAAAGCGTCAGGCGTTCGGGTCCAGCCAGCTCATTAGCGGGCGCAGCCGCGCCCCGACCTGCTCGATCTGCTCGGCCTGCTCGGCCTCGCGGCGCTTGGTGAAGTTCGGCCGGCCATGGTCGAACTCGTCGACAAGCTCGCGGGTGAACGAACCGTCGCGGACTTCCGCGAGTATGCGCCGCATCTCCTCGCGCGTCTGCTCGTTGATCACCCGGGGCCCGCGGGTGTAGCCGCCGAACTCGGCGGTGTCAGACACCGACCAGTACATCTTCGAGATGCCGCCCTCGTACATGAGGTCGACGATCAGCTTCATCTCGTGCAGGCACTCGAAGTACGCGACCTCGGGCTGGTAGCCGGCCTCGACCAGGGTGGTGAAGCCGGCCTTGATGAGCTCGGAGATGCCACCGCACAGAACGGCCTGCTCGCCGAACAGGTCGGTTTCCGTCTCCTCCGCGAAGGTGGTCTTGAGCGCACCCGCGCGGGTGCCGCCGATCGCCTTGGCGTACGACAGCGTGAGCGGCCAGGCACCGCCGGAGGCGTCACGCTCGACCGCGACGAGCACGGGCACCCCCCGGCCCTCGCTGAACTGCCGGCGTACCAGATGCCCCGGCCCCTTCGGCGCCACCATGCACACGTCCGCGCCTGGCGGCGGTGTGACGAGGCCGTAGCGGATGTTCAGGCCGTGGGCGAAGAAGAGCGCGTCGCCGTCGCCGAGAGCCGGCGCGATCGCCTCCGTGTACAGCGAGCGCTGCACGGTGTCGGGCACGAGAACCATGATCACGTTGGCTTCCTCGCACGCCTGTGCGGGCGCGGTCACGCGCAAGCCCTCGTTTTCCGCCTTCTCGACGCTCGCCGAGCCGGCCGGCAGGCCGACCCGCACGTCCACCCCGGAGTCGCGGAGCGAAAGCGCGTGCGCGTGCCCCTGGCTGCCGTATCCGAGCACAGCCACCCGGCGGGCCTGCAGCACGCTCAGGTCGGCCTCGTTGTCGTAGATGATCTCTGCCATCGCTGGCTTCTCCTTGCTGTGTGCTATCTCGTTGATTACGTGTCACGCCGCGCAGCCGTTCAGAAAAATGATCCCGAACGGTGGCCCGGCTGTCACTCCGCCGCTCGGTGGCGCAGAGCCTCGGGGGGATCCCGGGGGGTCGCCCCCGGGGGCAACAGAGCCCGAACGGTGGCCCGGCTGTCACTCCGCCGCTCGGTGGCGCAGAGCCTCGGGGGGATCCCGGGGGGCCGCCCCCCGGGCAACAGAGTCCGAACGGTGGCCGGGCTGTCAGCGGCCGCTCGGTGGCGCGGAGCCTCCGGGGAACCCGGGCGCCGCCCCCCGGGACAGAGCCTGAACGGTGGCCGGGCGATCACGCGGTCCGCTCGGTGACGCGCCCGCCGTCGCCCACCGGCCGCAGCGAACGATCGGTGATCGAGCGCGCGCCGCGCCCGATGCCGACGATGCCCGACTGCACCAGTTCCTTGATCCCGAACGGCTCGAGCACGCGGACCAGCGCGTCCAGCTTGTCCCTGTTGCCCGTCGCCTCGACCGTGACCGCGTCCGGCGCGACGTCCACGACCTTGGCCCGGAACAGCTCGATCGTCTCGAGGACGTGGGAGCGCGCCTCGGTGTCCGCGCGGACCTTGACCAGCATCAGCTCACGCTGCACCGAGGCGCCCGGGTCGAGCTCGACGATCTTCAGCACGTTCACCAGCTTGTTGAGCTGCTTGGTGACCTGCTCGAGGGGATGCTCCGCGCAGTTGACGACGATCGTCATGCGGGAGATCTCGGCGTGCTCGGTCGGCCCGACGGCGAGCGCGTCGATGTTGAAGCCGCGCCGCGCGAACAGCCCGGCGATCCTGACGAGCACGCCAGGCTTGTTCTCCACCAGCACCGACAGCGTGTGCGTGCTCATGATCGGCTCCTGTTCTCGGTGTTCGTGCCGCCCGCCAGGGCGGGGCGCCCGGCCGCCCGGGACCGCGCGGTCAATCTGACCGGTCCCAGTCGGGCGCCATGTCGCGGGCGAACTGGATGTCGTCATTGCTCGTGCCGGCCGGCACCATCGGCCACACCATCGCGTCGTGATGCACCACGAAATCGACGACGACCGGGCGGTCCTCGATCTTGGCCGCGGTCTCGATCACGCCGTCCACATCCTCGGCGCGCTCGCAGCGCAGGCCGGCACAGCCGTACGCCTCGGCGAGCTTCACGAAGTCGGGGATTCTCGTCCCCCGCTGCTGCGCTCCGGCGGGCGTCCCAGCCCGAGCCGAGTTGCCCAGATCGGTGTTCGAGTAGCGCTGGTTGTAGAACAGCGTCTGCCACTGCCTGACCATGCCGAGGTTCCCGTTGTTGATCACGGCAACCTTGATCGGGATCCGCTCCATGGCGCAGGTCGCCAGCTCCTGGTTGGTCATCTGGAAGCAGCCGTCGCCGTCGATCGCCCAGACCTGCGCGTCGGGGCGGCCCATCTTGGCCCCCATCGCGGCGGGCACCGCGAACCCCATCGTGCCGAGTCCGCCGGAGTTGAGCCAGGTGCCCGGGTGCTGGTAGGAGATGAACTGCGCCGCCCACATCTGGTGCTGGCCCACGCCGGCCACGAACACCGCTTCGGGTCCCACCAGCTGCCCGATCCGCTCGATCACGTACTGCGGCGCCAGTGAGCCGTCCGCGGGCTGTTCGTAGCCGAGTGGGTACGTGGCACGCATGGTGTCGAGCTGCGCCCACCAGGCGTCGTAGTCGCCCTTGCGCCCGGCCGCCTGCTCGCTGGCCACCGCGGCCGCCAGGTCCGCGATCACCTCGCGGCAGTCGCCGACGATCGGCACGTCGGCGTGCCGGTTCTTGGAGATCTCGGCCGGATCGATGTCGGCGTGCACGATCGCGGCGTCGGGCGCGAACGAGGCGAGCTTGCCGGTGACCCGGTCGTCGAAACGCGCGCCGAGCGCCACGATGAGATCCGCCTTCTGCAACGCCCCCACCGCCGCGACGGTGCCGTGCATGCCGGGCATGCCGAGGTGCTGACGGTGGCGGTCGGGAAAGGCTCCCCGTGCCATCAGCGTCGTGACCACGGGTGCGCCGGTGAGTTCGGCAAGCTCGGCAAGGTAGGCCGACGCACGGGCCCGCAGCACGCCGCCGCCGACGAGCAGAACCGGCCGCCGTGCTTCCACGATCATCCGCGCGGCCTCGCGGACCTGCTTGGAATGCGGCCGGCTGACCGGCCGGTAACCGGGCAGCTCGAACGGGACGGGCCAGTCGAACTCGGTGGTGGCCTGCAGCGCGTCCTTGGCGATGTCCACAAGGACCGGTCCTGGGCGCCCGGTCGACGCGAGATGGAAGGCCTCGCCGATGGTGCGCGCGATGTCGCCGGGCTTGGTGACGAGGAAGTTGTGCTTGGTGATCGGCAGCGTGATCCCGGAAATGTCTGCCTCCTGGAAACCGTCGGTGCCGATCAGCTGGCTCGGCACCTGGCCGGTGATCGCCACCACAGGCACCGAGTCCATGTACGCGTCGGCGATCGGGGTCACCAGGTTGGTCGCGCCCGGCCCCGACGTTGCCATGCACACGCCCGGCCGTCCGGTGGCGAGCGCATAGCCGGCCGCGGCGTGCCCGGCGCCCTGTTCGTGCCTGACGAGCACGTGCCGCAGCTTCACCGAGTCGAACAGGGGGTCGTAGGCGGGCAGGATCGCACCGCCCGGGATGCCGAATACGACGTCGACGCCCGAATTCTCAAGCGCCCGGACGAGTGCCTGCGCACCGGTAATCCGGGGGCGCGGGGCCGGGGTGGTGGGCGGCGCTGTCGGTGTCGTGTGCTCGGTCATCGGCCTGGCTTCCTACCTGGGCTTGGCTGGTTTCATCGGATTACGGCGGCGGGCAACAAAAAACCCCTCGCGCCAGTGGCGATCGAGGGGAGCGCGCAGGTCAGAACGTGGATCAGCGGCCTGCGCGCCGACCAAGTACGAGAATCACGCTGCGTTGCACGTCACTAACCATGACGGACCTACCGCCAGGCGTCAACTTGATCACGTGATGATCTCACATTCTGAGACGGGGGTCCAGGACGCGTCGTGCCGCGGCAGCCGTTCGGGCTGATCGGGCGGTCAGGTGGCGGGGGCGGGGGCCTTGCCCTGCTCGGTCACGCCGGGACGGTAACCGGTGAGGCCGGCCCTGATCATGGCTTCGACGCCGGGAGCCGGCATCGGGCGGCCGAGCAGGTAACCCTGGCCGCGTGCGCAGCCCATCTCGCGGAGCAGTTCAAGCTGCTCCGGGCGCTCGATCCCCTCGGCCACCACGGTCAGGCCGAGGTCGTGGCCGAGCCGGACGATCGTATGGGTGAGCAGGGTGAGCGTCTCGTCCGTGCCCACACCGGAAACGAACGAGGGATGGACCTTGATCATGTCCACGGGCAACTGGCGCAGGTTACCGAGCGAGTCGTAGCCCGTGCCGAAGTCGTCGATCGCCACCCGTACCCCGTGCCGGCGCAGCTCAGCGAGCCGCCCCGCGGTTTCGCCCCGGTGCACCTCAAGCACCTGCTCGGCGACCTCGACGGTGAGCACGCTGGCGGGCAGCTCGGCGTTCGCCAGTGCGGCGAGGACCGCTTCGACGAAGCCGGGCGCGGCGATCTGCCGTCGCGAGAAGTTCACCGACACACCGATATCCCACGACGAACCGCGCCAGCGCGCGAGCAGCCCACACGCTTCACGCAGCACCCAGTCGCCGATCGGCACGATGAGACCGGACTCCTCCGCGATCCCGAGGAACTCGGCCGGCGGCACCGGCTCACCGCCGCGCCACCAGCGGACCAGGGCCTCGACCCCGGTGACGCGTGCGGTGGCAAGCTCCATGATCGGCTGGAACTCCACCGCGAGCCGCCCGTCGCTCACCGCTCGCTGCAGGTCGCTGGTGAGTTCGAGCCGCCGGACGATGTCGGCGTGCATGTGTGCGGCGAAGACTTCGACGAGGCCCCCGCCGAGGCTCTGCGCCCGCGACATCGCCACGTCGGCGTTGCGCATGACGTCCCCGGGCGTGCTGTCGCCCGCGAGCGCCACGCCGACGCTCGCGGTCAGCGCGATGCTCCGCCCCGACACGCTGAACGGCTCCGCTGAGATACACCGGGCCAGCTGTTCCGCGAGGTCGACGACTTCCCTGGCGCCCGCGCGGGCTTCCATCAGGATCGCGAACTCGTCGTCGCCCCAGCGCGCGAGCGTGTGCTGAGCGGGCACCACCCCGCGCAGCCGGCCCCCCGCCCGGATGACAAGCAGATCCCCGGCCGCGTGCCCGGCCGAGTCGGTCACCGCCGCGAAACCGTCGAGGTGCAGGAAGATCGCCGCGACCTGGACATCGCCGGGATCCTCGGCAAGGTCGCCCGCGGCCGCGCTCGCGGAGATCTGGCCCTCCCCGGCCGCCTGCGCCTGCCCGGGCGTGCCCGGCCGCCCGGTTCCGCCCGGACGCTCGCGGCGGCTTTCGTGCTCGTAGCGGCGGTCGGGCCCGCGGCGGCTGAGGACGTCGGCGACGCGCTCCTCGAAGTAGACGCGATTGGGCAGACCGGTCAGCCGGTCGTGGAAGGTCAGATGGGTCACCTGCTGCCGCAGCGCCACCTGGTCGCTGACGTCGCGCGCGGTGACGAGCAACTGACCGGGCTCGCCGGGTTGCGTATAGCGCGACACAGCGGCCTCGACGTGGCGCCAGGTCCCGTCGGCCGCGAGCACCCGGCAGGGGAAGCGGACGGTGCCTGGCTTCGCGCCCGAACCCGTGTCATCGCCGCCGTACGCGTCACCATCGGCGCGAACGTCCTCGCGGGCGTGCCCGCCGCCCGTGGCCCGGCGGGCACCATTGGGGCTGCCGTGACCGTTGGTCCCGACACCGCCCTGGCCCCTGTCACCGTGGCCCCTGTCACCGTGGCCCCTGTCACCCTGGCCGCCGTCACCCTGGCCGCTGACCGCGTCACCGGCGCCGTCGACGCGGTCGATCCCGGCGCCGTCGCCGCTGGCGCCGTCGCCGTCACTGGCGCCGTCGCCGTCACTGGCGCCGTCGCCGACGAGTCGCAGGATCTCGTGCTGGCCGGCGGGCCGGTCGTCCGGGTGCACGAACTCCGCGAGGTTCCGGCCCTCGATGCTGGCGATCATGTACCCGTACGCGGCGACGGAGGGACTGGAGTAACGGATGGTCCCATCAAGATCGCAAATGAGGACCACGTCGCTGGTCCGGTCGGCCAGTTCGCGCACGTGACCGCCTGATGCCCGGGCGGCCGCGACGGCCAGGCCGTTCTCCCTGAGCAGGCCGAGCACCCTGATCGCCAATGCGATCACCGCACCGCTCGCGACGAACACGACGACCGGGTCGACCCGGCCACCGCCGGCTACCTCGTTTGCGATGATCCCCACGGCCGCTGCGGCCATGGCCAGCGCGGAAACGATCGCCGCGGCCGGCAGCCGGGGGACGGCGGGCTCATCGCGCTGACCCCGCTCACCGCCAGCACCGGCCGCACCACCAGCACCTCTGGCACCGCTCGCACCAGCAGCACCGCCAGCACTGCGTGTACCGTTGACACCGATCGCACCGCCAGCACCTCTGGCACCGCCAGCGTTACGGTGACCATGTGTCACCCAGTAACCCGCGACCCACGGTGCCGCGGCAAGCAACAGGTATCCGGCGATCTTGGCGATCTGTTCGATACCACCCGGCTCATGCCCCCCGGCCAGGCGCACGGCCGCGCCGAAGGCGTCCCCCACCGTTATGGCGATCAGCGCCAGATACGGCAGGACCGCGCGCCGCCCGGCCACGGCCACGATCGGCAGCAGCGCACTCACGACCAAGATGCCCGCGAGCGGCAGAAGCAGGCCGAGCAGGAACGTCCGCGGGTCCTCGCCTGACCTGTGGTACTGGGCCGCGAAGATGAACAGCCAGCCGACGACGAAAAGGCCGGCCGCCATCACGTAGCTGTCCGCCAGATAGCCCCAGAATTGCTGGGTGTCCTGTTGCGGCCGGCGGGAGAAGGTCAGTCCGGTGCGGGAGGAACTTGCGGGCCGCGTGTCCCTCGCGACCTCAGCAGCCACGCTGCCGACGATCCCCACGATTGGGATGGGGCCGCTGATATGACCTGCGCTTGGTGTGTCTGGAGTGGCAGGCGTGTCCAGGGTGGCCTGGGCGGTATCCGCCGTATTGGTGGCGGGCCCGGCCAGGGTCACGATGCCGGCGACGACCGGCGCGAGAGCGAGCAGCGGGAACAGGTCGGCGAGTGTGAGCGGCGCAGGGAAGGCATTGAGCTGACCGGAAAGGATCTGCTGCCCAGCCGCTCCCAGGCACCAGAGCAGCGCGGCGGCGGCGAGCCAGCGGTAGCCCGTGCGGTCGCGGTTCGGCGCGTGAGCCGTGCCGAACCACAGGCTCACCGCGGCGCCACCGGATGCGATGACGCCCACGAGCCAGAGCCAGCCGTACGGGCCAACCGACCGCAACGTGCTCCCTCCAGGTCTTCTCGCCGCCGCAACCCAAATCGGTGAGTCCGGTCACGTTCTGACGGACCGGGTCAAATATCCTTGCGTCACGTCCTCGTAACGATCAGTTACGGCTGGACCTGCTCCGGAACTAGCTGGCCAATGGGGTGCTTGAGGCTCGCCGACACGCCGGAGCGCGGCTTTGCGCCAGGCGACGCCATTCACTGTACGTACCGAAGGTCACACTTCGATTGCGCCACGGCGGAATTAACGCGACGAATGGAGCGCGTGATCGTGCAATCCTCGCCGGCCAGAGCCTGCCTGCCAGGAAAGGGGCGGGCGAGCGGACTCCAGCCGGGCGAAATCGGCCCGCGCAAGCCGCGTACCAGCTGGTATCCCGGTCCTTACGACCCCATTACGGAACACGGGCCACAGCGGTGGTGAAACCCCCGCGTGGACAGCAAAGTCCGCCACGACCGGCACCAACGGGAGAAACCGGGATCATTTATCAGCTGCCCTGGCCGAGCCGTTCGAGGATGAGCTCGCGGACGCGGGCGGCGTCGGCCTGGCCGCGCGTGGCCTTCATCACCGCGCCCACGAGCGCACCGGCCGCCGCCACCCTTCCTGCCCGGACCTTGGCGGCCACGTCGGGGTTCGCCGCGATCGCGTCGTCGACCACGGCGGCGAGTTCACCGGCGTCGCTCACCACGGCGAGACCGCGCGCGGCGACCACCTCGTCCGGTGTGCCCTCCCCCGCGACCACCCCGGCAAGTACGTCCCTGGCGAGCTTGTCGGTCAGGGCACCCGATGCGACAAGCTCGGACACCCGGGCCACCTCGCCCGGCGTGATCGCGAGCTGGGCCAACTCGGCGCCCTGCTCATTCGCATGGCGGGACAGCTCGCCCAGCCACCATTTGCGCGCGTCGGCCGGCGGCGCGCCCGCCGCCACGGTCGCCGCGACAAGGTCGAGCGCGCCCGCGTTGCGCAACGCCGCCATGTCGAGGTCGGACAGTCCCCATTCCGCTTGCAGGCGCGCGCGGTGCACGGCCGGAAGCTCCGGCAGCACCCGCCGCAACTCCTCCACCCAGTCGGGCGGTGGCGCGATCGGGACCAGGTCGGGCTCGGGGAAGTATCGGTAGTCCTGCTCCTCCTCCTTGCTGCGGCCGGGCGTCGTCACGGCCGTATCCTCGTGGAAGTGCCTGGTTTCGAGCACGACCCGCCCGCCGCGATCGAGCACGACCGCCTGGCGCTGGATCTCGTAGCGGACGGCGCGCTCGACCGAGCGGAGCGAGTTGACGTTCTTGGTCTCGGTCCGCGTCCCCCACCGCGCCGAGCCGCGCGGCGCGAGCGAGGTGTTCACGTCACAGCGCAGCGACCCTTCCTCCATGCGGACGTCGGATACCCCGAGGGCGCGCATCAGATCACGCAGCTCGGTTACGTACGCGCGTGCGACGGTCGGCGCGAGCGCTCCGGTGCCCGCGACGGGCTTGGTAACGATCTCGACGAGCGGTATGCCCGCCCGGTTGTAGTCGACGAGCGAGTAAGCGGCACCGTGGATGCGCCCGGTCGCACCGCCAACGTGGAGCGACTTACCTGTGTCCTCCTCCATGTGGACACGCTCGATCTCGACCCGCACCACGCGCGCCCCGGTCTGCGGATCATCGACCGTGACGTCGAGCCAGCCGTCGGTGCACAGGGGCTCGTCGTACTGTGAGATCTGGTAGTTCTTCGGCATGTCGGGATAGAAGTAGTTCTTCCTCGCGAACCGGCACCATCGCGCGATCGAGCAGCGCAGCGCCAGGCCGATCTGAATCGTGTACGCCACCGCGGACCGGTTGGCCACCGGCAGGGATCCGGGCAGGCCAAGGCAGACCGGGCAGACAAGGGTGTTGGGCTCGGCGCCGAACGCGGCCGCGCAGCCGCAGAACATCTTGGTCGCGGTGCCGAGTTCGACGTGGGTCTCCAGGCCGATCAGCGGGTCGTAGCGGGCGACAGCCTCGTCGTAAGGCGCGAGCACGGCAGCAGGCGGCGCCGCGGTCCGGGTCATCGGCTCTCCTCAAGCTGCGGCGCACTGTCGGCCAGCACGTTCCCCCAGCGCGGGGCCAGTGCGGCTTCGGCCGCGGCGGCGACGCGGTACATCCGGTCGTCGGCGAGTACGGGCGCCATGATCTGCAGCCCCACCGGCAGCCCGTCGGCGTCGGAGAGCCCGCACGGCACCGACAGCGCGGCGTTCCCGGCCAGGTCGGACGGGATCGTGCACAGGTCAGCCAGGTACATCGCCATCGGATCGTCGGCCCGCTCACCGATCGGGAACGCGGTCGTCGGTGTGGCTGGTGATACGAGCACGTCCACCTGGCCGAACGCGGCGTCGAAATCCCGCGTGATGAGCGTGCGGACCTGCTGCGCCCTGCCGTAGTAGGCGTCGTAGTAACCGCTCGACAGCGCGTAGGTGCCCAGCATGATCCGGCGCTTCACCTCCGCGCCGAAGCCGGCCGCGCGCGTGAGCGACATGACCTCCTCGGCGCTGCGGGTCCCGTCATCGCCCACCCGCAGCCCGTAGCGCATGCCGTCGAAACGAGCCAGGTTGGATGAGCATTCGCTGGGTGCGATCAGGTAGTAGGCAGGCAGCGCGTAGCGGAAGTGCGGGCACGACACTTCAATGACCTTGGCACCAGCGCTTTCAAGCAGGTCGACCGCGTCCTGGAACCTGGCGAGCACACCCGGCTGGTAGCCCTCGCCACGGAACTCCATGACCACGCCTATCCGCATGCCGCTCACGTCGGGGTTTCTCGCCGCCGCGACGACCGGCGGAATGGGGGCGTCGATCGACGTCGAATCGCACGGGTCGTGCCCGGAAATGACCTCGTGCAGGAGGGCGGCGTCGAGCACTGTCCGCGCGAGCGGCCCCGGCGTATCGAGTGACGAGGCGAAGGCGACCAGGCCATACCGTGACGAGCCGCCATAGGTGGGCTTGGCTCCCACGATGCCGCACAGGGCCGCGGGCTGCCGGATCGAGCCTCCCGTGTCTGTGCCGACGGCAATCGGTGCCTGGTACGCCGCCACGGCCGCCGCCGAACCGCCCGACGAGCCACCTGGGACCCGGTCGGTGTCCCACGGGTTATGTGACGGCCCGAACGCGGAGTTCTCCGTGGAAGACCCCATCGCGAACTCATCCATGTTCGTCTTGCCGAGGATGACGACGCCGGCCCGGCGCAGCCGCGTGGTGACGGTCGCGTCGTACGGCGACTGCCAGCCGTCGAGAATCCGGGACCCGCACGTCGTCGGCATGTCCGTGGTGGTGAACACGTCCTTGAGGGCGAGCGGCACGCCCGCCAGCGGCCCAAGGGGCTCGCCCGCGGCGCGCCCGGCGTCGACAGCGCGGGCCGCCTCAAGCGCCCCCGCCGCGTTCACGTGCAAGAAGGCGTGCACCTTGTCATCGGTGCGCGCCACCCGGTCCAGGTGAGCCTCGGCGACCTCAACCGCCGAGACCTCGCCCGAGGCGATCAGGCCCGCAATGGCGGCCGCCGTCATCCGCGTGAGCGCAGCGTCCATGGTCATTCTTCCTCCAGGATCCGCGGGACCCGGAAGCGCTGTTGCTCGACCGCCGGTGCCTGCGCGAGCACCGCCTCGACGGGGAGCGGCGGGACGATCTCATCGGCGCGCAGCACGTTGGTCATGGGCACCGCGTGCGAGGTGGGGGGAACGTCGTCCGCGGCGACCTCCCGCACGCGCGCCACGGACGTGATGATCACGTCGAGCTGCGGGGCCAGATGATCGAGTTCGGCATCGTCGAGTGCGAGCCGCGACAGGCGGGCGAGATGGGCCACCTCATCACGGGTAATAGACATGCGCCCAATCCTATGGCCCGCCGCCGTAGCCCGACGAAGCGTTAATGGTGCCTCACGCAGCCGGGCCGGCCGCGAGCACCACCGTCGCCGTGTGCTGCTGGCCGAACTGATCCAGCCAGCTAATGCTGACCTTGTCACCGGGGTGGTGCGCCGCCATGATCGCGGCGACCGCCGCCTGCGAGTCCACGCTCTGGCCGTCGACGGACTCGATCACGTCGCCTGCCACCAGGCCCGCGGTGGCGGCGGGTGATCCGTTTTCGACTCCGGCGACCGTCACACCCGCGGCGGTGGCGCTGCCTGGACCGCCGGTCCCCGGACCGGTGCCTGAGGTCACGAGCGCGACACCGATGAAGCCGGTGGCGCCGATGTGGACGGTGGCTGACGACGTACCCGCCTCGATCCGCTGCGCGATAGCCGCCGCCTTGTTGATGGGAATCGCGAAGCTCTGCGTGGGCGCCGCAGTCGTTCCCGCTTGGAACTGGAAGCCCGATGACGCCGCGGTGTCCATGCCGATCACCTGGCCCGCGGCGTTGACGAGCGGCCCGCCTGAGTCACCCGGCCGCAGGTTCGCGTTGGTCCGGATGAGTCCGGTCAACTGCTCGGAGGTACCGGCGGACGAATCGGTCGCGGTGATCGCGGCACCGAGAGACGTGACCGTCCCCGTGGCGACCGACGGAGTCCCGCCCTTGCCGCCGGCGTTGCCGATCGCGACAACTTTGTCCCCGGCAGCGACCGTCGACGAGTTGCCCAGGGTGGCGGTCGTCAGTCCGGACGCACCCTGGAGCTGCAGCACCGCGATGTCGTCGCTCGCGTCGTAGCCGACGACCGTCGCCTGGTACGTGCGGCCGTTGCCTACGTCGGTGACCCTGATGGAGGTGGCGCCCTCGATCACATGGTTATTGGTCAGCACCTCACCCGACGAGGTCAGCACGATGCCGGTCCCCGCGGCCGCCCCGTGCTGGTAGCCGAGGGTGGTGTTGACATCGACCAGGCCAGGGGAGACCTTGGCGGCGATCGCCGAGGTGCTCAGCGACCTGGCGGCCGTCGCCGTGGTCGACGTCGGGATGCCCGTTGCCCAGACGGAGCCAAGCACCGCGGCCAGGACGACGGCGAGGGCTGCCGCCGCCAGGATCCAGCGCCGGCGCCGCTTCGCCGGGGGTGCCTGCGGCGGCGCGGGCGGACCGTCCCAAGGAGGCAGCGCCTCATCCGGCCCGACTGGGACCGGTGAATCGTGGATCGTGCTCATGATCGATGCTCCTTGGCGACGTGGTCTCCGGCCGTACGCCCGGCCGCGGCGCGGTGGCCCGATCCCTGCGCGGGGTGCCCGGGAGACCGGTACCGCCCGGCCCGCGCGAAGCGCTCGTACATCCGGCCGCCACCTCTCTGCGGGCCGCCACCCTGGCGGCGCTAGTTCGATGGTGGCCACGGTTTCTGAGTCGCGGCTCCGGGCTTCTTCTTGGCTGCCTCTGAGAAATCCGCACGGGGAGCAGACGATAGGCGGGGCCAAGCCTGCCTCGCTCGAACCGCTGGCCAGCAGGCTCGCGCCGCTCGCGTGGCGCGGCAAGCGAGGTTAACGCGCGGCCGGGCGGGCCGTGCCCGTGGGCAGCGCGGCGGCCGCATCCGCACGCGTGTGCTCACCCACGGTCCGACCCGAACACCCCTCGTGGGGGCGGGGAACGCCGGTGCGTTCCGTCAGCCACGCCGTGGCTGACGCCGCGTCCATGGGCCCGCTGACGAACCAGCCCTGCACAGCGTCGCAGCCCATATCGCGCAAAGCGGCGGCTACCTCGGCCGTCTCGACGCCCTCCGCGACCGAACGGATCGCGAGCGCGCGCACCAGATCGATCAGGGACTGGACGATCACCTCGTCATCGGGACTGTGCGGCATCCGGCCGATGAACGAGGAGTCGATCTTAATTTCCGACACCGGCAGGCGCTTGAGCCGCACGAGCGACGAGTAGGCCGTGCCGAAGTCGTCCAGGCTGAGCGGTACGCCCATCCTGGCCAGCGTGTCCACACACCCGGCGGCGTGGGCGGGCTCGCTCATCAGCACCCGCTCGGTGATCTCCAGGAGCAGCGCGGACGGCGGGATCGAGTGCCGCCGCAGGCCAGCGGCGATCAGGTCGGCGAGCACCGGGTCGAACAGGTCGCCCCCCGATATGTTGACCGCCACCTGTACCTGCAGGCCCGACCGCCACCAGCTAGCCGCCTGGCCGAGCGCGGTGTCGATGACGTAGCGGGTGAGGTCACGCGTCAGGTGGGACCGCTCGGACAGCGGGACGAACTGCTCGGGCGCCATCAGCCCACGGACCGGATGCCGCCATCTGACCAGGGCCTCCATGCCCACCGGCTGAGCGTCCGCGAGCGCTATCTTCGGCTGGAAGTACAGCTCGAGCTGGCCCTCGTGCAGGGCGCGGCGCAGCTCGCCGATCAGGCTCAGCCTGGCGGGTGAGTTACGGTCCTGGTCGGCCACGTAGGCCTCGACCCCGGTGCGGCGCTCCTTGGCCAGGTACATCGCCACGTCCGCGCGCTGCAGGAGCAACTCGAAGTCGGGCGCGTGATCGGGATGCAGCGCGATGCCCACGCTGGCCTCGATGTCCAGGTTCATGGCGTCCATGCGGATCGGCTCGGCGAGGGCCGCCCGCAGCCGTGCCGCGACCTCACGGGCGGCGGCCGCGTCACGCACGGTGGGCAGCAGTACGGCGAACTCGTCGCCACCCAGCCTGGCCACCACGTCGCCCGGCCGCACGCTGTGTACGAGCCGGTGCGCTACCACGCCGAGCAGCCGGTCACCGACCGGATGCCCGAGGGTGTCGTTGACCTCTTTGAAGCGGTCGAGGTCGAGCAGCAGCAGGCCGACGCGGCGACCGCGCGCGGCGGCCTCGGTGAGCGCCTGCCCGGTTCGCAGCACGAGGAACTTACGGTTCGGCAGGCCGGTGAGCTCGTCGTGCGTCGCCTGGTGCGCGCGGTTCACCGACATCGCCGCGTTCGTATAGACCGCGATCAGCGGCACCAAGAACAGCGGGACGAGCGCGGCCGACGTGTGCATGACCACCACGACGAGTGGCGCGACCGCAAGCAGCGCGACGTTCACGAGCACCTGGTAGGGCAGGTCCGCGCGGATCGTGCGGATGATGGAGGCGCGTGCGTGCAGCGCCACGGCGACCGCGACGAGGGCGATGTTGCAGCAGAAGAACACGGCCGCGGCGATGGCGACCTGGGCCACGTGCGGGCCGGTGGGCACCCACGGGCTCGCCGGGCCAGCGTGCACGCCGGCGGCCGTCAGCACGGCCGCCGCGGCGCCAAGGCTGAGCGTGTACTGCGCGGCGTTGAACGCGTTGCGGTGCGGCGCGTGGCGCATGACAGTTCCCGCGATCAGGGTCGCGGCGGCCTGGAGGACGGCGGCGGCGGGCAGCCCCCAGTAGATCAGGGCGGCGAAGCTGAACGTGATCGACGCGGCCGCCGCGTCCGCTACCGACTTCCCTGGTGTGATGATCGGCCGAAGCTCGCCGCAGACGACCAGTAGAGCGAGCATCCACCACAGTGGGCTGCCGGCCAGCAGCCGGAGGTCGGCCGACCGCAGCCCGGCCACCGCCCACGCGATGACAAGCGCGCCGGCCACCGTGACGACGGCCAGGTACAGCCACAGCGGCGAACCTGGCCGCGGCCCCTTATCCCGGGTGTCGCTGGCTTCCTGCATCATTTCCTCGCGGTGGGCTTGACCGCCCAAACGTGCGCGCCGACGGCTGCCGATGCGGCGCCCCCTGATCACGGCCGCCCTGAGATGACTATGGCGAAAATACCACTTCATGAAACCGATTGCGTACTTTCCGTTACAACATCGCGGTTAGTGTTGCGATTCATCGGCAGCAGCGGCGCCCGCGGCAGCGGCGCCCGCGGCAGCGGCATCCGCGGCAGCGGCATCCGCGGCACTGGCATCCGCGGCGCTGACGTCCGTGGCGCTGACGTCCGTGGCGCTGACGTCCGTGGCGCTGACGTCCGCGGCCGCGGGGGCCGCCGTGACAGCGGCATCCGTGGCCACGACCGCCGCGGCCCGCGCCGCGTCAGGGCCGTGCGCCAGAAGCTCGCGGAAACCCGGTTCCGCGAGCACGGGGACGCCCAATTGCACGGCTTTGTCATATTTCGAGCCTGGATTGTCGCCGACCACGACGAAATCGGTCTTCTTCGACACGGACCCGGTTACCTTGCCGCCAAGCTCCTGGACCGCCTCGGTCGCGGAATCACGGCTGAAGGTCTCAAGCGATCCCGTGATTACCACGCTGAGCCCCGCCAGCGGGCGCGGCCCGCGCGCCGCTTCCTCGGCCATCCGCACCCCGGCGGCGCGCCACTTCGCAACGATCTCCCGGTGCCAGTCCACGCCGAACCACTCCACGACCGAACCGGCGATGACCGGCCCGACCCCCTCCGCCACGGCCAGCGCCTCCTCCGGAGCGGCGGCGATCGCATCGAGCGAGCCGAACTCCCGCGCGAGCGCCTGCGCCGCGGTCGGTCCCACATGCCTGATGGACAGGGCGACGAGTATGCGCCACAGCGGCCGCTGTTTCGCCTCGTCCAGGTTGCGCAGCAACTTGTGCGTGTTGACCGTGAGCTCGCCCTGCTGGTTGACGAAGAACCGGCTGCGCCGCAGCGCGTCCGCGGACAGCGTGAACAGGTCACCCTCATCGGTGATCAGCTCCGCGTCGAGCAGCGCCGCGACCGCCTCGTAGCCGAGCACCTCGATGTCGAAGGCGCTGCGGCCAGCGAGGTAGAAGAGCCGCTCACGAAGCTGGGCGGGACAGGACCGGGTGTTGGGGCAGCGCCAGTCGACCTCACCCTCGTCGCGCGCGAGGGGCGTGCCGCACGCCGGGCACTCCCGTGGGAAGACGAACTCACGCTCGGAACCGTCCCGCAGCCCGGCGACCGGCCCGACGATCTCGGGTATCACGTCGCCGGCCTTCCTGAGCACCACGGTGTCGCCGATCAGGACGCCCTTGCGCCGTACCTCGTCCTCGTTGTGCAGGGTGGCCTGCGCCACCGTCGAGCCGCTCACCTTGACCGGCTCCATCACCGCGTACGGGGTGACGCGCCCGGTGCGGCCGACATTCACCTTGATCTCAAGGAGCTTGGTGTTCACCTCATCTGGTGGGTACTTGTAGGCGATCGCCCAGCGCGGCGCCCGGCTGGTCGAGCCGAGCCTGCGCTGCAGCGCCACCTGATCGACCTTGACCACCACACCGTCGATCTCGTACGGCGCGTCGTGCCTGTGCTGGCCGTAGTAGGCGACGTACTCCCGCACCTGGTCCAGGTCAGAGACCACCCGGTACTTGTCGCTGACCGGCAGGCCCCAGGCCGCCAGCCGCTCATACGCGTGGGCCTGGGTCACCGGCTCGAAACCGTCGCGCGCCCCGATGCCGTGCACGATCATGCCGAGCGCCCGGGAGGCGGTCACCCTGGGATCCTTCTGCCGCAGCGAACCGGCCGCGGAGTTGCGCGGGTTGGCGAAGGGTGCCTTGCCCTCCGCCACCAGCCGCTCGTTCAGCTCCTCGAACGCCCGCACCGGCAGGTACACCTCGCCTCGCACCTCGAGCAGATCAGGGACGTCCGCACCGGTCAGCCGCATGGGCACGTCCGCGATCGTCCTGATGTTCGGCGTGACGTCTTCGCCGGTACGCCCGTCACCACGGGTGGCGCCGCGGACCAGCCGGCCACGCTCGTAGACGAGCGCGACCGCAAGCCCGTCGATCTTCAGCTCACACACGTAGTCGCCCGCTTCGGCGGCGCCGCCGAGGGAACGCGCCACCCGCGCGGCCCACGCGGCAAGCTCCTCGTCGGAGAACGCGTTGTCCAGGCTCTGCAGGCGCTCCAGGTGCGCGACGGGCGTGAACTCGGTGCTGATCTTCGCACCGACCTTCTGCGTGGGCGAGTCGGGGGTGCGCAGGTCCGGGTACCTGTCCTCGAGCTCGCGCAACTCGACCATGAACTTGTCGTAATCGGCGTCGGAGATGACCGGCGCGTCGAGCACGTTGTAGCGGTAGTTGTGCTCGTCGATCTCCTGCGACAACTCGGCGTGCCGCTCACGCGCGGCCGGAGGTGCCTCGGCCGCCTCGGGCACACCATCGGCCTGCGGCACCTCGGGCACCTCGGCCCCGTCGGCCTGATCAGTGGGCATCGGCTCCGTTCTCCCGTCAGCTTTCGAGCTCCTCGCGCAGCGCCCGCGCCGCGTCGCGGCAGCGCCCGAGCGCCGCGCGGGCATACTGGGGCGACGCGCCCGCGAGCCCACAGGCGGGCGTGAGAACCACCCGCTCCGCGCACCACTGGGCCGGCAGGCCGAGCCGGCGCCACAGCCCCGCGACCCGGCCGACGATCACGTGCACGGTTTCGAGGCCGGCCGGGTCAGGTGACCCGGCCGTGCCACCCGTGCGCAGCCGGTCAGACTGTGCTGGCCCGCGGGGGCTCCACCCCACGGGACCCCCCGCACCAGTGGATGCCGCATTCGCGGCAGCCGCCCCAGAATAAATCTCACCGGCGCCTGCCTGGCCACCCGGCACGGCCGGCAGCACCCCGGCCAGCAGCCCGAGACCGGCCTCGGCGAGTTCCGCGACCGAGTCCTCGTCGTCGCGCCGCAGCAGGCTGAGGTCGAAGGACACCCCGCGCGCGCCCGCTCCGCCGATCAGCAGCAGCGGCGGCAGGTTGGCGCAGCAATGCACGATCCCGAACGACTCCGGTGCCGCCTCGAATACGCCACGGATTCCTTCCTGCGCGACCGGCGTCTCGACGGGTGGCAGCCGGCCGTACCCGCTGGCGGTCGGCACCGCCCCCGCGAGCACGGCGGGCAGTGCGGGCTCGTCGAGCTGCAGCAGAATGCGCGCACCCGGCAGCCGCTTGGCGACCTCGGCGACGTGCGACGCGACACCCTCGGCCAGCGATCGGGCCAGGTCACGCACCGCGCCCTGGTCGGCGAGCGCGGGATGGTGGCCGGAAAGCTCGATCGTCGCGGCCAGTGTCCACGGGCCACACACAGCGATCTTGAACGGTCCCCGGTAGCCGGCCGTGATCTCTTCGAGTGCGTCGAGGTCGTGGGCGAGGAATCCGCGGGCGCGGCGCAGATCCCTGCCTTCGCTCGCGGTCAGGCGCCAGCCGGACGGTGTGGTCTCCACCGGCATGTCGACGAGCAGCGCGGCCGTACGGCCGATCAGGTCGGCGCCAGGGCCGCGGCCGGGCAGTTCGGGGAGGAAAGGCAGGTCAGGCAGCTCACCAAGGACGACGCGGAGCACCTCGGCCGGATCCGTGCCCGGCATCGAGCCGACGCCGGTGGCGCTGCCCGGCGGCCAGGGGAACGCCGCTTTCTGCTGATCAGTCACACCGCCGAGCTTAGAGGGCACTTCAAGTGTGACTCGAGCCGACGACATCGCGCGGCAAACTTGTGACGTTTGGCAGCTTTACACCGTAGTTGTCCCGATTCCTGGGTAACTGTATCGATATGTACCGACTTGTATCAGGTGCAGCCGAGCCGCATCTGAGCTATAGGCAAGGTGAAGTACGGCCGTGCGGCGCGATCACTTGCCAAGGTGATCGCAATGCGAGGCCATGGGGGGAAGCATGTCGTTCCAGGCGAAGGCGCTGTTGCCGGCGGGGAATGATCCTCAAGCGGCACACCGCGTCTTCTACCAGGTGGCCAGGGACAAGCTCACGCTGCTGAACGCGCCGGAAGATTACTTGCTCACAGAGGGCCTGGCGGCCGCGCTGAGACGCGAGGGGCGGCGCCCACTTTGGCTGCGGCTGGGCACGCAGGACCGCGACCCCGGGACGTTCCTGGTCTCCCTTGCGGCGGCGGCGCAACGCTCGCACCGCGACATGGCGCGGACCACACTGGACCTGATGCGCGCAAGGCCCGGGCCCGTTTACGGCTGGCCGCCGCTGTTCGCGCAGCTTGCCGCCGATTTAGGCGCCCGGCTGGCAGAGCACGGGGCGCTGGTGCTCGAGAACGTGCACCACATCTGGGCGGGAACGGGCACGTTCGCGCTTTTCCGTACCGAACTGCTGCCGAGATTGGCGGATGCCGCACCATGCGTGCTGCTGGCCTCCGGCAGTCCGCCGCCGGGCGCGCTCGGCGATTGTGTACGCCGCAGCGGTGCCGAGTTGCGCGCGCCGGCCGGCGCCGTGCTCAGGGTTCTCGACGAATGCGCGCCCACGATGCCGGGCCGCGTGCGCGACCGGGCGGCCGCCGTGATCGCTGGGCAGCCGACGGTGCTGGCCGGTCTGTGTGCCGCCGGCCGCGTCGCCGGCCGCGGCGACCTGGCCGGTGTACTCGAGCGGGCCAGCTGCGAGGCCGAATTGCTGACCCGGCTCGCCGAGGTGCTGCTGACCGATACCGACCGTGCCGGGCGGCGCGCCCTGGGGCTCGCGCTGCGGATCAAGTACGCTCACCCCACCGCGGAATGGGCTGCGACGGGCGACGGCCACGTGCCCGTGGGGCCGTGGCTGCAGGCTCTGGAGGATGGCTGGGCACGCGTCAGGACGTGCTGGAGCCGGCCACTGCGGGCAGCGCTTGGCCAGCAGGCCATGCCGGACCGGGAAACGCTGCACCGGGCGGCGGACTGGCTACTGCGGGCCAGCGCGGGTGAACACGCGATCCCCCTGTATCTCGAGCTGGGCGACCACGAGTGCGCCGCACGGGCGATCGCGGGCCAGGCGGAGGTCCTGATGGACCTCGGCCAGTGGCTGACAATGGACGGCTGGCTCGCGCAACTGCCTGCCCGCGTGCTCGCCGAGTTTCCGGTGCTCGGGTACGCCCGGGCGGAAATGGCAGCCGCCCGGAACGACGCCGGTACCGCGCGGCGCCTGTTCGACAGCGCGGCAGCACAGTTCTCGGTGCACAACGACCTTGACGGCGCATGCCGCAGCATGCTGGCCGCAAGCGCCGTCGCGGCGGACGCCGGGGACCTGGCCGCGGCCCGGGCCCAGGCGCGGGCCGCCGGCTCGCTCGCCGGCGAGGCCAGCCTGACCGGGATGGGGATGTGGGCGGCCTGGCAGGAGGGCCGCACGGCACTGGTCGCGGGAGATACGGACGACGCGCTTGCGTTGTTCGCCGATGCTGCGGCAACGGGCTGCGGTGACGGCGCCGCCGAGCCGATCCGGGTGGCAGGCCAGATCGCCCGGCAGGTGGAAGACCTGCGCCGGCGACGGGAATCCCATCGCGAGGCCGTGGCCACCCTCAGCCACGCCGAGCATCAGGCACTGAGCGAGTTGCTCGCGAGCGTCAAGGCGGCAGGCTGCCGGGGCGACGGGCTGCCCGGAAAGGATGGCTGGTCACGGGCGCCGCCGCCGCTGAAGCTGCCCGGCCTGGGTGAGGCGGCGGAGCCGCCGCGGGGTACCCGGCACGGGGGATCATGGGCGAGGCTGCGCCGCGCGCTACTGCCGCACAGGTTCGCCGGGGACCAGCGCCCGCCCCCCGGCGGTCACGGTATCAGCGGTGCGCCGCTTCCCCGGCCGCCCGGCGGCGCGGCAAGCCTCCCGCCGCCGTCGCGGCATGCGGCGCAGGGCGGCGCCCTTCGCGCGGGGCGGATCACCGAGGCCACGGGGACCGCGGTAACCGGCCGGCGCGCACGGCGGCCCGGGCCGGAGCTCGCCGTCCATCTTCTCGGGCCGCTGTGTGCCACCGTCAACGATGTCTCCGTCGAGGGCTGGTCGAGCGGCCGCTGCCGTTCGCTGTTCGGCTACCTGCTGACCCACCGTCAGCCCTGGCCGCCCCGCGAGGTCCTGATGGAGGTGTTCTGGCCGCAGTCGCGGCCGGCGGCCGCCAGGAACAACCTGAACGTCGCCATGCACGGGCTGCGGCGGATGCTGCGGCAAGCCACCGATGTGCAGGTGATTTTGTACGCCGGCGGCGTTTACCGCATCCACCCCGACATGCGCCTGTGGCTGGACGTCGAGGAGTTCGACCAGCGGGTGGACCTCGGCCGCCGGCTCGAGGCGACGGGCGAGCCCGGCCGGGCGACGGAAGAGTACGAGTTCGCGGCTGGGCTCTACCGCGGCGACTTCCTCGCCGAGGACCCCTACGAAGACTGGGCCGCCCTGACCAGGGAACGCCTGCGCCTTGCCCATCTCGAGGCACTCGGCCGTCTCAGCAACCTTCACTTCGCCGGGGGGAAATACGCCGCGTGCGCCGCCCTTTGCCAGCGCATCATCGAATGTGACCCCTGCCGCGAAGACGCCCACCGCCGCCTGATGCGCTGTTACAGCAGGCAGGGCCAGCCCCATCTGGCGCTGATGCAGTACCGCGCGTGCATCCGCACTCTCGCGGGCGAACTGGGTGTCGAGCCGGACCCGGCCACGGTGGAACTGCACGACCAGATCCGGCACCACGAGCCGACATGAATCGCCGTTGTAGGATCCGCGGATCAATGAGCAAATCCCGATGATCAACTGAGCACCCGATGAGCAAAATCCGGGCTTCGTGTGACTGAGCGCCGAGCTTGGCATCTCGAACGGCCGCAACTCGGCAGTTTCAGCGAGCTTGGGCATGAAGGTTGGCATTCGTTGGGCAGGATGGTTGGCACCTGAGCCCATCAGAGCGCGGGCCTTGCACGGGAGACGCTGACAGTCGGGGTCGATCGAAGAGCGATGCCACACTCGATGCCCAAATGCCAAACTCGCTGCCCAGTCACACTTCGTGAGCAATAGGGGCGCAACTCCGTTTCGGCCGCCGGTCATGTTTGAGGCGCGCAGATTGCCCGGTGCGGTCTCGTGAAATGGTACTGCCAGTCGGCTGGCCGAGCACCGTCAGGAAGTGGCTGGCAGCGTTGCCCCAGGCAGCGGAGCAGCGGAGGGCATGCCGCTTATCCTGGCGGGGTCGTTGGCTGGCTGCTCGTGCGTGGGTGGCGTGGCGTGAGATGCCGGCCGAGCGGGCGGGAGGATGGCGCTCCCGGCGGACTGGCCGGGGGTTCGAGGGCTGAGGTTGGCGGGCCGGCGGGCGGGGGGTTGAGGAGCCGGGCGCGGGCTTGCCCGGCGTCGGGGCGGTGCAGGTCCTCGATGATGGCCAGGGCTTGCTGCCAGGCGCGGCGGGCCGCGTCCTGATCCCCGGCGGCCTGGTGGGCGTCGCCCAGCCGCAGGAGCACGTCGGCCTCGTGGTTGGTGTCGCGGATCTGATGGGCCATGTCGCAGGATCGCTGGTAGCAGGCGATGGCTTCGGTGTGGTGGCTGAGAAGGTAGTGGGCGTAACCGAGGCTGTCCCACGCCGCGGCCTCGGCCCAACCGTCGCCATGTGCCTGGAGCATGCTGATGGCCTGCTCGCAGTAGCCGACGGCGCGCTGGGGTTCTCCCAGGTGAGCCAGGGCCCAGCCGATTCTGTTGAGGGCTGAGCCCTGCCCGGCTGCGCGGCCGGCTGTGCGGTACAGGTCCAGGGCTTGCTGACCGTGGACGAGGGCCTCCTGATAGCGGCCCTGCACGTCGAGGATCCGGTCGAGCTCGTCGTGAACGCGGGCCTGGCCGGTGTCGTCATTGAGCTGGGTGAAGAGGGTGAGGGCGCGCAGCAGGTGGGTGCGGGCCTCATCCAGCGGGCCGTATCCGTGGGCACGGAGGGCACTGCCCAGGCCGCAGTGAGCGTGTGCCTGCCCGGTCACATCGCCGGCCTGCCCGGCCGCGGACAGGGCGGTGCGCTGGGCCCGGGCAGAGTCGTGCCAGTGCCCGCGGATGTCGGCGAAGTTGTCAAAGGCCCGGCAGATCTGCCAGGCGTGGGTGACCAGCCCTCCTCCCGCGGCCTCGGCGATGGCTGCCAGCAGCACCGGGCGCTCGGCCTCGAACCAGGCCAGCGCCTGCTCATACCCGGCGAGATCCTCAGCCCCGGCCCCGGGACGGGGCGGCTGGGCCAGGGGCGGCGGCTCGCGGGCGGGCCGCAGCAACACGCCCGCGGCGCGGCCGGTGTGCAGGTAGTGGTCCAGCACCCGGCACAGGGCGTCGCGGCGCATGGTGTCGCTGTCAACAGCGCTGGCCTGCTCGGCGGCGTAGGCCCGCACCAGGTCATGCATGCCGAACCGGCCCGGGACGTGCTCGGTGAGCAAGTGCGCCCGGGCCAGCGCGGCGAGGGCCTCGCGGGCGTCCCGGGGCCCGAGGCCGGCCAGGCTGGCGGCCGCCGCCGCGGAGATGTCCGGGCCGGGATGGATACCGAGCAGGCGGAACAACGCGGCGGCGGGCGGGTCCAGGTGACGGCAGGACCACGACAGCACGGCCCGCATGCTGGTGGCCGGGTCCCCGGCGTCCAGCGCGTCCAGCCGCCCGCGGACATCCCGCAGTTCCGCCGCCAGCACAGCGAGGGGAAACCCTGGCCGGGCGGCGGCGCGGGCGGCCACGGCGCTCAGCGCCAGCGGCAGCCCCGCGCACAGCCCGGTCAGCTCATCGATGGCCTGCGGCTCGGCTGCCGCCCGGTCCGGGCCCAGGTGGCGGGCCAGCAGCTCCCGGGCCTCGGCCGCGGGCAGCAAGCCCAGCGGCAGCGGGCGGGCACCCTCGGCAGCGACCAGCCCGGGAAGCTGGCTTCGGCTGGTCACGACCACCAGGCAGGCCGCGGTGCCGGGCAGCAGCGGCCGCACCTGGGCGGCGTCCCGCGCATTGTCCAGCACCACCAGCACCCGCCGACCTGCCAGCACGCTGCGGTACAAGCTGGCCTGCGCCTGCGGGTCCACCGGGATCCGCGCCGGGTCCACCCCGAAGGCATCCAGGAAGCCCCGGACCGCCTCAGGCGGCGCCACCGGCGCATCGGCCGGGTCAAAGCCCCGCAAGTTCACATACAGCTGCCCGCCGGGGAACCGGCCAGCGACCTGATGCGCCCAGTGCAGCGCCAGCGCCGTCTTGCCGATCCCCGCCATCCCGCCGACCGCCGAGATCACCACCGGCCCCGCACCGCCCCCGCCCGCCGGCCCGCAAGCGGCCCGGTCCAGCAGGCTGGTCAGCGCGGCCAGCTCCGCCGACCGGCCCACGAAATGCGCCGTGTAAGCGGGCAACTGGCGCGGTACTACCACATCAGCTGCGGAAGGCCGGCGCTGGCCTGGCACGCCTACCGGTGATACCCGGCCAGGCGCCCCGAACCCGCCCTGGCGGGCGCGGCGGTCCCGGCGGCGCATCTCCTCCGCGACCTCGACCAGCACCGCGTGCCGGCGCCGCCACCAGGCCAGCACTGCCGGGTCGCCGCCGGTACAGGCCTCCACCAGCGGCCGGACCACCCGGTCCCAGTCCGGCGGGCGCTTGATCTCCCCGGCCAAGATCGCATACAGCTGCGTCCTGCTCAGGCCCAGCTGCCGGGCCAGGGTCACCGGATCAGCCCCCGAGGCCCGCCGCAGCTGCCGCAGCGCCGCGCAAAACTCAGCGACCGGCCCGGCCGCCGCTTCCCGCGTCACCGAAACCCCGCCTCCCCCGGCATTTCCCGGGACCGTCAGGTCCTGCCGTAACGCCTGCATTCTACGACCGCCGGGCTGGTCATTCCCGAAACAGCAGCGCTGCGTGACCCGCCCGCCCCTGCCACACACACCTGCCGGCCCCACCCGTCGCGCCAGCTCTTCCTAATCTTGTCCAGTTGAGGGTGGCGAAGGGTGTTGGTGTTGACCTGGTGACCGCCGTTTATACCTGGATGACTCGGTCGTTGGGTGTCCAGGTTTAGTTGGCGGATTCGGTTAATCGACATACTCGCGCAGCCCGGCTCACGCAAACTACGTTGACACGTACGCCCGGTTGCGTTGACGCCGCTTACCGAAGCCGGCTCGCCATCGACTTACGTCTACATAACGAAACCTGGCTGTGGTGGGGTCTGTCGTGCGTCGGGGTGAGGGGACTATCGTTTTTGGTGGCGTTCGGCCTGCCTGGTCCATCCCGCGAGGTTGTCCCGTACGAGCAAGGTGCTGGGGTGCTCGGGTCCGTGGACCTGCTCCCACCGGGGCAGCAGTGCGGCGAGCTGGTCGCGGGCGGCGGCCGGGTCACCCGCCTCCCCGGTCCAGAAGGCCAGGTCGCTGCGTGCCAGCAGGGTATGGGGGTGCTCCGGCCCGGAGGCCCGCTCCCGCACCGGCAGTAGCGCGGCGTACTGGTCGCGGGCGGCGGCCGGGTCACCAGCCCGCCCGGTCGAGCCTGCAAGATTGCTCCGCATTGCCAGGGTGTAGGGGTGCTCGGGTCCGGAGATCCGCTCCCGCAGGGGCACCAGTGCGGCGAGCTGGTCGCGGGCGGCGGCCGGGTCACCCGCCTCCCCGGTCCAGCCGGCGAGGTTGTGCCGTGCCAGCAGGGTGTCGGGGTGCTCGGGTCCGGAGATCCGCTCCCGCAGGGGCACCAGCGCGGCGAAGTGGTCCCGGGCGGCGGCCGGGTCACCCGCCCGGCCGGTCCAGTCCGCGAGGTTGTTGCGTACCGCCAGGGTGTCGGGATGCTCGGGTCCGTAGACCCGCTCCCACCGGGGCAGCAGCGCGGCGTACTGGTCGCGGGCGGCGGCCGGGTCACCCGCGCGACCCATCCACTCCGGCGCCGCGAGGTTGTGCCGTGCCAGCAGGGTGTCGGGGTGCCCTGGTCCGGAGAACTGGTCCCGCACGGGCGGCAGTGCGGCGCCCCGGTCACCCGCCTCCCCGGTCCAGTCCGCGAGGTGGCGCCGTAGCTGCAGGGTGTGGGGGTGCTCCGGTCCGGTGAGCCGTTCGAGCTGGGGCAGCAGTGCGGCGAGTTGGTCACGGGCGGCGGCCGGGTCACCCGCCTCCCCGGTCCAGTGCGCGAGGCGGACCCGGGCCAGCAGGGTGTCGGGGTGCTCCGGTCCGCAGGCCCGGTGCCGCAGGGGCAGCAGCGCGGCGAGTTGGTCGCGGGCGGCGGCCGGGTCACCCGCTCGCCCGGTCCAGCCGGCGAGGTTGTGCTGCGCCGCCAGGGTGTCGGGGTGTTCCGGGCCGAGGACCTGCTGGCAGGCGTGGAGCATGACCTGCGATTGGGACTGGGCGGTGGCGTAGAGGCCGATCGCCCCGAGGTAGTCGGTTGCCTGGCGGGCCGCGGCGGCGGCGTGGCTCATCACGGTGGGGTCGCGGTTGGTGGCCGTCACGGCGGAGACCAGATACAGGGCGTGCGGGGTCAGTAGTTGCCAGGCCGGCCAGCTGGTGGGTTGTTCGGGCGGATCCGGGGCGCTGGTGACGGCGTGGTACAGCAGCGCGGCGGCGAGCGCCACCGTCGTGGCGGTCTGCCCGGACTGGTCAAGGTGGTGGCGGCTGGTGTCGCGGATGAGCGGGTGCAGCCGCAGTGTCGCCGCCACCGGGTGCTGGTGTGCGTTGTTCTCGGGCGCTGTGTGGGCGCGGTTCAGGTCGACCAGTCCCAGGCCGGCCAGCGCTTGCAGGAGGCCCCGCAGCCGCGGTGGGTTCAGGTCCGCAAACAGCGGTGAGACCGCCATCACCGCGGGATCCAGCAGTTGGCAGGGGATGGGGCTGTCGGCCAGGACGGCCAGCAGCCGCAGCAGGGCCCGGGCCTGTGCCAGGCCGCGCTGGGCGAGGAGGTCCAGCGACAGTTCCCAGGTCCGATCAATGACCCGTCGGGCCCGGGCGTCCCGGAGTGCCTCCGCAGGATGATCGAACACCGCGGTCACGCCATCGGTGGTCAGGGCCCGCTGATAGGCCGTGAAGGTGGTGATCGCCCCGGGAAGGGGTAGCTGGTTGGCGTCGGCGAGGTAACGGCCGGCCAGTCCAAGCGCCAGTGGCAGGCCACCCAGCCGGCCCGCCAGGGCGGCGGCCTGCTCAACAGTGCCCGCGCCGGGCCCGGCGTGGTCGAGGAGCACCCGCGCCCCGTCGGCGGCTGGCAGCACATCGACCGGCTGCAGCCGGCACCACTCTCGCCCGCGGACCGGGTCGGTGGCCGTCCAGACTGACGCTCGCCGGTCCCGGCTGGTGACCAGGATCGCCCCGCTGCGGGAGAGCACCGGCCGGACCCAGCCGCGGCCGGCGGCGACCACCTCATCGGCCGGGGCCAGGATGTGCGGGTCGTCGGCGTTGTCGATGACCAGCAGCCACCGACCCGAATACGCCGCCAGACCACGCCACAGCAGGTCGGTGGCGCTGCCCAGCCCGGACCAGGCCCGGTCGATCTCCGCATCGGTGGCGCCGACCTGGGCCGCGAGTTCCCGCATGCCCGTCTGCAGATCGGCCGCGGTTGCCGCGGAAACCCACCATACCCGCACACCGCGTTGACGCAGCTGCTGCGCCACCGCCAGCGCTACGGTCGTCTTGCCGGATCCACCCATGCCGTGCAGCACCCGCACCCGCACCACCCGCCGCGGTCCTCGCCGGGCCCACCAGCGGTCCAGCCCGACCAGCTCGGTGATCAACACGGCCCGGCCGCGGACCTGCTCCTCCAGCAACCCCAACGGCGGGTCCAGCGAATGCACGCCCGGCCTCCCACCACCCGGCGCAAGCGGCGCCGCGACTGGCGGCGTGTCACGACGCAGTTGCACGATACCCAGCAGCACCTGCGCGACCCCGGTGAGCAATCCGCCGAGGGCTAAGAATGATCCGGCCACACGCGACTGACCGCTGTCGTTTAGCGACAGGGCAACCAACCACACACACCCCGCCGCGGCGAACACCACCCCGGTCAGCAGCAACGACCACCAGCGCCACCGCCGGCGGTGCACACCCACGGCTACGACCCGGGAACCCGGCCGCGGCATCAGCCGGCCCGACCCAGCGGCTCATGTCCAGCCGGAACTCCCCGTCGGGCTGCACCCGATGATGCGGTGAGGTCGCGGCCGATGCGGGCCTGCAACACTGCCGGCGCGGTTTCCGGCGCGTCGAGGGCCCGACGGGCCCGGCCGTATCCAGACGGCCAGCGAGCCAGCAGGTCTGTCAGCTCGGCACAGGCGTCACCGATCGCGCTGCTGGCAGTGTGCGTGACTCCTGCCCTCGCGCCGACGGCCAACACTGCCACGATCAACTCGGTCTCGGTCATCACGGTCCCTATGTCTCCGACGTCCGGCCAATTCTCGCAGTCCGCCGCCGCCCGGTCACTCCAAGAAGTCGGCCGCGACGTCCGAAGCCCATCACCGAATGGGTCATTCGATCGCGGCGCGAGGAAACCAACCAGGTAACCGCCGAGGTGCGTTCGACGACGCGCGTGACTCGCCAACTAAACCCGGACGCCGCCAGATCATCCGCCATCTTGACCT
>WNFJ01086294.1_pt1 | contig 32553 bp, 31 predicted proteins | sample 5400461 | NCBI WGS metagenome assembly WNFJ01 (sample SAMN13153349, study PRJNA577476) | soil metagenome | isolation source: 115 cm saprolite on Douglas fir-dominated hillslope | place: USA:California | collected 2013-09-17
ATAACGGAGCGTGATGATGCCGAGTCTCGCGCAGAAATTATCCCGGTGGATGTCCTCCCAGCGATCTTCGACCGGATGCGCCGCCGAACCGTCGAGTTCCACCGCGACGCCGAACGGCTCGTACAGATTGTCGAGATATCCCGACCGCGGAAACCGCGTTCCCCGGACGAACCTCGCCTGCCGCGTGGCAGTCGGCAGGCCGTGCGCCTCTTCCACGTCGCGCACGTAGCGGTACTCCAGGTACGAATGGACGCCGTCGGCGATCAGCGGGAGCGCGCCGAGGATCTCGTCGCGCCAGCGCACCCGCCTGCGCATGCCCACGGCCGCGCGCACCAGCTGCGGGGTGACGAGCCGGCGCCCGCATCCCCGGCTCAGCCAGGAGAACGCGTCATCGAAGCTGGCGCTGAGCTGGGTAAGGTCGACCAAGGTCTCCTGGACCCTGGTCCGCGGTGGCGTCCGGGCCGGATGCCGGACGGCGTCGATCCGGCCGGTGCGGTGCACGACGATGCGCGGCGCAAGCTCATGCCGCTCACCGGGGGGTATCCGGACGCGGTGGTCATGGCCGACGGTCACGTGAATGACCCCGCTTGGCCGGTCAGCCAGGCCGTCCAGCTCAGCCGCCGTGTGATGGCTGAGCGTGGCCCCGGCCCCGGCGCGCAGCACGCCGGCCCACAGCTGGGACTCGCGCGGCGGGTCTCCGGTATACGTCGCGTAGATCCCGCGGTAGAGCTGCCGCCAGCGGCCACCGCGCAGCAGCGTGTCGATGGTCGCGGGATCGAGACCCACGGCGGCAGCCTGCCAGCGCGCGATCACCCCGCGCTGCAGGTCAAGTAGCCAAGCACACTCATCTGACAGAGGAGCCGACATGCCGCCAGGCTCCCGCGTCGGCCGGGAATGTACGGCCGCCGGGACGGACGGTGGACGGCGGCGACTCACGTGATCAACATGTGGACGAGCGGGCCCGGATGTCGGTGGTGGCGTGTATCAGCCGCGCCCGCCCCGTTGATGGGACAGTTCAGCCGATAGCCCACAGGTAGGTGCTGCCGCTGCCGTCGGGTTACGGACCCTGCGGCCCGAGGATCGCGGCGAGCACCCGGTCGGTGTCGGCCAGATCGGGAAGGACGGCGTGCGCGCCGGAGGCGGTCAGCTCGGCGGCGCTGAAGCCGCCGGTGGCCACGCCGACCGCCCGGGCCCCGGTGGCCAGCGCGGCACCGACATCGAACGGCGTGTCGCCGACCAGCACGGTGGCCTGGCCATCGAAACCGCCCCCGTAGGCCAGGGCCGCGCGGCGCCGCGCCACGGGCACGAGCTCCGCCCGGACCTCGTGGGCGTCGCCGTAGGCGCCGGCATCCAGGTCGAGGTGGCTGGTCAGGCCGACCGGGCGGAGCTTGACCTCGGCCAGCGGGCGGATGTTGCCGGTCAGCAGCGACTGGACCACCTCGGGCCCGGCTCGCCCGTCACGCAGGGCGGCCAGGGCCTGAGCGGCACCCGGCAGCGCCCGGACTCGTTCCCGGGCCAGGTCGGCCAGGTCCGGAGCGCGGGTAGCCATCAGGGCATGGAACGCGTCGACCCGCCGGCGTGGCTCGGGCACGCCGGCCAGGGTCAGCACCTCGATGGCGATGGCCCGGTCGGTCCGCCCGGCCATCGACCCGGGCTCCGGCATGTCCCGGCTGAACATCTCCCGGAACGCGATCTGGTACAGCTCCCGCCCGGTCCCGCCCGAGTCGAGCAGCGTGTAGTCCACATCCCACAGCACGAGCAGCCGGCGCACGCGCAGACGGTATCAGCAAGCTCGAGGGCGCCCGGTCAGGCGATTCGGCCGATCCCCGGGTAGTCCACGACCAGGCCCTGGGCGTCGAACGACACGTCCGCGGAGAAATCTCCGCTCTGGAACCGGATCATGCTGACCAGCCCGGCGCCCTCGGCCCGTTCCGGCTCGGCCGCGCCGCGGCGCAGGTGCGAGTACCGCTGCCGGGACGGCGTGACCGACAGCCAGGGAACGCTGACCCAGGCCATCAGGAAGTCCACCGGGCCGCCGCCGCCGAGCAGGCCGTGCCGGAGTACCGGCATCGTGTTGGTCAGCGGGGACAATCCGAGATCACAGTCCCGGGCCGCGGCGAAGCTCGCCGGATCCCCGCCGGGCGGCGGCAGGCCCGGCACGCCCGGCCGGCCCAGCAGCTCAGCCTCACCGTCCGCGCCGGCCTCAGCGGACCAGCCGGCCCGGGCGTCGCGGGTGAGCTCGAGGTGGCGGCCCCATCCGGCACCCCACGCGCGCACCGACAGCCGGCGCGTGATGAAGTCGGCCCCGCAGTCCAGCTCGTACTCCAGCCGGTAAGGGATCGGATCGCCGCTGACGGCCACGCCGGTGGCCCGGAGCCCCCCGCCGGCCAGATCGATCTCAGCGAACTCGGCCCCGCGCTCCTTGATCCAGGTGATCGCCCGCATGGGTGGACATCCTACGGCCGCGCGCTGGCCCGAAGCGGGCGCGCAGCGGCCGGCCTGTCGACGGTCCGGCGGGGCCGCCGGGTACTAGACTCGCGGCAAACCAAGGGGTATAGCGGGCAGACCGAGGGGCAGGGCGAGCGGCGGAGGGCGGACGTGGCAGGCCGAATCCGCGACGAGGACATCGCGCTGGTCCGCGAGCGCTCCGCGGTCGATGAGGTTGTGGGGGAGTACCTGCAGCTCCGCAGCGCCGGGGGCGGCTCGCTCAAGGGGCTGTGCCCGTTCCACGAGGAGAAGACGCCGTCCTTCAACGTCACCCCGGCCCGCGGGCTGTGGTACTGCTTCTCCTGCACCGAGGGCGGCGACGTCATCAGGTTCGTGCAGCGGATCGACAACCTGGGCTTCGCCGAGGCGGTGGAACGGCTCGCGGCCCGGGCCGGCATCGAGCTGCGGTACGAGCAGGGCGGGCACGTCCCGGGCCAGGAGCACACCCAGCGCCGGCGGCTGATCGACGCGCACCGCGCGGCCGCGGATTTCTATGCAGAACGGATCGTCGCTGGCGAAGCCGCCGCCGCGCGCGCTTTCCTGGCCTCGCGAGGATTCGAGGAGGCTGGCTGGGCGCGGTTCGGAGTCGGGTACGCCCCGGCCGACTGGGACGCGCTGACCCGGCACCTGCGCGGCCGCGGCTTCACCGACGCCGAGCTGCTCCGCGGCGGGCTGGCCCGGCAGGGCCGGCGCGGGCCGGTGGACATGTTCCGCGGGCGCCTGATCTGGCCGATCAGGGACCTGACCGGGGACGTGATCGCCTTCGGGGCCCGCAAGCTCGCCGAGGATGACGACGGCCCCAAGTACCTGAACACCCCCGAGACGCCGTTGTTCAAGAAGAGCTCGGTGCTGTACGGCGCGGACCTGGCCAAGCGGGACATCTCGCAGCGTCGCCAGGCGGTCATCGTCGAGGGCTATACCGACGTCATGGCCTGCCACCTGTCCGGCGTCACCACGGCCGTGGCCACCAGCGGGACCTCGTTCGGCGACGGGCACGTAAAGATCATCAGGCGGCTGCTCCTGGACTCGGACAAGTTCCGGGGGGAGGTCATCTTCACCTTCGACGGCGACGCGGCCGGGCAGCGAGCGCTTGATCGCGCGGACAAATTCGAGAGCGACTTCGTCACGCAGACGATGTTCGCCCTGCAGCCCGACGGCCTCGATCCGTGCGACCTGCGGCTTAAGCAGGGCGAGGCGGCCGTCAGGGACCTGATCGCCCAGCGCGTTCCGCTGTACGAGTTCGTTATCCGCGGCGAGCTGGGCAAGCACAACCTCGACACCAACGAGGGACGGCTCGCCGCGCTGGACGCCGCCGCGGCGATCATCGGCCGGATCAAGGACTTCGGCCTGCGCGACCGGTACGCGATCAGCCTGGACCGGTGGCTCGGGATGATGGACGAGGACTTCGTGCTGGCGCGAGTCCGTGCGCACGCGCCATCTGCGCCCGGGTCCAGGCGGTCAGGGCGCGCAGCCAGCGGCGGCGAGAACGGCTACCGGCGGGGCCCGGACGGCCAGCCGCAACGTGGCGCCGGACAGCCGGGCCAGAAGGATTCCGGTGGCGGGCAGCCCGGCGAGGACAATGTCGGTGCAGTGAAGGGGGAAAGAGGAGGCGGGCGGGGTGCCCCGGAGTTCCGCTACGACACGGGCGATCCCGTGATCCAGCTCGAGCGCGAGGCGCTGAAGCTCGCGGTGCAGCGGCCGGCGCTCTGCGGCCCGGAGTTCGACGCGATCGGGGCCGAGTCCTTCACCGCCCCGGTGCACGCGTCGGTGTTCGGCCTCATCGCCCAGTGCGGCGGCGCGGGCAGCGCGGCCGGGGGCCGGGAGTGGGCCGAGCGGCTGCGCGCCGCCGCGCCCGACGACCGGGCGCGGGGTTTCGTGACCCGGCTCGCCGTGGAGCCGCTCCGCGCGCCGCGCTCGGACGGGGAGGCGGATGCCCGTTACGCCGACGCTGTCCTCGCCCGCATCGAGGAGCTGGCCGTGAGCAGGGAGATCGCCGTGATCAAGTCGCGGCTGCAGCGGCTGAGCCCGGTGGAGGATGCCGGGTACAACCGGATGTTCGGCGACCTGGTTGCCCTGGAGCAGCGCCGGAAGGTGCTCTCCGAGCGGGCGGCCGGCGCGCTGTAGCCGCCGTACATACCCAGCGAGGCCCAGCACATTACTAGCGGCAAGGTGACAATATTAGATCCACGCAACGCCTGGTTCCTGACGCACACTTGTCTGCATGAGCCTTGCGGTTCTGCCCCCCGTAGACCAGGTAACCGATCTGGTCGCCCGGGCCCGGGAACGCGGGACCGTCGCGATGGCCGACCTCACGGCCGCCTTTGATCGCTGCGATCTCCCCGCGGACGCCGTCGACGGAGTGCTTCGCCTGCTTGCGGACGAGGGCGTCGAGATACTCGAAGCTCCCGTCGATGATCCAGATGAGCTGCGACGCGCCCAGGGCGACGGCAGCAGGCGGGCCGCCACCGGGGACCTGGTTCGGATCTACCTGCGCGAGATCGGCCGGGTTCCGCTGCTCACCGCGCAGGACGAGGTGGACCTGGCCAAGTCGATCGAGGCGGGGCTGTTCGCGGAGGAGAAGCTGCAGGGCGGATGCCCGGCGTCGGCAGCGGGGAGCTGCGCGGCGGGGCGCGGCGCCGAGCTGGCCGAGCTGGCCCTGCTGGCCGCCGACGGGATGCAGGCCAAGCAGCGCCTCATCGAGGCCAACCTGCGGCTGGTGGTGTCGATCGCCAAGCGGTACATCGGGCGCGGCCTGGTCTTCCTGGACCTGATCCAGGAGGGGAATCTCGGCCTGATCCGCGCGGTGGAGAAGTTCGACTACACCAAGGGCTACAAGTTCTCGACGTACGCCACCTGGTGGATCAGGCAGGCGATCACCCGCGCCATCGCGGACCAGGCCCGGACCATCCGGATCCCGGTGCACATGGTCGAGACGATCAACAAGATGGCCCGCATCCAGCGCCAGCTCCACCAGGACCTGGGGCGCGAGGCCACGCCCGGCGAGATAGCCGCCGAGATGGGGCTGAGCGCGGAGCGGGTGGCCGAGATCCAGCGCATCGCCCAGGAGCCGGTCTCGCTGCAGTCGCCGATCGGCGAGGAAGACTCCGACCTGGGCGACTTCATCGAGGACGCCGACGCGGTCGTGCCCATGGAGGCGGCGGCGTTTATCATGCTCCAGGACCAGCTCGAGCAGGTCCTGGACAACCTCACGATCCGCGAGCAGCGGATCATCCAGCTGCGGTTCGGCCTGACCGACGGCCATCCCAGGACCCTGGAGGAGGTCGGCCGGGAATTCGGCGTGACTCGGGAGCGCATCCGCCAGATCGAGTCCAAGACGCTGGCCAAGCTCCGGCACCCGAGCCGCGCGCAGATGCTCCGGGAGTACCTAGCCTGACTGCCCGTCCCGTTCGCTGGTCGCGGCGACAGGGCGATCGTCGGGTGCCTCCGCGCTGCCATCGTCGTCGGGATGCCGCGAGCTCCCGTTCTTGCGCAGCCCCGGAACATGGTCGGAGACCTTGCTCCTGGCCGTCCCGGCCAACTTGGGTACCCGGTCGTGCAGCCCATCCGTGACCTTCTGCTTCGCCGCCTTCGCGAGCCCGGCGGCCTGGGCCTGAACCGCGCCCGCCGCCTGCTGCGCCGCCGGACTGTCGGCCACGCGGCGCCCGAGCTGCTTGAGCTGCTCATAGCGCTCGCGGCCCGCTCGCGTGCCGAGGACGAAACCGACGGCCAGGCCGGTGAGGAAGGTGATTCGATACCGATGCATCTGGACCTCTCCCGAGCAAGTCATACCGCGCGACGCCGGCTTCCCCGATGTGCTGGCCATCCCGCGCTAGGCTGACTTCCCGGTCATGCCCAGCCGAAACGCGGTTATGCGCCATGAGCGCCGGGAGCTGGCCGCGTATCCCCGCTGGTGCGCTACCCTTATGCCCGCGGCGCGGATGCGGCCGGGACCACCGGCTCCGCTCCTGCGCGGTCGCGCTATCCCGCGTAGCTCAATTGGCAGAGCGTCCGGCTGTTAACCGGCAGGTTATAGGTTCGAGTCCTATCGCGGGAGCCCGCCCGCCTGGTGCACTGGCAGGCTGGGGGCCTGGCGGCGCTCCGGGATGCTGCCATCGGTGCCAGGCTCGAATCCGGCGCTGAGCGCCCAGTTCCTGACTTCCCGGGTACCGGCTTGCCATCGCGAACCGGTGATCTCGGCGCGTGGCTCCCGGTCCCGGGTCAGCTCTTCCAGGCTGAAGACATGGACGAACTGCAGGTAGTCTGCCTGCGGGGGTTATGCCGGAGAGTGCTCGGTTTGGGGGGAGGCGGGTTCATGCGCCGATGGCGGGCGATATTCTCGCCCGGCAGGTGTTCGGGCGGAAGAAGGCCGCCGGGCGCCCGCCTGGCTGGCGTGACGGGGTGAGGAGGATGCGATGAGCGCGCGGGTGCTCGGCGGCCGGTACGAGCTGGGTGCGTCGCTGGGCGCGGGCGGCATGGCGACGGTGTGGCAGGCGACCGACCTGGTCCTGGACCGGGAGGTGGCGGTCAAGGTCCTGCGCGAGCAGTACGCGGCCGACCCGTCGTTTTTGGCCCGATTCCAGGGCGAGGCCCGGCACGCGGCCGCGGTCAGTGATCCGCGCCTGGTCACCGTGTTCGACTGCGGCGTCGACGCCGGCGCGCCGTTCATCGTGATGGAACTCGTCACCGGGCGTACCCTGCGCCAGGTCCTGGATGACGCGCGGGTGCTGCCGGCCGGGGAGGCGCTCGCGGTCGCTGCCGAGATGTGCGCGGCGCTGCAGGTGGTGCACGCGGCCGGCCTTGTGCACCGCGACATCAAGCCCGCCAACGTGCTGGTCACCGGCGATGGCCAGGTCAAGCTGCTGGACTTCGGGATCGCCCGGATGGCTGCGGCCTCGGGCCTGACCCAGATCGGGACGCTGCTGGGCACGGCACAGTACCTGTCGCCCGAGCAGGCCGCCGGGCAGCCGGCCGGCCCGCAGGCCGACCTGTACGCGGTGGGCTGCGTCTTGTATGAGATGCTCACCGGCGAGCCCCCGTTTACCGCCGACTCCTCGGCCGCGCTGGCCTACCGGCATGTGCACGACGTGCCCGAGTCACCCTCAGCACGCCGCCCGGGGCTGCCCCCGCAGGTCGACGGGCTGGTCTTGCGGCTGCTGGCCAAGGACCCGGTCGCCCGCCCGGCCAGCGCCGCCGCCGCCCGGGCCGGCCTGATCGCCGTGGCCTCCCCCGACTCCGCCCGGGCACTGGTCGCGATGACAGAGCCCGACGGCCGGGCACCGACCCGGGCGCTGCCCGGCCCGGAGCCGGCCGCGGCCCCGCCGCGCCGGACCTGGCCACGGCTGCTGACGCCGAAGGTCGCAGCTGCCGCTGGGGCCGCAGTGGCACTAGCGTCAGCGGCACTACTGTCAGTGGCGCTGCTGACCAGCAGTCATCCCGCGAAGCGAGCCTCCGCCCCCCATGTCGCCTCCGCCCCTCAGCCGGCGGCCGCCGCCGGCGGCCTGGTCCGCGACGTCGCGGCCGGCGTGGAGGCCGGGTACCTGACCCCGCAGGCCGCACAGGACCTGTTCGGGCACCTGCAGCCGCTGCTGTTCCAGCCGGGCGGTCAGCAGCCCGAGCAGGTCAGCCAGCAGTACCAGCAGCTTGTCCAGGCCTTCGATCAGGACATTGCCCACGGCCAGATCACCGGGTCCGCGATGATCAGCGCGCTGCGCCAGCAGATGACCGCGCTGGCCGCCGCACTAGGAGCCAGGGCCGCATGAACAACCAGCCAGGGCTACGCGCGCGGGGATAGACGCCCAAGCCCTGGCCCTGGCCCAGGGTACCGGCGGGCCGGCCTCTGCCGGTGACGGCCGACTCGGCGCGCCCCGGGCGCCGGGCTTCGCTAGCGGGAGACGAGGGCGGCCACGATCAGCAGGGCAACGACGACGAGCCCCAGCGTCATGAGCCCGCTGCGCAGGCGTGTCTTCCGGTATCCAGAGATTCTCTTATGCGTGGTCTTGATGTCGCCATGCGCGGCGTGCGTTCGGTTTGCGTGCCAGCCCAGCAAACAGCCGACCACCAGAACGATCGCCGCTATCCCGAAGGCGGCTGAGCCCATGTCAGTGCCCCCTCCCCGGCCTCCCGCCTTCCCGATGATGTCGCAAGGCGGACGGCGTTACCAGCAGAAACGCCGGTCAGCTGGTGCATGCCCGCGGGATGGCGGGGGGACCTGGGGCGCGAGCGGACGCGACCGGGGCTCGGCCCGGCGTTATGCGGCCTGCTGGCAGGATTGAGGAGGTCGCTGCACTGAACGACAACCCGAGGGAGAACGCATGAATGAGGCGCTGATCGCGGAGACCATCAGCATCGCCGGGCATGGCGGGGACGAGATCGAGGCGTATCTTGCCCGGCCGCTCGGCGGAGAATCGTTCGGCGGCGTGGTGGTGATCCACCACATGCCCGGATACGACGGCGGGACCAAGGAGATCACCAGGACGTTCGCCGCCCACGGCTACGCCGCGCTGATGCCGAACCTGTATCACCGCGACGCACCCGGTGCCAGCCCGGACGACGCCGCCGCGGCAGCGCGGGCCATGGGCGGCGTGCCGGACGAGCGCCTCGTCGGCGACGTCCGCGGCGCAGCCGACTACCTGCGGGCGCTGGACGGCAGCAACGGCAAGGTCGGCGTCATCGGGTACTGCTCGGGCGGGCGGCAGTCTTTCCTGGCCGCGTGCAGCCTTCCCCTGGACGCGGCGGTGGACTGCTACGGCGCCTTCGTGGTCGGAACGCCGCCGGAGGGGATGCCGCTGAAGGTACGCCCGATCGTGGACCTGGCCCCCAACCTGTCCTGCCCGCTGCTCGGCCTGTTCGGCGAGGATGACCAGTACCCGTCTCCCGACCAGGTCGCCGAGCTGGACAAGGCCCTCATCGAGGCCGGCAAGGCGCACGAGTTCCACAGCTACGAGGGCGCCGGCCACGCGTTCTTCTCCGTCAACAGACCCGCTTACCGGGTGGAGGCCGCCAACGACGGCTGGCAGAAGATATGGGACTTCTACGGCCGCTACCTGGCCGGCTGAGGAGGTATTTATATGTGCACGTACCTGACCGAGAAGATCGTCGTCGACGGCAGCGGCAAGGGCGCGGCCGGCTGGTTCTCGCTTACCGACGCGACCGTGTACCTCGATCACCCCCAGCATGCGCCGGCCGAGCACACGCTCAACATCGATTTCCTCAACCCGGCGCAAGGGCCCTCCGCGCGGGTCGCGGTGGAGCTGACCGCCGATTCGGCCCGGGCGCTGGCGAGGGCCATCGAGGCGGCCCTCCAGGCCGCGCCGCCGGGCCTGGCCTGAGCGCGGCTCCAGGCCCGGGAGTCAGCCAGGGTCAGCGACGGGACCAGCGCCCGGCAGCCGTTCCGAAATGTCGGCAGCGCATGCCAGGATCGGCTTAGAGAGCAGGGTCGGTCGGAGGCGGTGGCATGAAATTCCGGGTCGGGCGCGAGGCGCTGGGCGAGGCCGTGGCGTGGGTGGCGCGTGCGCTGACCTCGCGCCCCGTGGTTCCGGTCCTGTCCGGGCTGATGCTGCAGGCCGACGGTGACGGGCTGATGCTGTCGTGCTTCGACTACGAGGTCTCAGCGCGGATGCGGATCGACGCTGACGTCGTGGAGGCCGGGGCCGCCCTGGTGCCGGGCCGTCTGCTGGCCGAGATCACCCGCAGCCTGCCGGCCCTGGACGTGGAGGTCGCGTCCGACGCCGACATGGTCGGCCTCACCTGCGGCAGCGCCGAGTTCACGCTGGTCTCGCTGCCCGCGGAGGAGTACCCAGCGCTGCCGGAGCAGCCCCCGCCGGCCGGGACGGTGGACGGCGGCGTCCTCGCGGTGGCTGCCGCCCAGGTCGGGCCGGCCGCGAGCCGCGACGACACGCTGCCCATGCTCACCGCGGTCTGCCTGGAAATCGACGGCGAGACGCTGACGCTCGCCGCCACCGACCGCTACCGGCTGGCGGTCAGGGAGGTGCCCTGGGTCCCGGCGGTGCCCGGTCTGCGGGCGGCTGCCATGGTCCCGGCGCGGACGCTGGCCGATGTGACGAGAACCATGGCGCCCGGCGCAGGTGTAACGGTGGCGTTCGGCGCGGGCCAGGCCGGTGCCGGGGCCGCGCCTGGGGCGGGGCCAGCAGGCGGAGCAAGGGCAGGGAAGGATCCGCGGCCGGCTGACGGCATGATCAGCTTCGACGCCGGCAACCGGAGGCTGACTGCTCGGCTGATCGGGGGCGAGTTCATCAGGTACCGGTCCCGGTTCCCCGCCGAGTTCGGCTCCCGCGCGCTGCTGCCCGCCGGCCCCTTTACCGAGGCCGTGCGGCGAGTGTCGCTCGTGGCGGAACGGGCCAGCCCGGTCCGGCTGGCCTTCGGCTCGGGGACCGTGACCATCGAGGCACAGACCGACGGGCGAGCCCGGGCGGTGGAGACCGTGCCCGCCGACTTCGAGGGCGACGAGCGGGTCATCTCCTTCAGCCCGCATTATCTCCTCGACGGCCTCAGCGCGGCGGTGGCGTCGGCCGCCTCGCCGCGGCAGGCGGGCGCGCCCCGCGATGACGAGGAGGCGCCGCCGGCCGACCCTGGGCAGATCAGGCTCGAGTTCACCACCGCGGCCAAGCCGGCCCTGATCACCTGGGCGGGCGATGGCGGGCTGGCACCGGACGACCCGTCGGGCACTCCCGCGTTCCGCTATCTCGTTGTCCCGCTCAGGGTGCCGGCCCGGGCGTGACGTAACCGGCGCGGTCCTGACCGCGACGGCGACCGCCGGCGGTCAGAAATCGCGGGGCCGGGAGCCGCCGGAGTACCGGCCGCCCCGGTAGCGGCCGCAGCCACGGCCGCGGCCCCGGCCCAGCCCGAACATGCGGCGCAGCAGTCCGCGGACGCCGGCCAAGATCGCCAGGAAGATCGCCAGCTTGCCCGGCCACGGGAACATCCGCAGGTGCAGGTCGAAGATCAGCAGCCAGGTGGCCAGCGCGGCGAGGATCACGGGGATCAGGCCGAGCCGCGTCCGCGCGCTCCGCGACCGGTACTCTCGCCGGGCCCGCTCCCGGCTCGCGCCGGTGGCGGTGACCGGCAGCGCGGCCGAGGGCGCGGGAACGTGCGGCAGGTCCTGGGTGATATGGCTCAGCTGGCTCCGCATGGTCGAGGCGAACACGGCATCAAGGCGCTGGTTGAACTCATCCAGGGTCAGCCTGCCCTGCGCGTAGTGCTCGCGCAGCGTGGCCGCGGCGGCCTCACGGTCGGCGTCCCCAATGCGAAGGTCGGGTTCTGTCGCCATGTGATCCTCCGCGTTGTCGTGTCCGCTAGCAAGACGATATATCTCGACGCGAGCATCGGCAAGTCGCCTGGCCGTTTGAGGGGTCAGTTGAGGAAGTAGCTGCTGCCACCGGATGCCGGGTTGGTGACATCGGCCACGACCGACAGGGTGCCGCCCTGAGCGAAGACAAGCGTCAGCGTGATTTGGGTACCGCCCTTCATCGGCCCGGCACCGGTGATCAGCATGTGAGCGCCATCGGGAGAAAGCCGAACCAGTGAGTCGGCCGGAATGCGGATGTCCGGCACGGTCTTCATCATGGTGCCCCCGGAGCGGACCGGCGCGCGGAAGATCACCCGCCCGCCGACGCTGGTCCGGGCCGAAGTCAGGCGGTCCGCGGGCCCCTTGTCCTGGATGACCAGGTAAGCCTCGGTGGTGCCCCCAGCGGACGGCACCTCGACATACGCCGTCCCCAGCTGGAGCGACGCGGCGGCGGCCGCCTTCTGCGCGCACCCAGCCAGGGCCGCGCCGCCGATCAGGAGCACGCCGACCGCCGCGACCACCCGGGCGGCCAGGGCAGCCCGGGCGGCCGGGGCAGCCCGGCCGGCCGACGGCCGCTGGGGCGCTCGCGCCGACCCGCCCCACGTCCCCGGCGGGCCCTCCAGTTCCTGCATGATCCTGCCCTCGCGTCCGTTCCGGCGCTGCCATAATCTCACGACCGGATCGGCTGCCACGAGTCGGCTTCCCAGGCCTCGGGCTCACGAGGCGGAGCCGACCGGGGCGGGAGCCGACCGGGGCGGGAGCTCACGCTCCGGGCCGCTCAGGAAAAGTCGCGGAACGCGGGCCAGGCCTGCGCCCAGGACGACTTCAGCCCGGTGGCGATGTAGATCCGCGCGCCCTGCTCGTCGTCGCTGACGCCGAGCCCGTTCCAGAACGTGGCGGCCAGCCGGACATGGGCGAACTCCTGGTGCAGGAGCACCGGGTTGAGGTTCACCACGATCGCGGCGGAGTCGGCGGCGGGCGGCGGGCCCCAGAGCCAGAAGTTGTTGCTGCCGCTGTAGGCCTGCGGCAGGCCCAGCCCTGGGCCGTAGCGGTCGAGGGCGCCAGCCTCGCCGTAGTTCCCGGTCAGGATCGTCGTCTGCCGCCGCTGCGGGCCCGGCAGCGAGTCGTACTCCCGGGCGGCCAGCGCGACCAGCTTCGGCCAGGCGATCGTCTCGGCCAGATCGTAGTTGATCTTCTGCAGCGGCGCTGTGTGCAGCGCCCGGGCGGGCAGCACCGACAGCGTCACGGGCGCGGCCACTGCCGCGCCGGCCAGCATCGCCACGCCCTTCCGGGTCGCGGGGCTGATCCTGGCCGCCAGCGGCTTGCGTGCCGCCAGCCGGCGCTCCAGCGCAACGCAGCCCGCAGCGAGCAGGAACGTGTACGCGCCGCCCGGGTAGTACGCCTTGCCGCCGAGGGCGAACTGCAGCGCGATCGCGATCGCGCAGGCGAGCGCCACCGGGCGGAAGGGCCGTGCCTGCGCGCTGCGCAGGGACCAGATCAGGCCGGCGACCCAGACCGGGGTCAGCACCGGGCCGGTGTAGAGGACCTGCGCGGGCCAGTAGACGGCCCGGTTGTGGCCGGCCTCGGTCTGCAGCGAGCGGAAGACGTCCAGGCTGGGCCAGCCGTGTGCCGCCTGCCAGATGACGTCTGGTGCGGCCAGCGCCGCGGCGATCACGCAGCCCAGCAGCAGGTAGCGGCTGCGCAGCAGGCGCCGGGCGTCCGTGACCGCCAGGCCGGCGGCGAGCGCGCCCGCCAGGAAGGCGATGTTCCACTTGGCCTCGCTGGCGATCCCGATGCACGTCCCGATCGCGATCCACCAGCGCGGATCCTGGCTGGCGAGCAGGCGCATGACGAGCAGCAGCGTGACGGCCCAGAACACGAAGTCGGGCGTGGTCGTGGTCAGCTCGTGCATCGCCCCGAGATACTCACCGCAGGTGGCGGCGGCGATCGCGGCGAGGAGCCGGGCGGCGGTCGCCGCGACCAGCGCGGCCAGCGCGAGCGCGGGCAGGACCCGCAGCCCGACCAGCGTGTTGCCACCCGCTGAGGAGATCCGCGCCAGCAGCGGGGTGAGCGGCGGCTGATCCACGTAGCCGAAGGCCAGGTGATGCCCGGCGGCGAGAAAATAGAGCTCGTCGCGCACGTAGCCGTAGCGCGCGCTGACGGCCATCTCGAGACCGAACGCCCCGGCCGCGATCAGGGCGATCCCGAGCCACGGCGGGCGGCCTGGGCGTGCTAGCGCGGCGTGGTCAGCCACAAGGTCCTGGGCACCGGTGGTCATGTTCATGGAATCAGCATGAGGAGGCGGGGGGCCCGGCCGCATCGGGCCGCGAGGCGATTTCTGCGGCTCCGCTCTGCGCCCGAGTACGGGCCCCTGAGGCGGTGGCTGCTCCGCCTGTGGTCTGATCCTCCCGATCAGCCCTGCGGCCGATCCCCCGGCGCGGCACCAGGCCGTACGATCGGGCCGTGAAGACGCTCGCGGCGCGGGCTGCCGGGTTCCCGCGGGGTCTGGCTGCGCGGGCGGCCGGCCTTCCGCGCGGCCTGGCGGCACGGGTCGGCTCGCTCCCGCCGCGGCGCCAGGAGCGGCTCCAGGACCTGGGCCTCGGGGTCGCGCTCGCCGCGATAAACGTGGTCACGCTGCTGTCGTACCGAGCCCAGTTCCATCCGCTGTGGCTAGCGCTCACGCTGGTCGCCGCCCAGGGCATCCCGCTCATCTGGCGCCGGTCCGGCCCGGTCGGTACGGGCCTGGTCATCGGCGCCGCGCGGGTCGCCTACGACACGATCGGATTCGGGTACGCGCCGCTTCCGCTCGGGCCCGCGATCGCCGTCTACACGGTCATCGACCGCCGCGGTCCGGTGCTGCGCTGGATCACTATGGTGCTGGTGGCGGTGGGCATCACGGTCTCGGAGGCCTCGCCCGGCCATAACGAGCCGTACGACGCCATCTTCCAGGCCCTCATCTTCCTCACGGCGCTGGCGGCGGGCGGGCTCAGCCGCGCCAAGCGGGCGCACCTGCAGGCGGCGGAGAGCCGGGCCGACCGCGCCGAGGCGGAACTGGACCGCCAGACGTCGCGCGCCGCGCTGGCCGAGCGCGCCCGGATCGCCCGCGAGCTGCACGACGTCGTCGCGCACCACGTCAGCCTGATGGCGGTCCAGGCGGAGGCGGCGACGTCGCTGCTCCCCGGCCGCCCCGTCGAGGCCCAGGGCTCCGTGGAGATCATCGGCACTACAGCCCGGCAGGCGCTCACCGAGCTGCGCAGGCTGCTGGGCGTTCTGCGCGGTCCTTCCGAGAAGCTCGAGACGGCGCCGTCGGCGTCGCTGCAGGAAATCGGCGACGTGCTCGACCAGGTGCGCGGCGCCGGGCTGCCCGTCGACTTCGAGGTCGTGGGAACGCCGTGCCCGCTCGCGCCGGGCGTGGACCTGACCGCGTACCGCATCGTTCAGGAGGCGCTGACCAACACGATCCGGCACGCGCAGGCCAGCCGGGCGGTCGTCACCCTGAGCTACGAGCCGGGGTACGTCACCGTGCGCATTGCCGACTCCGGCCGACGCCGGCCCGAGCCGGGTCGAAGCCTGAACGGCGGTGCCGCGGCCAGGCTGGGCCCGCTGCTCGCGGGGTCCGGGCTCGGCCTGGCCGGTATCGCCGAGCGGGTCGCCTCGTGCGGCGGCAACCTGACCGTCGGCCCGACCGCAGCGGACGGCTTCGCGGTCACCGCGCGGCTGCCGTCGCGATGACGGTCCCGGGTGTCCAGGCCCCGATCCGGGTGGTGGTCGTCGACGACCAGGAACTGGTGCGCTCGGGGTTCTGCGTCATCCTCGATGCCGCCGACGGCATCACCGTGGTCGGTGAGGCGGGCAACGGCGAGGCGGCCGTGGCGGCCGTGGCGGCCCACCGACCGGACGTGGTGCTCATGGACATCCGCATGCCCGGGATGGACGGCCTGGAGGCCACGCGGCTGATCACCCGGGGCCCGGCCGCCGCGCCCAAGGTGGTCATGCTCACGACCTTCGATCTCGACGACTACGTCTACGAGGCGCTGCGCGCCGGCGCCAGCGGCTTCCTGCTCAAGGACTCGCCCCGGCATGATCTGATCGCCGCCATCCGCGCCGCCGCCGCGGGCGACGCCCTGCTCGCCCCGTCCGTGACCCGCCGCCTGATCGAGGTGTTCGCGCGCCGCCCGCCGGAGGCGACGCCGTCGCCGTCGCGGCTCGCCTCGCTGACCGCACGGGAGCGGGACGTGCTGCTGCTGCTCGCCAGGGGCCGCAGCAACGCCGAGATCGCGGTGGGCCTGTTCATCAGCGAGGCGACCGTCAAGACCCACGTCGGCAACGTCCTGGCCAAGCTGGGGCTGCGCGACCGGGTGCAGGCCGTGATCCTCGCGTACGAAACGGGCCTGGTCGTCCCCGGCGACCTATCCGGATGAGCGAAGCTGGTCGGATGAGCTTCGGACAGCCGACCGCGGCGGATCTCGAGCTGATGCAGATAGCTCTCGGCGAGGCGCGCTCGGGACTGGAGGCGGGCGGCGTCCCGGTCGGCGCCGTCCTCGCATCCGGCGGGCAGGTGCTGGCTCTAGGACATAACGAGCGGGTGCAGCGGGGCGACCCCGTCGCCCACGGCGAGATCGCGTGCCTGCGCAACGCCGGCCGCCGGCCGTCCTACCGCGACACGACCCTGTACACGACGCTCTCGCCGTGCCCGATGTGCTCGGGCGCGATCCTGCTGTTCCAGATCGCCCGGGTCGTCGTCGGCGAGGCCGAGTCCTTCGCGGGCGACCTGGGATTCCTCACCGGGCGCGGGGTAGACGTCGTGCTCCTCGGCGACCGCGGCTGCGTCGCGGTGATGCAGGAGTTCCAGCGGCGGTACCCCGAGGTCTGGAGCGAGGACATCGGCGGCCGGTAGCCGGAACGCTGCGGCCCCGGGGGTCAGGACGGTGACCCGTCGCCGCCGGCCGGGCCCGCGACGCTCAGCCGCGCTCCACCGCAGTGCCCAGCAGGCCGAGCGGCGGCGAGCCGAGCTCCAGCATCGCGGAGTGGAACCTGCGCAGCGAGAAGCTCGCGCCCCATTCCTTCCTGGCCCGCTCACGCAGCGCCATGATCTCCAACTTGCCCCAGGTGTAGCGCCCGTAACTCGGGTCGAAGGTCGCGCGGCGCGCCTCGGACAGGGCGGCGGCGCCGGCCAGGTGGGTGTCCGCCTCGAACCTACGGGCGCCCTCGGCCACCGTCATTCCCGCGGTGTGCACGCCAATCGCGCAGGCCAGCCTGGTGACCCGAACCAGGGCCTCGAGCCAGATGCCGATCGCGAACCGCGGATCGTCGGCGCAGAAGCCCTCCTCGACGCAGAGCTCCTCGGCGTAGTGCGCCCAGCCCTCCACGAACGCCGCGGAGTGCAAGGTACGGCGGACCTCGGTGGGGGCCCGGCGGATGGCCCGGCCGTGCGAGAAGTGCCCGGGCGCGACCTCGTGCACGGTGATGCCGGGCAGCGTGGTCGCGCTGAAGACCTCGAGCCATTCCTCCCGGTCCTGCTCGGGCCAGGAGTCCTCGGGCGGGGTGATGTGATACCAGGACGGGCCCTCGGGCTCGCCCGGGCCCGCGGGGGACATCATCGCCATGGCCCAGCGCCGCGACTCGGGGGCCAGCCCGACCCGGCACTCGCCGTCCTGGTAAGGCACCAGGTCGCGGTCCCGGGTGAACGCGATCGCGAGCTGGGTCCAGTGCTCGGCCGCCGCGATGACGCCGTCGGCGTCCGGGTGATCGCGGACAAGCTCGCGGGCCACCTCCAGCGGCGGGCGGCCGGGATCCACCCGCGCGCTGCTCTCGGCGAGCAAGGCGGTGAGCCGGTCCCGCTCGGCATCGGCCCGCTCGCTCAGCCGGCCGAGATCGAGCGGCATGCCCTCGGCGCTGCTCATCAGCGCAGAGAGTCCCCCGGTGCCCAGCGCGGCGTCGGGATCGCCGTGGGCGGCCGCCTGGTCGATGAACGCCACCAGCCGGGCATGAGCCGCCAGCGCCTCCGCCCTGACGCGCTTGTCGACGCCTCCGGGAATGCCCGCCGGCAGCCCGCGGATCCCGCTGGCCAGGGCGGCCGCGACCGGCGCGCTGAGCCGGTCGAGGGTGCCGATGGCCACCTCGATCGCCTCGGGCCACGCGGCGAGGTGCGCGTTGCGGGCGCTGTCCCGCTGCGGCTGCGGGGCATACTCCCGGTCGTAGCAGGCGAGATCGAGCCCGGACATGTGCGGCAACGGGTTGCGGCGGTGCATCTCCAGCTCGCCGAGTGAGAACCGGAACGCGTTCTCGAACGTGGCCAGGTGCGCGTCGTCGTGCGGGTCGCCGGGCTGCACGCCCGCGGCCGAGGCCTCGGCCATCCGGGCCAGGCCCGCCCGGACTGCGTTCGGGGAGAGATCCTGGATCGTGCCGTCGTACTCGTGCCGCCCGCTGAACTCACGCACCTCGGCAATATCGAGATCGCAGACGGCACGCAGCCGAGGAGTCAGATCGTCCATGGCCGCAAACGCTACCGGCTGGCCCCGCCCGCGCCTGTCCCGGCCTCGTTCCCGGCCAGCGTCAGGGGCCCGAGGTTCCCGGCTGGACGGTCTGCACGGTCAGGATCGGCCTGGGCTTCGTGCAGGCCCGCGCGCTGAAGTCGGCGTAGAGCGGCGCGGTCTGGTTGGGCGGGTACACCCTCAGCCAGTGCGCGGCGACCATGCCGCAGTCCGCCTGGGGGTAGTTCGCCGCGTTCACGACCTGGAGCTCGGCGTGGCCGGCTTGGCCGGGCGCCAGTGTGATGAGCTTCCTCGGGTTGGCGGGGTTCTCGGTCGCGGGGATGCCGATCTGGCTGCCGCCGACCCGACTGACGAACGATACGCCAGGGTAGCCGTACAGCGTGCACGAGGCGCCGGAGACGTTGGTGAACACGATGGGGTAGTAGCTGCTGCCCGCAGCGGCGTTCCCATGGCCGGTCGGCACCGATACCCGAAGCGCGGAGGTCGCGCACGGCGGCGGGCCTGATGGCGGCGGCGCGGCCGGTGCCGCTGCGGAACTTGCGGAGGCGGAGGCACTGGCGGACGGAGCGGACGTCACGGTGACCGAGGCCCCGGGCGGCGTCGTCTGGCCGCCCGAACTACCGCAGGCCGCGACCAGGGCCGCGGAAGCAGCGAGAGCGGCGACGGCGGTCAGGGTCCGGGCCGCGCGGGCGGATCGTGTCATCAGTGTCCCCTCCTGCCGTACCCCCCATGCCCGTGTGACAGATATGACGCCGGTCCGGGCCCCGTGGTTGCGAGCCCCGTGGTTGCGGGCCCCGTGGTTGCGGGCACTGTGGTTGCGGCGGGACGGCCGGCCGCGTATCACGGTGGGGATAGCTGTGATCGTCCACTCTTGCGGAGGCGCATGTGCCCGGCCCTTCTTCCTTCACCACGAGGCCGCAGCTGGCCGGGACGTTCGGCATGGTGGCCTCGACGCACTGGCTCGCCTCGGCGGCGGGCATGGCGGTGCTGGAGAAGGGCGGCAACGCGTTCGACGCCGCGGTGGCGGCCGGCCTGGTCCTGCAGGTGGTGGAGCCGCACCTGAACGGGCCGGGCGGCGAGGTCCCGGTGATCGGATTCGACGCCGCGTCGGGCCAGGTCTTCGTGCTGGACGGGCAGGGGCCTGCGCCCGCGGCGGCGACGCTGGAGGCGTTCGGCGTGCTCGGCCTGGACCTGGTGCCGGGCACGGGCCTCCTCGCGGCCTGCGTTCCGGCGGCGTTCGGGACCTGGATGCTGCTGCTTCTGCGGCACGGCAGGCTCCGGCTGCGGGACGTGATGCAGTACGCGATCGGCTACGCCGGGGAAGGGTACCCGATGCTGGGTTCCGCGAGCGCGGCGGTGGCCGCGGTCGCCGGGACCTTCCGCGACCACTGGCCCAGCTCCGCTGAGGTCTACCTGCGGGGCGGGTCGGCACCGGCCCCGGGCTCCCGGTTCACCAATCCTGATCTGGCCGCCGCCTACACCCGGATCCTGGTTCAGGCCGAGGGCGCGGGAGGCGATCGCGAGGCCCAGATCGAGACCGCCCGGGTGGCCTTCTATGAAGGGTTCGTGGCCGAGGCGATCGCCGCCTACCTGGAGCGGGCCGAGGTCATGGACGTCACAGGGCGGCGGCATCGGGGCCTGCTCACCGGCCCCGACCTGGCGCGCTGGCACGCATCGGCGGAGGCCCCGGTCACGCTCGATTACCAGGGCCTGACCGTGTGCAAGACCGGGCCGTGGGGGCAGGGCCCGGTGTTCTTGCAGCAGCTCGCCCTGCTGGACGGCTTCGACCTGAGGGCGATGGGACCGGGCAGCGCTGACTTCGTCCACACCGTCACGGAGTGCGCGAAGCTCGCCTTCGCCGACCGCGAGGCCTGGTACGGCGACCCGCGGGCGACCGATGTGCCGGTGGCCGGGCTGCTGTCGCCCGCATACGCGGCGCAACGTCGCGGCCTGGTGCGGGCCGGCGCGTCGGAGGAGCTGCTGCCCGGCTCGCCGGGCGGGGCGGAGCCGCGGCTGCCCGGGTACGCGCTTGCCGCGTTCGGCGGTCGCGACGGCGCCGCCAGCTGGGCCGGCGCAGCTGCCCGGACCGGGACCGTGTCCGGCCCCGGCCCCCGCGGGTCAGGGATCGGCGAGCCGCTCGCAGGCCGGGCCGCCGGAGTTGCCGCCCCCGAGCTGGGGCCGGGGGACACCTGTCACCTGGATGTGGCGGACTCCTTCGGCAACCTGGTGTCCGCGACACCGAGCGGCGGCTGGCTGCAGAGCTCCCCGGTAATCCCCGGCCTCGGGTTCTGCCTCGGGACCCGGGCGCAGATGTTCACGCTCACCCCCGGCCTGGCCAGCACCCTGGGGCCGGGCCGGCGGCCGCGCACCACGCTGTCACCCAGCCTGGCGCTGCGCGAGGGCGAGCCCTACCTGGCGTTCGGGACTCCGGGCGGTGACCAGCAGGACCAGTGGTCGCTGGCGTTCTTCCTCAACCACGTGCTGTTCGGCATGAACCTGCAGCAGGCGATCGACGCCCCCGCCTTCCACACCGACCATTTCCCGTCGTCGTTCTGGCCGCGCGGGTCCGCGCCGCGGTCGCTGGCCGCCGAGGCCAGGCTCGGCGAGCCCGTGCTCGCCGAGCTCCGCCGCCGCGGGCACGAGGTCACCGTGATGCCGCCGTGGTCACTCGGCCGGATCAGCGCGGTCGCGAGGAGCCGGGGGTTCCTCTACGCCGGCGCCAACGCGCGCGGCATGCAGGGCTACGCCGCAGGCCGGTAGCCCCCGCGGCGCGTAGCCCTCGCGGCGGGTCTGGGGCTCCGCGAGAGCCATACGGCATCGCCGGCGCGTTACTGCCGCTACCACGACAGCAGCGCGCCGGCGATGCTGCAGAGCAGCGCCCTCGGCACAGGCCTCGTGTCCGGGGTACGGCTATGGGTCTCGGCTTACGGCTCGGGCCGGTGGGGGGCATCGCCGGCGCGTTGGTGCTGCCATTGCGACAGCAGCGCGCCGGCGATGCTGCGGGCGCGTAGGGGGCCTCGCACCGCCCGGGCTCGGGCTGAGCCAGGGATGTTCTGGGAGCCAGGGCCCGGCCGGAAATGTCGGACCTTGGTGACACGCTCGGGACATGGCGACGACCAATGGGTTCAGCGGCCGCTTAGGAAAACTGCTCTTGGCCCAGAATGACGTCCTCTCTCGCGCGCAGGCTCTCGACGGAGGCATGACCGAGGCCGCACTGCGACACCGGCTGCGTCCGGGCGGAGCATGGCGGATTGTCCTGCCGGGCATCTACCTGGCAACTGCCGGGCTGCCGACAGTTGGGCAGCGTGAGATGGCGGCGCTGCTGTACTGCGGGCCGTGCAGCGTTATCACTGGTCCGGCGGCGCTGAACCGCCATGGAGTCTGGGCACCGCATTCCGAGGTGACCGACGTGCTGGTCCCCGAGCCGAGAAGACGGCAGAGTGTCGGCTTCGTCCGGGTGCACCGCACGATCCGAATGCCGCAACGAGCCTTTGTCAGCAACGGCCTTCGGTATGCCCTCGCGGCCCGGTCGGTCGCCGACACGGCGCGCGGCTTGGCCGATCTCCGTGCTGTCAGGGCAGTTGTCGCCGATGCGGTGCAGCACGGCCGATGCTCGGAGGAGCTGGCGGGCGAGCTCGCGTCGGGCCCGAAGAGAGGCTCGAGCGGGTTTCGCGTCGCGCTGGAGGAGGCTGCGGATGGGGTCAGGTCGGTGGTCGAAGGGGACTTCCGTGCCCTGATCAAGAGGGCCCGCCTGCCGGCCCCGCTGTACAACCCATCGCTGTATGTGGGGGAGTCCTTTCTCGCTCGACCGGACGTCTGGTGGCCGGATGCGGGCGTGGCCTGTGAGGTCGACTCGCGCGAATGGCACCTTTCGCCGGACGGCTGGAACCGCACTCTCTCCCGCCACGCCCGTATGAGCGCCCACGGCATCATCGTGCTGCATTTCACTCCGCGGCGGATCAGGGCGGACTCGGGCGCGGTGATCTCGGAGCTGAGACTTGCTCTCGACTCCGGCCGAAGCCGCCCTCCGCTACAGATTCGCACCGTGTCGGCACGGCTGGAGTAGCGCTGCGGATCGAGCCAACATCAGACTTCCGGGTGACGACAGCGAGCCCGCGGCGCGGCACGCTAGGAGCGCAGCGCGGCTGGCTGCGCCACCAGCAGCGGGGGTTTCGCGCAGGCCCGGCTCAGGACCGGGCCCGCGGTAGATCAGACGATTGTGAGGCCGAGTCACGTGAGCGCTCAACCGTCACCGCGGGCGGGAGGCCCGCCTGCGGAACCCGATCCCGGGGCGGCGGTCATCGAGACTACCGCGCTGACGAAGCGTTACCCGGGCGCGGTCACCGCGCTCGACGCGCTCACGGTGACCGTCGAGCCCGGAATCACCGGCCTGGTCGGCGCCAACGGCGCAGGCAAGTCGACCTTAATCAAGATCCTCCTCGGCCTGCTCCAGCCGACGAGCGGGCAGGCGAGGGTGCTCGGCAGCGACTGCCTGCACGACGGTGAGCGGATCAGGGCGCTCACCGGCTACATGCCAGAGCACGATTGCCTGCCGCCGGACGTCGCTGCCACCGAGTTCGTCACCCACCTCGGCCGGATGTCCGGGCTGCCGGCGACCGCGGCCAAGGAGCGGGCCGCCGAGTCGCTGCGCCACGTCGGCCTGTACGAGGAGCGCTACCGGCAGATCGGCACCTACTCGACTGGCATGAAGCAGCGGGTGAAGCTGGCCCAGGCACTGGTCGGCGACCCCCGGCTGCTGCTGCTCGACGAGCCGACCGTCGGGCTCGACCCGGCCGGACGCAACTCGATGCTGGAGCTGATCAGCCGGATCGGCGCCGAGTTCGGCATCTCCATCGTCGTGGCTTCGCACCTGCTCGGCGAAATCGAGCGGATCTGCGATCACCTGGTGGCGATCGACGGCGGCCGGCTGCTGCGCGCCGACACGATGACCAGCATGACCCAGGCGAGCCAGGTCCTGCTGATCGAGGTCGACGAGGGCTCCGAGCTACTGCTGGCCGAGCTCGGGCAGCGCGGCCTCGAGCCCTGGACGTACCAGCGGGCGCTGCTCGTCCGGCTCACCGGCGACGGCACGTACGACACCGTCCGCGACGCGATCGCGGATCTCGGCCTTCCGCTCAACCGGCTGGAGCAGCGGCGACGCCGGGTCGAGGAGCTGTTCCGAGACGAGCAGGCCCAAGACCAGCAAGCACCGTACAGCGAGACGCCGGAGGCTTCCCATGTCGGCTGAGACCGGGGTCATCCACGACATCGGGTATCGCCGGTACACCGGACGGCGGCTCGGCCGGGTCCAGATCATCCGCGCCCTGTACTGGCACAGCCTGCGCTCTGCGTTCGGGATCGGGCGCGGTGCCAAGGCCAAGATCGTGCCGGTGATCACCTTCGTGGTCATCTGCCTGCCCGCGGTGGCCAACGCGGTCGCCGTGGCCAGGGGCAACGCCCGCATCGTCCCCTACGACACGTACCTGTTCCAGCTGCGGGTCGTCGTCATGATCATATTCATCGCGGCGCAGGCGCCCGAGCTTGTCTCCCGCGACCTGCGCAGCCACGTGCTGCCGCTGTACTTCTGCCGGCCGCTGCGCCGCCTGGACTACCCGCTGGCCAAGCTCGCCGCGTTCGTCACCGCCTGCCTGGCCATGATCGAGATTCCGCTGCTGCTGCTGTACCTGGGCACGATCGCCCAGGCACACGGCGGCAGCGCGATCTGGCAGCAGACCAGGGCGCTCATTCCCGGCCTGCTCGTCGGGCTGATGTGGGCGGTGCTGCTCGCCGCGATCGGGCTCGCGCTCGCCTCGCTGAGCGGGCGCCGCGCCTACGCGACCGGAGCCATCGCCATTTACTTCTTCCTGACCTGGATCCTCGCCGGGATCCTCATCTCGGTCACCCAGAGGAATGTTGTCCGCGCGGTGACCCCGCCTCCGGGCGCCGTCCCGGCGGGCGCTCCCCCCGGCCCGCACAAGTTCGAGGTCGTCACCCAGGTGGCGACCACCGGGGCCCACCTGACCGGCCTGGTGAGCCCGTTCACGACCCTGGACGGCGTGCGACAGTGGCTCGGCGGCACCTCGCCCGGCCCGGTTCCCGGCGTGGGCCAGTACGGTCCGGTCTACGGGGCGATGCTGCTCGTTCTCCTCGCGGCCAGCCTCGGCGGCCTGGCCGTCCGGTACCGGAAGGCTGGTGCGGCGTGAGCGGGCTGGACGCGCTCAAGGCGCCCGGGAAGCAAGCGGGGGACAGTTCATGACCACCACCATCGAGCTGCGCAACGTGTCGCGCTGGTACGGCAACGTGGTCGCGGTCAACGACATCACGATGACCATCGGCCCGGGAGTGACCGGCCTGCTCGGCCCGAACGGCGCAGGCAAGTCGACCCTGCTGCACCTGATCGCCGGCTTCCTCCCGCCGTCGCGGGGCGAGCTGTCCATCGGCGCGACGCCCAGCTGGCGCAACCCGGAGATCTACCGGACCGTCGGACTGGTACCGGAACGCGACTCCGTCTACGCGTTCCTCACCGGGCAGGAGTTCGTCCGCGCCACGGCCCGGCTGCACCAGCTCGCCGACCCGCAGGCCGCGGCGCGCCGCGCGATCGCGATCGTGGACATGGCCGACGCGCAGGACCGCAAGATCTCGACGTACTCGAAGGGGATGCGGCAGCGGATCAAGGTCGCGGCCGCGCTGGTGCACGACCCCCAGGTCCTGCTGCTCGACGAGCCGTTCAACGGGATGGACCCGCGGCAGCGCCTTCACATGATCGACCTGCTGGCCAAGCTCGGCGCCGAGGGGCGCACGATCCTGCTCAGCTCGCACATCCTGGAGGAGGTCGAGCGGCTGGCCGGCACCATCCAGGTGATGGTGTCCGGGCGGCTCGCGGCCTCCGGTGACTTCCGCGCGATCAGGCGTCTGATGACCAGCCGCCCCCACGTGTTCCTGGTCCGAACGTCCGATGACCGCCTGCTCGGCTCCGCGCTGATCGGCAGCCCGGCGGTGAGCGGGGTCGAGCTGACCGGCGGCGGCCTGCAGGTGCGGGCCTCCGATTACGGCACGTTCAGCCGGCAGCTCGCGGTGGTCGCCCGTGACCGGGGCATCCGGCTGCGGGAGCTGCTGCCCGAGGACGAGTCGCTGGAAAGCGTCTTCGCCTACCTCGTCGAGTCCTGAAGCGCTGAGCCCGCAAGCAAGGAGAAGTTCCCATGATCGGTGCGCTCAACGGGACCGTGGCCTCGATCACGCTCCGGGCGGTTTTCGGCCGGAAGCGCGCGCTCATCTTCGCCATCCCGCCGCTGATCCTGATCCTGGTCACGCTGGTCCTGAAGGCGGCGCGCCCGCCCGGCACGCCGTGGCCCGGCCGGGTCCTCGGTGACTTCGGGTTCTCGGTGATCCTCCCGCTCACCGCACTGATCATCGGCACCAGCGTGCTCGGAGCTGAGATCGACGACGGGAGCATCGTCCACCTGCTCGCCACGCCGGTGCGCCGCTCGTCGGTGATCGTGACCAAGTTCTGCGTCGGGGCGTTGCTGACGATCGCGTTCGTGGCCGTGCCCGAGCTGGTCGCCGGGATCATCGCCAGCGGGGGAGCCGGCAAGCTCGCGTTCGGGCTGTTCGCCGGGGCGCTGGCCGGATCGGTGATCTATAACGCGCTGTTCGTGATGCTGTCCGTCGTCACCACCCGAGCGATCGCCGTCGGACTGCTGTACGTGCTGATCTGGGAGGCGGTGCTCGGCAACTTCGTCAGCGGCGCCCGGCTGCTCTCGGTCGAGCAGTACTCGCTCGGCGTCGCCAACTCGATCGCGCACTACCCGGCTCTGAACGCGGGCCTGACGCTGTCGACCGCGCTGATCATGGGGGTGATCGTGACCGCGGCCACCCTGGTCCTCGCCACCCGCCGGCTGTCGGAGTTCTCACTGAAGGGCGACGCGGTCTAAGCGGTCAGCGAGGCGTGTCCCGGTCCGGCCGGAACGCCGGTCCATGACCCGGAACGATCACCGTCGCGACGGCCAGGATCCGGCCCCGGCTCGCGCTCAGGGCCGCGGGATCGGTCGCCAGCGGATCGTCGGCCGGCCCGTCCGGACCCCACCAGGCGTGCGTGCACGCGTACACGCCGTCGGCCGCCGACGCGACGGTCGTTATGTCCTCCCCGGTATGGCCAGGAGTGGCCAGCAGCCGCACCGACGGGCTCAGCGCCGCGCCCTCGGCGTCCCGGCTGATCCACAGGTCGCCGTCGTAGATCGCCCAGTGATCGTGAATCCGCGCGGCCGGGAACAGCGCCGCGTTCACCGTGTGGTCGGGGTGGTGATGGCTGAACACGACGTCGGTCACATCGTCAGGGGCAACGCCGCGGGCACTCAGCGCGGCGAGCAGGTCGCCCCGCGCGGCGACCATGCCCGGATCGACCACGATCACGACGTCGCCGTCGGTGATCAGGGTCACTGTGCTGCCCACGCGTTCCTGGCCGGCGTCCTCGCGGGCGTACCCCTCATGCAGGATGTGCACGTGCGCGGTCCCGGCCGGCGGAATCTCAGAGTCTGGCACGACGCGAGACGATACTCGCTGGCCGGCCGCAGCGCTGGCGGGGGCGTCAGCGTCTCTCTAGCGTGAACGCGCGCGTGGTGGGAATGGCCGACGAGACGGACGGCCCTGGCGGCCGGGCCGGCTTCGCGCGGCCGGACAGCGGCCGTGCGGTGGCCGTGACGGATCTGTTCCGTGACCACCACCTGGAACTGGTGCGCCTGGCGCTGGTGATGGTCGGGGACCTGGCGACCGCCGAGGACGTGGTGCAGGACGCTTTCGAGCGGCTGCACCGCGGCTGGCGCGGCCTGCGCCAGCCGTCTAGCGGCCTGGCCTACGTGCGGTCCAGCGTGCTGAACGGCTGCCGTTCGGTGCACCGCCGCGCCGCGGTAGCGAGGAAGCACGTGCCGCGGCTGGCTGAGCCGCCGGGGGCCAGCGGCGAGGATGCGGCGTCGGCCGCCGACGACCGCGGCGAGATGGCGGCCGCGCTGCGCCTGCTGCCGCGCCGCCAGCGCGAGGTACTCGTGCTCCGCTACTACCTGGACCTGGACGTGACCGAGATCGCCGGCACGCTGAGGATTACCCCGAGTGCGGTCCGCGCCACCAACTCCCGCGGCCTCGCCGCGCTCGCCCGCGTCCTTGGGGGGACTGAGCAGTGACCGAGCTTGAGGAGCGGCTGAGCCGCGAGTTCAAGGAGCTTTCCGAGCGCGCCCAGCCGGGGTCGATCCGGCCGCTCCGGGAGCCCCCGGCGCGCAGGCGGCCGCGGGCCGCGCGCTGGCTGGCCCCGGTCGCCGCCGTGGCCGCGGTCCTCGGCGTGATCGCGGGTGTGTCCGTGCTCGGCCGGCCGGGGGGCCAGGTGCCGCCCGCCCTGGGGACGCAGGGCCCGATGCCGCGCTTCTACGTGACGGCCTGGCAGACCTATGCCGGGAGCAACAACGGGCGGCAGATACCCACGTTCGCGGTCGTGCACGACTCGGCCACCGGGGCGGCCCTGGCCACGGTGCGCGTGCCCACGCTGACGGACTCGCAGGGCGGCACGCAGGGGCCCAGCATCACCGCCGCGGGCGACGACCGAACGTTCGTGATCACCGAGCAGTCGACCTCGCCGAACGTCATCAAGTTCTACCGGCTGCGCGTCGCGGCCGACGGCCGCTCGGCGAAGCTCAGCAGCCTGCCGATGAGCGTCCCGCGGGACCTCTCGGTCACCGACGTGGCGCTGTCGCCGGACGGCACCAGGCTCGCCCTGGACGTGCAGCACTGCAACGCCAAGACCCAGAGCTGCCCGTACACCGGGATCCGCGTCGTCACTATCGCGACCGGCGCGGTGAGCACCTGGACCACGCGCGTGAACGGGGCCCCCTTCCTCGTGTCCTGGGCCGGCAACGAGCGTGTCGCCTTTCAGTGGCAGGCCGGCGTGCGCAAACCGCGCCCGGGGCAGCAAACCGGGTACCGGCTGCTGACGCTCACCGCGGCCGGCCGGGACCTGCTGGCGGCCCCGGCCATCGGGTCGCCCGCGGCCGAGCCGACGCAGTTCATGCCGGAGGCGCTGGTCGTGGCGGACGGGAGCGTCGTAGTCACGTCGACGGTCCAGAACATCCCCGACGGCCACGGGCACGACACGGTGGTCGCGAAGGTCATCGAGCTGTCCGCGCGGACCGGTCAGCTGCTGCAGGTGCTGCACACGGTGACGGTGCACGGCGCAACCCGGGGGCAGAGTGGCACCGCGGGGCAGCTGGACCAGGGCTGCAACGTGCTGTCCCTGGCGCCCACAGGCACCCACGTGCTGGTGGCCTGCTTCGCGTTCGGCCGGGTCGATGGCACCAGATTCACGCCGCTGCCCGGCTTTCCCGGCCCGTCGAGCAGCGGCATCGGCGGCCAGCAGGCTGCCGCGTGGTGACTGGCCTGCGGTGACCGCCGCCCGCCTGGCTAGTGCTGCGCCTTCGCGGCCGCCTTGACTTGCTTCTTGTGCTCGCGGACCGCGGCCAGCGTGGCGGCGTCGGTGATATCGGCCACCGACCAGCGCGAGCCCTCCTCGCCGAACCGGCCCGCCGCCTCGCGCCAGCCGTCCGGCCGGAAGCCGAGCTGCTTGCCCAGCAGGGCCACCGTGATCTGCGCCTTGTAGCTGCCGAACCCGGGCAGCTCGGCGAGCCGCTCAGCCAGCTCGGCGCCGGTCGCGGCGGTTGCCCAGACCTGGGCGGCGTCGCCGTCGTAGCGCTCGGCGATCACCCGGGCGAGTTCCTGGACCCGGGCGGCCATGGCCTTCGGGAACCGGTGCAGGGCGGGCCGCTCGCTGAACACCGCGGCCAGGGCCTCCGGGTCGTAGTCGGCGATTTCGGCGGCGGTCGGCTCGTGCCCGAGCCGCTGCGCTAGCTGGTAGGGCGAGCTGAACGCCTTCTCCAGCGGTACCTGCTGGTCCAGCAGCATCGCGATGAGCAGGGCCAGCGGGCTGCGGGACAGCAGCTCGTTAGCGCCGTCCTCGATCGGCAGCGAGAGCGTCATCGAGACATCATCGCAGCAAGCAGCCTCTCCCGCTCGCCCCCCGGGGTGCCTTGAGCCCCTCCAGCTCGGTCATGCCTGGACGCCGCCGCGCGGGCGGCCGAGCGTGGCGGCCTGGGCAGGAACCAGATGGGGATAGCCTGGCGTTTACAGCAGTGGGAGATTCAGTGTCCCGCCAGAAGGAGAGATCGACATGTCGCGTCCAGTGATGTTCGGCATCGGCGGGGTCATTCTTGGGCTCATCTTGTTTTCAGTGCTTCCCTGGTATGTGCCAGTGCTGATCGTCGCCGCCGCCATCGCTATCCCCGTGGTCGCCTGGCGCACGCTCGACCCGTCGCAGCGCCGCCGGATCCGCCGCATGCGCGACCGGGGCCAGCTCGGCCGGTGACCCGTTACGTAGTCAGGCCATGAGGCCTGGGTAGAGGAGCGAGAGCTGGTCCGGGTAGGCGGCGATCAGGCGGAGCTGTCCTTGAGCGCGCCGTCGGCGTGGATGCCCGACTCGTGGGCGGACGCGTTGCGGCCGGTGCCCGGCTGGTTTTAGTCGCTGACCGGAACCGGCTCCGGCGGTGGCTTGCCGTCGTAGCGAGCGGCCGGGCGGATCAGCCGGTTGCCGGACACCTGCTCGAGCACGTGCGTGGAACATGTTCCGCGGTATCCCGCAGGCATCCATCACGACCCCCGCGTAGAACTCGACGTTGGCGTTGAGCGCACGCCCGGGCTTGGTCTCGGCGAGCACCGCGACGATCGTGTCCTCCACGGAGGTCGCGAACTCCGCGGTGGGCCCGCCGACCGCGTTAGCGACCTCGCGCAGCAGCGCCGAGCGCGGGTCCTTGCCCTTGTAGACCCGGTGGCCGAAGCCCATGATCCGGCCGCCTCGCCCGACCGTGTCGCGGACCCAGGCCTCGGCCCGGTCCGGGCTCCCGATGTCGTCGAGCATCTCGAGCACGCGGGCGGGCGCGCCGCCGTGCAGCGGACCGGACAGGGCTCCCATGGCCCCGACGACCGCGGCGCCGAGATCCGCGCCCGTGGACGCGATCACCCGCGCGGTAAACGTCGAGGAGTTGAAGCCGTGATCGATCGTGGAGATCAGGTACCGCTCCAGCGCCCAGACGTGCTGCGGGTCCGGGCGCTCGCCGCTGAGCAGGTAGAGGTAGTTGGCCGTGGCGGACAGTTCCGGGTCCGGGGCCACAGGCTCCTGCCCCTGGTGCAGCCGGTACAGCGCCGCGAGCAGCACCGGCGTCTGCGCCGCGACCTGCATGGCGTTGTCGTACAGCTGCTCCGCCGAGATGTCCAGCCAGGAGCGGAAGCCGGCCCGCTGGGCGAGGAAGGAGACCGCGGTGCGCAGCGCGGTCAGCGGATCGAACGGATCGGTGGTGGCCAGCGTGCGCAGGAACGGGACCAGGTCATCCGGCAGCACGCGGTGGCCGGAGATCTCGCGCTGGAAGCTGGCCCGCTCGGCCCGGTCGGGCAGGTGGCCGCGGAAGAGCAGGTGCCACACGTCCTCGAGCGTCCGGCGCCGGTTCAGCTCGATGGCGTCGTACTGCCGGTAGTGGTAGAAACCCTCCAGGCCGCGGACGTCACCGATCCGGGTGTGCGCGACGACCACCCCCTCGAGCCCCGCGGGCGCGTCCGCGCCATTCCGGCCGTCCCCATCGCTCACGACCTGCCCCGTGTCTGGCATCTGCGATCCCCTCCGGATGGTGCGACGTTAGGAGCGTCATCGCGGGCGTGCCTCCTGGCGGGGGCATGCCGCGACCTGATACCCGCTAGCCTTAATCACCATGTCCATATGAGTCAATGTTGATTAAAATCAACGTTGCCGCCTGGAGTCCGGCCTGGCTGAGAGGGCAGACGTGACAGAGTGGATCGGTGCTGCGGAGGCAGCTCAGCGGCTGGGCATCAAGCCGGCCAGCCTGTACTCCTACGTGAGCCGTGGCGTGCTCAGCCCGCGCCGTGGCTCCGACGGCCGGGCCAGCCTGTTTGACGCCGCGGAGATAGCCGGCCTCGGCCGGCATGGCAGGCCGCGCCGGGCGCCGGGGGGCGCCGAGCTGGTGATCGAGTCGGAGCTCACCGAGATATCTGATGACCGTCTGCGCTTCCGCGGGCATGACGCGATCGCGCTGGCCACCAGCCGGAGCTTTGAGGACGTGGCGGGCCTGCTGTGGACCGGGTCCTTCGGGGACGCGGCCGTCTCCGGCCGGTGGCAGGCTACCGGCGAGGCGGTCGCCGCGGGCACGGCTGCCCAGGCCGCGCTCCCGCCCGGCACGTACCCGCTGGAGCGGCTGCAGGTGATCGTGGCCGCGGTGGCGGCCACCGACCGGCTCCGGCTGCACCTCGACCGGCCCGCCGTCATCGCCGCGGCCCGCGGCCTGATCGCCGGCATGGTCGACTGCCTGCCGCCGGCGGGCCCCAACTCCGGCCAGGCCCGTGACCGCAGCATCGCCTGCCGCCTGGCGATCAAGCTCTGCCTGCGCCCGCCCTCCGCGGGCCTGATCGGCGCGCTGCGTTCCGCGCTGGTGCTGCTGGCCGACCATGAGCTGGCCGCGTCGACGCTGGCCGCGCGGGTCGCGGCCTCGGTGCGGGCCGACCCGTACGCGGTGGTCGGCGCGGGCCTCGGCGCCATGAGCGGGGCCCTGCACGGCGGGGCGTCGCTGGGCGCGGAGGTGATGCTCGAGTCGGCCCGCGCCCCGGCCGACGCGCCGCGCGTGGTCGGCGAGCTGCTCCGCCGGGGGGAGCGGATCCCCGGACTCGGTCACTTCGTGTACCAGACCGGAGACCCGCGGTCCGTTCTGCTTCTGGACCTGATCAGGGCGGCGGCACCGGAATCCGGCCGCCTGGCCGTCGCCGAGGCCGTCCTGGCCGAGGCCAGGCGCAGGGCGCTGCCCGCGCCGAACATAGAGTTCGCGCTCGCGGTGCTGTCCGCGGTAGCCGGGATGATTCCCGGCGGCGGCGAGGCGGTGTTCGCCGTGGCCAGGACGGCGGGCTGGCTGGCGCACGCGCTGGAGGAGTACGCCCGGGCCACGCCGATCCGCCCCCGCTGCGTCTACACCGGCCCGCCCGCAGCCACCTAACGCGTCCCGGCGCCTGGCCCGGTCCGGCCGCCGCGCCCGCCCCGGTGCCGGGAATCAGATCGGGCAGCGCGGCCTTTTCTCTCGCAGGACGCCGATCCTGGAGGCAGCCATGGCCGTACGCCGGCTGAACCACGCAGTCCTCTACGTCAGCGACCTCGGGCGGGTCGTGGATTTCTACCGTTACGCG
>WNFJ01517770.1_pt1 | contig 32547 bp, 29 predicted proteins | sample 5400461 | NCBI WGS metagenome assembly WNFJ01 (sample SAMN13153349, study PRJNA577476) | soil metagenome | isolation source: 115 cm saprolite on Douglas fir-dominated hillslope | place: USA:California | collected 2013-09-17
GATGTTGTTCGAGTGGGAGAGGGACGTCCCGTCGATGTTGTAGCTGCCGAGGTAGAAGTTGTAGTTCGTCGAGAACTTGTCGAAGAAGAACTTGGACGACCCGACTATCCGTTCTGATCCGGGATTGACGGCGAGATGCGACTCAGAGTGATTGGCGTTGAAGTTGTTGGGGCTCGGCCCTATGCAACCGCCCGCCATGGGGGGAAGCTCGGCATATCCGCCTCCGCTGGTGGGATCGCTGACGACGACATTCGTCGCCGAAACCGGCGACGACCACAGACTCGCCGCCGGTGTCAAGCCGGACGGCCAAATGGCGAACAAAGCGACCATCGCCAGGAACGCAGCTCTCATGCCGCTTGTGTGTGCAAAAGCAGCCTTGACATGCCCGAACCTCCTCGCGGAAAACCCCCCAATGCCGGCAGCTACCGACACGCTCCAAGACAAAATAACCGTTCCCAATTGAGAAGACAAGAAGGCCGCTCGGATCGGGCATTGCACGCTGGGACGGCTCGCCATACACTCAATTTCCTGGTTCATGAAGTAAGGAGGACGCCATGCGCAGGCTGCACGCACCCGGCCTCTTGATCATCGTCGGCTTGATCGCCCTCGCCCCGGTCGGCACGGTGATCGCGAAGAGCGGTCCGCTCAATGTCGACGTGAGCCAGCGCCATCTGAACGAGTCCGAAGAGGCGATCGCCATTAACCCGACCAACCCGAGCAATATCGTGATAGTGACCAACGTCGGGCATCGCGAGGCCGGGCTCACGGCAGGCATGTTCGAGGGAGTCAGCTTCGACGGCGGCGCGACCTGGACGCGAAAGTTGATCGGCGAGAACGACAACCTGGGCGACGCCTGCTGCGACCCGACCTTGTCGTTCGACGAGTTCGGGAACCTGTTCATGAGCTACCTCTTCGAGGTGGAGAACGAGGTCCCGATCGCACTGAGCACAGACGGAGGCCTGAGCTTCAACCTGATCGCCAAGATCGTGGCCCCGCCCCAGGGCACCCCGACCAAGGCGGGCGGCGACAACCGCGGGCTGTTTCGATTCGTCGACCAACCGACCATCACCGCGGCTAAGGGTGAAGTCTGGGTCGTGTTCAATGCAGGTGGGCCTATGTTCGCGACCGGCGCCCCCGTGACCGGCTTCGGCCAGGTTGGTTCGTTCCTCCAAGGTGAGGTCGTCCCGGGAACCAACAACTGCACCTATGGCGATGTCGCGATCGGACCGGCCGGCCAGGTGATGCAGGTCTGCACTCTCACCGAGAGCGGCCAGGGCGGCGGAAAGCTGTTCGTCAACGTCGACCCGGACGGGCTCGGGCCGGCGAATTTCGGGGATCGGGTGTTCGTCGCCGAAACCCATGTCGGCGGGTTCGATTTCATTCCCGCGCAGGTCGATCGTTCGATCGATGCCGAGCCTGGCCTGGCGTGGGACCGGACCAAGGGTACGCACAACGGCCGGGTCTATCTCGTCTACACCAAGGAGATCCAGAACGAGAGCGACAACACGGACATCTTCGTTCGCTTCTCCGACGACAACGGCGCGACCTGGAGCCAGGGTGTGCGTGTCAACGACGACCACACTGTGAACAGCCAGTTCCTGTCCAAGATTGCCCTTGACCAGACCACTGGCAACATAGCCACCGTGTGGTACGACGCGAGGCACGATCTTGGCGCCGGCAGCACCGGCGACACGGATGGGATCCCGAACGACGACGCGCAGTTCTGGGGGGCGTTCAGCACGGATGGTGGACTTTCGTTCGGTCCGAACATCCAGATCAGCGCCGGAACCTCGAACTCGCACGACTCGGGCAACGGGATCGACTATGGGGATTACAGCGGGCTTGCTTTTTTCGGTGGGGTTGCGCATCCAGCCTGGTCGGACAATTCCAATAGCACGGGAGACAATCCCGACGGCGCGCTGCACCAGCTAGACATCTACACGGCGGCCGTGCGTCCCGCATGAGCATGCAATGCGGCTCGCCCACAGGTCGACGTTAGGCCGCGAAGGGGAGGCGCCCGCAGAAGGCTGCGGGCGCCTCACTCAGACCGCTTACTGGTCGGTCTGGTTGCTCCCCGAGCCCGGCCCATTGCTGGGGATCGCGAGCTGGTCATGTGCGGCATTGCTGTGGCCACCCACGCTTAGCCCGCCCTTGACGGTGTACATCGCTTCGTCGAAAACGCCTCCCGCAGGAGGGTTCGCGACCGCGAAGGCCGGGAATGCCGGCCCGCCTACGAACGAGGTGGATATGTAGTCGCCGACCATGCGGCCTTGGCTCGTGTTGGCGAGCCAGGACAGCGACATCGGCCCGGCAATCTGCTGGTTCGAAGTCCAGCTGCCGCCGCCGTCAGCCGAGCCCGAAGAGCCGACCTCGAGCTGGCAGGTCGCCGCAGTGCAACTGGCGTTGGGATAGAAGTAGAAGGTAAGCGCGAGTTGAGCGCTGGCCCCCGACGTGGCCTTGTTCACGGCCAGGCCGGGGATGAAGTGGTCGACTCCGCCGCCGATCGGGTCGACCGGTATGCGAGTAACAGGAGACCAGTTCGTACCGTCGGTCGACGTGCTGAGCACGAGGTCGTTGGCGGTGCAGCCTGGCTCGAAGCGGCAGTCTGGCCAAACCACGTAAACCTTGCCCGACGCGTCAATCTCCGCGGTGGGAAGGCCAAGCCCGTTGCGCAGGCCTCCGGCTACCAGGTGCGCCGTGACGTCTGCGATGCGCGTCGTCGTGCCCCAACTCGCGCCGCCGTCGGCCGAGCTGAAGGCGTTGACGTCGCCACCCCGCGACGCAAACCCGCCTACCGGGACGATTACCGTTCCGTTCGGCTGGACCAGCGGCTGGCCGCCGATACCGTGCAGGTGCTGGGCGGTTTCGAGCGCCGCGCCCCAGGTAATACCGCCGTCAATGGACGTGCTCATCTGCTCCAGGTCGCTGAGCGAGGCATCGTCGAACTCGGTGTAGCAGTTGCCGTAGTGCGGGCTGCTCGCTGTGTTGTCACAGACGGTCCAGTTCTTGTCGTTGAACTGCCCGTCGGCCGTGATGACGACGGGAGGTCCCCACGTCAGCCCGCCGTCGGTGGAGCGGCTGGCGAGGACGTCAACCGGAACCAGCGCCGCCGGAATCCCGAGGTAGGAGATCATCCAGGCGTTGTCTCTGGCGTCGAAGGCGACAGAAGGATCGCTCACGCGCTGGTACTTAAGGTTGGCCGGCGTCGACTGGAAGGTCGTGTCCGGCAGGAAGCCGCTGGTGAACGTCTTGCCACCGTCGTTCGAAGTGGCAAAGCCGATGTCCGAGGCGCCGCCGTTGAAGAAGCGGCCTACCTGGAAAGCGGAGACGATCGTCGAACCGAATGCGAACGTATCGGGCTCGACCTCGGTCCGATGCTGACTAGTGTTGTTGGAGAACGGATCGCTGCTCAGCTGGACGAGGCCTGCCGCGTACGCGTTTAGCGTGGACAGGCCGATCAGCGCAGCAAAGGCTGGCACCAATAGCCGAAACCACCGCATGGTCATTTCCTCCCTCGTGTGTGGCCGGCGCGAGGAGGCAAGTGTAGCGGCCGCTAGCGGTAGGGGGAAATGGCCGTGATCGTCTGGCCCAGCACCGGTCGTGGATCTCGTTGGTGCCCCACATGAACATCTAGTCCGCGCTGTCGAAAGCTGGCGTCTGTGGGTGTCAATGCGCACGAGCGCCTCGGCGCCCATGAACGTTTAGCCGAGTCGTCTTGTGGTCTGGCCGACCTCAATCAAGTGGCCGTCGGGATCTTGAACATAGGCACGTATCTCCCGCCCGTGGTCTTTCGGCTCGGTCAGGAAGACCGGTTGCAAAGGATCTGTGAAGGTCCGCTAGCGTCCGGTTCAGTTCAGACGTCGGTGTCGACAACAACTGCCTCAGGCGGTCGAGGGCGACGCTATTAACGCGATCCGCAGGAAGCACCCACGAAGCCCGCGCGGCTGAAGGAATTCCCAAGCCGCAGAAGCGACCCCGACCATTAAGTGATCACCTTTACTAAGCGCATTTTTTTACTTGACAGCCTCTCTGGGCGCCCTTACGATGCCTTGACCGGCGCGCTTGAAATAGGCGAATCGGCCACAAGTGGGGGACGCCTATGTCGCTCCCGGTCAAGGACCGGGGCTCGTTACTAGCGATGACCGTCCATTTCCCAACGGAAAGGAGGCGCCATGCGTCGACCGTTCACCCTCGTCGTCGCAGCGTTATTACTGATCGCCGTGGGGACAACGGCGGACTCGGCCGCCGCGCCGGCCACCGCGCCAACAAAGCAAGAGCTGGCGCAAAGAATCCTCAAGACGCCGGCCGCCCTGTATGTGACGGCGACCGCTCATGCCGCTCTCGAGGCCATTGCCCGGGGAGACCACCGTGTGGCGCCCGATTCGACCGGGCTAAGCGCGTTGCAGGGGACCCGTAATCAACATGGCGGCGGCCAAGGCGGCCCGCCGCTTACGAATGTGGCGGTGAGCAACCCTGGGGAAGATACCCACCAGCAGGACCAGACCACACAGAGCGAGACCTCCTTAGCGGTGTCTGGCTCGAACGTGGCGGTGGGGTTCAACGACTCTCAGAACACGCTCCTTTTCTTTACCGCCGGCACCAACCTGAGTGGCGTGGCCCATTCGGGCGACGGCGGCCAGACGTTTACGGATGAGGGCGTCCTGCCAAATGGCCCTGGCCTCGTTAACTTCGGCGACCCCTGGCTCGCTAGCGATAACGCGGGCACCCTCTACTACTCGACCTTGACCTTCGACGTCACGAACTCCTCGCTGCTCGTGGGCGTTTCGAAATCCATCGACGGCGGGAATACCTGGAGCCCAGCCAACGCCATCCCACCTCCGGCGGGCCAGTCGTCCTTCTACTTTGCGGACAAGGACGCCCTGACCACGGGCGGAGCGGGCAACCTGTTTGACGTCTGGGACGACTTCACCTTCGACCCGACCACCTTCCAATCCTTCAGCGGACTCCCAGTCGCCCACTCGACGGACGGCGGGCAGACCTGGAGCATCCACTACGCCAGCAAGGTGCCGCTGTTCATGTGCGACAACACGGGCAACTGCACGTTCAGCCAGTACATCGGCGCGCAGCCGATTGTGGGCCCTGATGGGACGGTCTACGACGCGGCCGAGCTGATCAGCCAGACCTTCAACTTCCAGACGGGGGTCTCGTCGCCGGTAATGTTCAGCGAAGCTTTGTTCTCGTCGCCGGACGGCATCACGTGGACCCAGAAGACCTCGAATGCCGTCACCTCGTCGACCCAGGGTCAAGGTGTGTTCGTCCTCGGACCCGGCAAGCTCATGCGCAACCTCGAGTTCCCGACGCTTGCGTTTCGGAACGGCGCCTTGAACATGACCTGGAATGACGGGGGCGCCGGCGACGGACACAGCCACATCAAGCTGGCCACGTCGACCGACGGCGGCACCACCTGGACAACGAGCTTTGTGACCTCGGGGTCGAACGACGAAGCCCAGCCATCCATCAGCGCCGACGCCTCGGGCCTGCACATCCTCTACTACCAGATCAGCGACGGCAGAAACGGGGAGGCGCAGCTCGACGTGGTCGTGTCCAACTCTCATGATGGCTCCCAGTGGAAGGCGCGGCGCGTCAGCAGCCAGTCCTTCCCGGGCGTCTTCACAGTGCCTCAGTTCGATCCGATCATCGCCTTCGCGTACATGGGCGACTACATCTCGAACGTCAGCGACGGGACCCACCAGTTCTTCGCTTGGGGCGATAACCGCAACACGGTCAGGAACTGGATGTATCCGCAGGGCCGGAACGACCCTGATGTGTTCGCCGCCGTGCAATAAGGCGTAGCTTCGATCCGCTCGATACACCCGGCTCCAGCCGCGGGAGCCGGGTGTTTTGCGCTGGAAATCGAGCCCCGTCACCGTTATTACAATGGGAGCGACTGGTACCGGGCCAATGATCTCCAAGTTCAAGTTCGCCTTGCCGACCGCGATCATCCTGCTGGTCGGGGGGGCCACCGCGGCGGCGATCCTGGTGGCTCAGGTCTCCCCCGGCCGCACCGTTGGTTTGGTCCCGGCCTCCGGCATGGCGACCGAAACTCGAACTCGCAGCCAATTGGCCGCCCCGACGCCGGCCACCCCGCCACCGAGCGCCGGGTGGTCACGATGCCCGCCGACAGTCGCCGGACCGTCCGGCGCCCTCATCGGCTGCCAGCCGTGTCCCGTCATCGTGGCCAACCCCATCGGCGCGTGCCCATCCGGCAGGCCGCGACCCACGCCAGGCCACCCTGTGATCTGGTTCTGTCCGACGCCTCCGGTCGCGTTCCGGCTCTCCCCAACCGCGCCGATTCAGTTACGCGGATCGGTCTGTGGCGTGGGCTTCCAACCCGATGAGCTTGTCTCCGTGATCGCCATCGGCTCCCGCGGCAGTTTGGCCTGGCAGGTCCGCGCGACGCCCGCTGGGGCTCTCGTGACCGCGCTTCCGCTGACCCTCTGCCGCCTGGCGCCGCTCACCCTCACCGCCGTCGGAGCGCAGGGTGACCGCTCGAACGAGCTCGCGGTCACGGCGATCGCCTGCGTGCCGGCCGTCTAAGGGCTGGCTCCAGCAGGTCGGCGCCACCAGTTCCGCTCCGAGGAAATGGCCATTCCGTTCGAGTTGAAGAGCGCTGTGCTTGCGAGAGTGGGACGCTGAGCGCAGGGCGGGGTGTTATCAGGCGTGAAAGTCACACAGAGTCTCATCGCATGCGGCCAACTGATAGACGGGCGTAGGCCGCTGTTGGTTCACGAAATCAGCCTCCCTTGCGAGCAAGCACTCCGATGGCGGGATAGCGGCATGACACCAAAGAGCGCGCTGATCACGAAGCGGTGACCGGGCTGAGCCGACCGCGGCGCTTACAGCCTCCTGGACTCGCGGCCGGCAAGCGCGGTACCAGGCTTTACGCGGCGAACAGCCCAGACCAGCTTCAACTGATGACCGGAGCGATAACCCCAAATGCCCTCACTCGCTCACTCTCCGATGGAACTGGCTGAGAGAAATCGACCCCGTGATACTTCAAGAGTTCCGCGGTAAACCACCGTTCGAACGGATGCTCCGACGCGGCAAGCTGTTCAGTGTCCCGTTCCGGATCTTTTCCGCGGATGCATGGAATCACCATGTCTGCCGCTTCGGATCGCTGGAGGAACACCCTCTCCCCATAACCAATTCGGCGGCGGGAATCCTCGTACTCGCACCGCCGAGGGCCATTCAGGTCACATGTAAAGCGCAGCCTGTTGGGCGGCAAAAGTGCACCGGTCATGCAGCCCTACCGTACGCGTGATGAAGCCCGCCGAGAATCGCTCGACTAACAATGACGCCCTGCGACTTTGGTCGGCTTGGTACCGGCCCTTATGCGCACCACAGGTATGAGGATCCGGTCAGCTCGGATCTACCGTGCGCCGACCGGCACCGCGTCGGTCACCAGACCCATCCGGTCGCGAGTGTCCCGCGTGAATGAAGGTGCGGCAGCTGGGCCGCCTTGAAGACCTCTCAGCACTAGCGAACGCCTGCCGCCGGAGCCTGAACGACCTCGTCAAGGCTGGTCCCAAGATCCTGAAGGACAACGATCGCTGCGTTGCGGCCAGGAGCGCCGGTGATGGAACGTCGTGCCTCCGGTCTGATAGAGACCAGGAATCGGCATTCGGTACTGGCCCCAACCTGGAACCGGCCGCAATGAGCCGCTCTGGGCGAGACCGCGATCGCCGCCGTGGAACGTCCCGTGGATCATGTGCGGGTTCGTGTGTTCGAAGTCGTCGGGCGATTTGACCAACCGCGCGAGGATCTTGTCCTCCGTGAAGTTGGGGGCGAATCTCCGCAGCTGCTCGATCTGGTAATCGGCGTGCCTTTCCTTCAGCGTGTTCCAGTCTTTCTCCCCTGGCGGGAGCTGCCAGGACTGCGGACTCAGCAGCTTCACGGTGTGGTGGCCGTGTGGCGCGCGCGAATGATCGACCAGAGTCGGAGTCGCGACGAGAAGCCAGGTCACGCCGGAGACGAACTTTCCGTCTTTCACGTCGCGACCCACCCGGATCACATCCTCGGGCCAACCGACGAGCCCGGCCGACACCGCGCTCTGGGTTCCCACGCAGGTTGTGAATTTCGGCGCCTCTTTGGCCGCGATGTACCCATCTCCACCCCGTAGTGGAAGTCTTCCGGCCACGCGTCGTGCGGCGCCATGTCGATGAGATGCTTGACGTGAATCGTCGAGATGACCGCCCGCGTCCCCAAATACCGCTCACCGTCTTCGGTTTCGACGCCGACGCAGCGGCCATTCTCCAGGACCAGCCTCGCGACCTTCCGGTCGCAGATGATCCGCGCACCGTGCTCTTCGAGGAACCCTGTCAGGCCGGCGGTCAGCTTGCCAGAACCGCCGAGCGGAATGCTCCAGCTCCGCTGTTGGCGAGAGTAGATCAGCGAATAGGCGAGCGAGCCGGAGCCCGGCGTGTCGACAGCCTGGACCGTCTGAAACGCCTGCCAGAGCATGTAGGCCTGAATGTGGCGATCCTCGAACTCATGGCGGATGACGTCCCAAGCGCTCATCGCCTCGATGCGCAGCCATTTCTGGCCGTGAGGCGTCGTCAACAACCTTTCTTGCAGTGATGGGCCCAGTCCCGGAGGCGTGAACCGCGCGCCGCCGTAGGCGCCCTTGACTTCGTCGTACTCGGCCATCATTCGCCGGTACGCCAGTGAATCGTGCTTCGAAAAGCGAGCAAATTCCTCGCAGGTCCGATCGATGTCGAGCCAGTGCGTGAAGTATTCGCCATCGGGGAACGTGACGTGCGCCACCGGGTCGGGCTCGACATATTTCAGGCCGTACTTGCCGACCAGGCCGAGCTCGTCGTTGGTCAGCAACGGGTTGACCCGGATCAAAGTGTGGCCGGTCGAGCAGGTGTCGATCAGGTAGCCGGGCATGAGCGGCTCCTCGGTCGCCGCTCCGCCGCCCGGGATGGGCCGCGCGTCCAACACGATGACCGAGTAGCCCGCTTTCGCCAGGTAGGCCGCGGTGATGAGGCTGTTGTGTCCGGCGCCCGCCACGACGATGTCTGCCTTTTGGGTCATGCCTTCCGCTCCTGTTGGCCCGGAATTCGAGCGATGTTTTCGGTGCCCGCCTCCTCGCCCAGATAGAGGCGGCTCACCTCGGGGTCTTCGAGCATCTTTGTGCCACGGCCGCGCAGCTTGATCTGGCCGAGCTCCATGACGCACCCGTCCTGAGCGACGGCCAGCCCGAGACGGGCGTTCTGTTCGACCATGAGGATGGTGGTGCCCGCCTGGCGCAGGCGATCCACGCGTTCCAGGACGAGCCGGGCGACTCGCGGCTCGAGGCCCATGGTTGGTTCGTCGAGAATCAGCAGCTTGGGATCGACCAGCATCGCCCGGCCGATCTCGACCTGTTTTTGCTGGCCGCCGCTCAAAAGGCCGGCACGAACGTTGCGCTTCTCCGCGACGACCGGGAGCAGCTCGATGACGCGCTCGATTCGCTGCTTCACCAGGCGCCGGTCGCGGATGGAATAGGCACCCATCAGCATGTTCTCCCAGACGGTCATGTCGGGGAACGTGTTGCGTCCTTGCGGGACCGTGACGATGCCATCGCGGAACACCAGATCTGGACGGCGGCTGCCGATGTCGCGACCTTCGAAGAGCACCCTGCCCTTGCGCGGGACCAGGACGCCGCCGATCACCTTGATGAGCGTGGACTTGCCGGCGCCGTTGGGCCCGATGATGCAGACGTAGTCGCCCTTCTCCATGCGCAGGTCGACGCCTCGCAGAATATCCCCGCCCGCGCCATATCCGGCGTAAACGTTCTCGACCTCGAGCAGAGCGCTCAATTCCCCAGGTAGGCCTCGAGCACGGCAGGATCGGCGCGCACGTCGGCTGGTCGACCATGCGAGATGACCGAACCTCGATGCAGCACCACGACTTCGTCGGCGAGGCGCATGACGAACCCCATGTTGTGCTCGACGATCAGAAACGTGACACCCAGCCGGTTGAGGTCGCGTATGTAACCCGCCAGCCGGTCGATCATGATCGGGTTCAGCCCGCCCGACGGCTCGTCGAGCAGCATGATCTCCGGCTCCGCCATCAGCGCCGCAGCCAGCTCGCGCAGCTTCTGCTGGCCGAAGGAGAGGTGCCCCGCCTGTTCGTTCATGAAGCTCGACAGCCCGACGAACTCGAGGAGGCGCGTCGCCCGCTCGCGCTCGGGGCCCTGGATGCCGTCCCAGAACATCGCCTTGAGCCCGGTCCGCCGGACCGGCACGACCATGTTCTCGAGCACTGACATCCGCTTGAAGATGCGCGTGATCTGGAACGTCCGCGCGACCCGCTGGTGGACGATGCGGCTGGGACTCCAGCCGGTGATGTTGCTGTCGCCGAGGATGACCGTCCCCTTGTCGGGCACGTAGAAGCCTGTGATGCAGTTGAAGGCGGTGGTCTTGCCCGACCCGTTGGGGCCGATGAGGGCGGAAATCTTTCCTGCCTCGACATCGAACGTGCAGCCGCGGAGCGCCCGGACGCCACCGAAAGCCTTGTCGATCTCGCGCACGTGCAGCGACCGGATGGTGCCTTCGGCGATCGGGGCGAATCCATCGAGCAGAGAGCTACTCATCGCGGCCCGCCATGACCCGCGTCGGCTCGCCGGCGACGGCGGAGACCGGCGTCCACCGCGGCGGTGGACGGCGCGCGATCAGCCGCTGCACGGTGACCAGGAGCCCGTCGGGCATGAAGCGCGCGACCAGGACCAGCACCACGCCGAGCAGCGCGAGATGGACTTCACCGGCGATCGTCGACGGCAGCCAGTAGACGAGGTAGGACTGGAGTGGAAAGAGGATGAACGCGCCCAGGACCGGTCCCCAGATCGTGCCTCGGCTGCCGAGCAGGGTCATCACGATCATGTTGAGCATGATGATCAGCTCGAAGGCGAGGTCGGGATCGACGTAGTTCAGGTACTGCGCGTGAACGGCCCCGGCGACGCCGGCGAACCAAATGCTGATCATGAAGGCGACGATCTTGAAGAGCGAGGTGTTGATGCCCGAGCCTTCCGCCTTTCCCTCGTCTTCGCGAATCGCAATCAAGCCAAGCCCGAAGCGCGACCGCCGGATGCCGACGGCGACACCGACCGAAAGCACCAACACGCCCAGCATGTAGTAGTAGAAGAGAGCGCCACGCAGCAGCGGATCCATCTCCAGCAGCGGCAGGTACAGACCGGCGCTGCCACCTGTGATGTCTTTCAGATTGAGGGCCAGGAACTGGACGATGAATGTGAAGGCGAGGGTCACGATCACGAACGACGGGCCTTTTGTGCGCAGCGCCACCCAGCCGACCCCGGCCGCGGCGACGGCGCAGATCAATCCGACGAGCGGCGCGGTCAGCAGGATCGGCCAGCCGAGATGCGCCAGCATCAGGCCGGCGATGTAGGAGCCAAGGCCGAAAAAGCCGAGGTTGGCCAGCGAGATGTACCCGGTGAAGCCGCCGATGATGTTCCATCCCACCGACATCGCGGCGTACGTGAACGTGAAGTAGAAGAGGTCGAGCAGGAAGCCGTTCAGGCCGTTGAAAGGAAGAGCCACCAGGATGACCAGCGCCACCAAAGGCCAGGCGATCGCCACGAGCCTCCGGCGAGTCAAAGGCTCTCCCTGGCGACGTGACCGAAGAAGCCCTGCGGCCGGACGATCAGGACCGCGAAGAGGAAAACGAAGAACACCATCGCGGCCCAGTTGGCGGGGATATAGAGAATCGCCACCTGCTCGGCGATGCCGAGGATGAGGGCGGCGAGCAGTGTTCCGCGAAAGCTGCCGAGGCCCCCGAGCACCACGATCGCCATCAGCTTGCCGATCCAGCCCCAGTGGGAGTCCGGATAGAAGGGGTAGTACATCCCTATCAGCGGGCCGGCGGCGGCTGCCACGGCAATGCCGATGCCGAATGCGATCATCGTGATCCGGTTGACGTTTACGCCAACGAGCTGTGCCACGCCGCGGTTCTGGGTCGTCGCGCGAATCGCCCGACCGAGGTTGGAGTGGTTGAGCAGGAGATATAGCCCGGCCAGCAGGATCACAGAAGCACCGAACGTGATGACCCGAATCAGCGGGATGTAGAGCTCACCGAGCTGATAGACTTGGTCCGAATAGCCGGTGTTGATGGCGTGGAAAGACGAGGTCCAGAGTGCTCCTTCCGAACCTTCCAGCACATTGGCCACCCCGAGCGTCGCCAGCAGCGCAAGCGACAGGTCCTTGTCGACCAACGCGCTCAGAACGCCCACCTGCAGCAGCGCGCCTGCGATGAAGAAGACGACCATCAGGATCGCCACCGAGATCAACGGGTCGATGCCCAGGGAGACGAGCAGCACCCAGGAGAGATAGGACGCGAAGATGACCACCGCGGCGTGGGCGATGTTGATCAGGCGCATCACGCCGAAGATCAGGGTCAGGCCGCTCGCCATCAGGGCGTACATCCCGCCGACGAGGACGCCGAGGACCAGTCCCTGGAGCAGCAGCATGGTCAGCCCAGGTAGGTGATGAGGGACGGCGACCGCCGTCCCTCACATCGCATCAGACCTACCAAGAAGGCTTGGGGATCGTCGGCTTGGTCCCGTTGGTCGCCACGTTCAAAGGCCACACGATGTTGAGATGGCGTGACTGCCACTGGATCAGGTCGAAGGTTCCGCCCTGGGGCCGGCCGGCCGCGTCCCAGCCGAATTTGCCCTCGACGGACTGCACCTTGTTGGCGTGCAGCCAGGTGATCAACTTGGCGTTGTCGACGCCGCCGGTCGCCGATATCGCGGCCGCGAGCACCTCGCCCGCGGCGTAGGCCTCGGCCGCCTCCGCAGGCACGACGTTGTCCTTGTTCGGGAACATCTTCAAGTAGGTGTCGACGAACTCTTTGTTGCCGGCGACGGTCGATTCCTGGAGCCAGTCCAGGGACGTCATCGTGCCCTCAGCCTTGGTCGACAGCAAATCCAGCCACGTGCTGGCGCTGTCCGGCCCGCTGGCGAAGTAGGAAACCTTGGGCTGGAAGCCGACCTGCGAATAGCCTTTGACAGCACCCGCCGCGTCCTGGTCGGCGACAGAGCCCTGGACCAGGATGTCCACCTTCGCCGCCTTCATCTGCGTGCCGATTGAGGTGAAATCCGTCTGGGTCGGCGGGTATACCTGCTTGTAGGCGGTCTTGATGCCCATCGCCTCGAAGTTCTTCTGGACGGTATCGACCACTGCCTGAGCGAAGGGATCGTCGTTGGTCGGATACCCGGCGACCGTGGGCCGCTGGTCCGCAGGCAGCGATTTGATCCAGTCGACGAGCGGGTCGGCCTGGTGCTCGACCGTGGCCGGCTGCACGAAGAATACGTTGTTGAAGTTGCGCGCGAAGACCTGCGGGGAGCCGCCTGTTCCCTCGACGAAGACCTTGCCGTACTGCGCCGCGACGGCCTCGGTCGGGATGACGAGGGCGCTGCTCACGGGACCGAGGAGGACGTCGACCTGGTCGACGGTGATCAGCTTCTGGTACTGGCTGACCGCGGTGTCGGCGAGGCTGTTGTTGTCGTACTGGATGATGTGGACCTTGCGGCCGTTGATCCCGCCGTGCGAGTTCACCACGGCCTCCCAAACCTTGTAACCGTTGTCGCTGTTGGTCCCGATGTCGGACTTGTCGCCGGTGAGCGGCTCCGAGATCCCGACCTTGATGTCGGCGCCCGGTGTGGGCGTTGCGCTCGACTGGCTCCCCAGGCCACACGAGGTGGCGACCAGGGCCAGGATTGTCAGGGCCAGCGGCGCCCTCGTCACCCGAAGGATTCTCATTCGCCTCCTCCTGTAGAAAGGGAAACGACCGGATCGACGGGCGCCTCGACCCAGCGACCCTGGCCCTCTCCCGCGAATCAGGACAAACGTTTGTGCAAATGTAACAATGGCTTGTCCGTGTGTCAAACGCGGCGTCGCCTGGCTCGTCCCTTTCGTGCCGGAATCCGTGAGTAAAGGGGGGCGTTCATGAGCGTCACGACGACCGACACCAGCACCTTCGTGAAGGACACCTGGGAGGCCTTCAGCTGGCGGATGATGTCCAACTACGTATCGCCGTGGGAGCGCGAGCGCCTCCACGAGCGCATCACCGACTGGAGCGAGTGGTGCTCGACCTGGTCGGAAGCCGCTGCGGAGCACGCAGCTCGAGGCGACGAGGCCGCAGCGGCGGGGCACGTCGAGACCGCCGCCGCGGCGTACATCACGGCAGGGCTCTTCTACCACTGGGCAAGCTTTCTCTTCACTCACGACGCGCGACAGTTCCGGACCGCCCTCGAGAACGGCGAGGCGGCTTTCGCGAAGGCGGCCCCGATCGCCGAGCACCCGATGGAGATCCTCAACGTCCCGTTCGAGGGGACCGAGCTGCGTGGCTACTTCCGCTACCCGAAGCGAGCCTCCGGTCGCGCTCCGCTCATCGTCCTGATCCCTGGCGCGGACTCGAACAAGGAGGAGCTGTACGACCACGGCGCGCACATCCTCCGCCGCGGCGTGGCCGTCTACTGCTTCGACGGTCCGGGCCACGGGCTGGTCAGCTTCGACCTGAAATTGCGGCGCGAGTACGAAGAACCGATCGCTGCCGTGCTCGACACCCTGCTCGACCGGAAGGACGTCGACGCGGGGCGGGTAGCGCTGGGTGGCATCTCCTATGGCGGCCAGTTCGCGATCCGGGGAGCGGCCTTCGACAAGCGCGTGAGGGCCGCAGTCTCCGTGAGCAGCTGGTACTCGGCCGCCGGTCGTTTCCCAAGCCAGCGGCCTGTAAGCCAGCGCGCGCTCGTTCAGTATCTCGGTCCCGACCCAATGGCGGTGCAGAACACGATGACCCTCGAGGGCGTGGCGGAGCGGGTGACGGTGCCTATGCTCCAGGTGTACGGCGGCAAGGACCCCGCGTCGCCTATCGAGCAGGCACAGCGGATCGCCGAGGCGGTCAAGGGACCGCAACTGTTGAAGTTCTATGAGGATGGCGTGCACGTCTGCAACAACGTGTGGTACAAGTCGCGGCCCTTCGTCGCCGATTGGGTGGCCGACACTCTCCGATCTCTGTGACGCAAGACGAGCGCGTCGCCTCCGCGGCCAAACACTGGGCCCTCCGGTTCGTGTCCAACGGCGTCGAGCTGGGTGCTTTCCAGTCGACGCTCCAGCGTATCGAGCGCTGGGACCAGTGGTGCGCCGAGTGGGGTGTCTCGGCCCGGCACTATGAAGAGCTGGCCACGGCCGCCGAGTCTCGCGGCGAAACACTGACAGCCGGCGAAAGCTGGGTCCGTGCCGCGATGTGCTGGCACTTTGGAAAGTTCGTGTTCATGGACGACCTGGCCGAGCAGCGTGCGGCGCACGATCGGACCGTGGCGGATTTCCGGCGCGGGATGGCGACCCTCGAGCCGCCCGCGGAGCGGGTAGAGATTCAGTACGGGAGCCACAGGCTCGCCGGCCTCCTTCGCAAGCCGCCCAGCGTCGCGAAGCCACCGGTGATCGTGATGGTGCCCGGTCTCGACTCGGTCAAGGAGGAGCTCCAACCGACCGCCGATCATTTCCTCCGGCGAGGTCTTGCGACGCTCGCCGTCGACGGGCCGGGGCAGGGCGAGGCCGAGTACGACCTGCCCATCGAACCGGCCTACGAGCGCCCAGTCGGGGCGGTCCTCGATTGGGTCGAGACAAGAGAAGACGTGGACCCTGAGCGTATCGGGCTCTATGGGATCAGCCTGGGTGGCTACTACGCGCTCCGCGCCGCGGCGCACGAGGGGCGTCTTGCGGCGGTGGTCTCCAACGCCGGGCCCTACAAGTTCGGCGACCTGTGGGATCAGCTGCCCGAGCTCACGCGGCAGGCGTTCACCATGCGCTCCGGCGCGGCCGGTGAGGACGACGCGAGGCGGCGGGCCGGCCTGCTCTCGCTGGAGGGGATCGAGCAGGTGCTGTGCCCGACCCTGCTCGTGTTCGGCAAGCTCGACCGCATCATCCCCTTCTCGGAAGCAGAGCGGTGCGCCGCGATCGCTGGTGTCGAGCTCGTGACCTACGAGACGGGCAACCACGGCGTGACGGACCAGGCGTTCGAGTCGCGCACGATGCTCGCCGACTGGATGCGGTGGAAGCTCAGCGACTAATCCTGGGCAGCAGCAGCTCCGCTGCGCGGTCGACCTGCCGCGGAGCGTCGTCTCCCTTGACGGTGATGAGCAGCTCCGTGAAGCCGCGCTCCAGCAGCGCCTCGGCGTCGCGCAGGGTGCGGTCGGGTTCGTCGGGGCGGAACGGGACGCCGATCGAGCGCCGGATCTCGGCTGGATCGCGGCCGACCTCCTCGCAGTGCTTATCGAGGACGCGCGAAAGCCTCAACGCCTCGTCGGGCGGCGCGCCGACGATGTTCCAGACGTCGGCGTGCCGGGCCGCGATCCGGAGTAATCGCTTCTCGCCAGAGCCTCCGACCCAGAAGGGCGGATACGGCTTCTGGACCGGTTTGGGCTCGGCGATCGCTCCCTTCAGAAGGTAGTGGCGACCTTCGAAGTCCGCGACGTCCTGCGTCCACAGAAGCTTGAGGACCTCGCACGCCTCCGCGAGGCGATCCATCCGCTCGCGCGCGGGCGGGAACGAGATGCCGAGCGACGTGAATTCGAACTCCGCCCACGACGCGCCGATGCCGAACTCCAGCCTGCCGCCCGAGAACTGATCGACCGTCGCGGCGGTCTTGGCCAGCACCGACGGGTTCCGGTACAGGCACGCCGATCCGGATCCGCTTGGTGACCTCCGCCATGGCGGCGAGTGTGGTCCACGCCTCGAAAACCGGGTCGGTGGGCGCGAACTGATACCAACCGGTGGCGGAGCGGACCAGCGGCATGAAGTGATCCATGATCCAGAGGTGGTCGAAGCCGGCCTGGTCGGCTGCGATCCACACCTCGCGCATGCGCTCGGGCGTCGTGCCCATCGGCGCGTATTTCAAGCCGACCCTCACCGGGTGGTTCAACGCAGCAGCTTTGCCGGTGCCTCGATGGCCTCGACCAGGTCCTGGAGGAACCTCGCCCCGCGGGCTCCGTCGACGGCCCTGTGATCGCAGCCGAGGGTGAGGATCATGGTTTGCGCCGCGAGGACCTTTCCGTCGCGCGCCACCGGGCGCTCCGCGATTCGACCGACCGCGAGGATCGATGCCTGGCCGCCGTTGATGATCGCGGAGAAGGCGTCCACCCCGTGCATGCCAAGGTTCGAGATGGTGAACACGCCGCCTTCGAGGTCCGCCGGACTCAGGTGATGCGACCGCGCGCGCTCGACCGCTCCCTCTCGCCATGCCGCGATCTCGACGAGTGATCTGTGGTCCGCGTCGGGCAGGACCGGAACCGTCAGGCCGTCTTCGGACGCGACCGCGACGCCGATCGAGATCCGCGCGCTCCTGACCAGGCGACCCTGGCTCCAGGTCGAGCAGAGATGCGGGTGGCCCTTCAGCGTCAAAGCCGAGAGCTTGAGCAGGACGTCCGTCACGGTCACCCTTTCGCCCTTTTCCGCGAGGCCGGCGCGGAACGCCAGCAGAGGCTCGGCCATCGCCTCGCGCATCAGGTAAAAGTGCGGTGCTTCCCACGCCGTGGCGGTGCGTTCGGCCATGATCCGCCAGATCCGTCCCACCTCCAGCTCGGTTCGATCCGCTACGGCTCGAGGAAGGTCGGCGGCCTGGACCGCGCCATCCGGCCCCGCGCCGGCCACGGCCGCGAGGTCAACCCCACCTTCGGCGGCAAGGCGACGCGCCAGCGGCGAAGCGGGCCTCAGGCGAGCCTCGCTCGGAGCGGATTGCGCCGACACTTGTGTGGCCGCTGGCCGCCTTCGGCCGACCTCTGGTTGGGAGGAGTCTGGCTGGAGGGAGGCGTTCTCACCCGCGCCGAGGATCACCGCGATCGCCGTTCCGACGGGAACCTCAGAGCCGGCTTCGGCCGAGATCGAAGTGAGCGTTCCCGATGCGGGCGCCTCCACATCTACGACCGCCTTGTCGGTCTCCACCTCGAGCAATGGCTCGCCCTTGGTGACCTGGTCGCCCGCCTGCTTCTTCCACGCCACGACGATGCCCGTCGTCTGGGCCATGCCCAGCGCCGGCATGATCACATCAGTTGGCATCTAGAGGTTGCGCGAGCCTTCCGCGCGAGCGCCCGCGAGCACACGCTCCTTCGGCGTCGGCCGGCCGGTGTTCTTGTGCGACTCGTGCTCGCGAGTCGTGGGCAGCGGCCCCTTGACGCTGTAGTAGCGCTGTCCCGCGACCAGCAGCTCCTCGGCCGGGAACCGGGTGATCACCTCGCAACCGTCCTTGGTCACGACCAGCTGCTCCTCGATGCGCGCCGCCGACCACCCATCCGTCGACGGCCAGAACGTCTCCAACGCGAAGCACATGTTCTCCTCGATCACCTCTGGGTGCTCGAGCGAGACGAGGCGGCTGAAGATCGGCTTCTCCCAATGCGAGAGCCCGCAGCCGTGCCCGAACTGAAGCGCGAAGGCGGCCTCCTCGTCGGGAAATCCGAATTCCGTTGCGGGCGGCCAAAGTGACGCCACCTCGGCCGTTGTCACCCCCGGCTTGATCATGTCGATCGCCACGTCGAGAAGCTCGCGGCTGCGCTTGTAGGCGTCGACCAGCGCCTGGGATGCACTGCCGATGGCGAACGTGCGGTAGTAGCACGTCCTGTACCCGTTGTAGCTGTGGATGATGTCGAAGTAGGCCGGGTCGCCAGGCCGCATCGCGCGATCGGTGTAGACGTGCGGGTGCGGGTTGGCGCGCTCGCCCGAGATCGCGTTGACCCCCTCGACGAACTCCGAGCCCAGGTCGTACAACACCTTCGCGACGAGCCCGACGCACTCGTTCTCGCGCATCCCCGGCTTCATCGCACGATACAGCTCGTCGTAGGCGGCGTCGACCATCATGCACGCGGTGCTCAGGAGCGTGATCTCGTCCTGGGTCTTCACCTTGCGGACGTTCTGCATCAGCTGCTGTCCGTCGACGACCTCTATGCCCTCTCGCTGCAGGGCGAACAGGACCGGAGGCTCGACGAGGTCCACGCCGAGCGGCTCACCCAGAAGTCCGCGTGCCTCGAGCTCGACCTTGATCTTGCGCGCGACGTCCTCGGCCCGGCCCATCTCTGGGGAGAAGCTGCCGCGCATGGTGGAGATGCCCGCGCGGGACCGGTCTTTTCCCAGCCACGGGTTGAAGAGCTTGTGATGACGCGCGGCGGAGCCGAAGTCCCACATGATCGGCTCGTCGCCGCGCGGCAGCAGCGCGAATCGGGCGGCCTTGTCCGTGGCCCATGTCCCGATGTGCGTCGCGGTGACGTAGCGGATGTTGTACATGTCGAAGAGCAGTAGGCCTCCGAGCTGCGCGCCAGGCGTTCGCGCCGAAGCCGCTCAAAATCCGTGCGCTGCTCCCAGTCGACGGCGTTCAGCCCGTAGGTTTTCGTCAGCCGGCTCATGACCCCTCCATTCTCACTTCCGGCACAGCCGGCGGGCCTCCGCGGCCACACCTTCAGCCGTCGGCACGGTCAGGTCCTCTAGCGCAGGCGAGAACGGCACCGGCACGTCCATCGCGCCCATCCGCTTGACCGGAGCGTCGAGGTAGAAGAATGCTCCGTCGGAGATCACCGCGGCGATCTCCGCCGTTACGCCGTAGCGCTGGTAGCCCTCGTCTACGACGATCGCACGCGACGTCTTCTTCGCGGAGCGGATGAGCGCGTCGACGTCGAGCGGGACCGTCGTCCGTGGGTCGACCACCTCGGCGCTGATCCCGTCACCGGCCAGCATGTCGGCGGCCTCCAGGGCAACCAGCACCATGCTGCTCGTGGCGACGATTGTGATGTCTTCGCCCGCGCGCTTCACGTCCGCCTCGCCGAGCGGCAGAACGAAATCTCCCTCGGGCACCTCGCCCTTGATCGCATACCCCATCTTGTCCTCGAAGAAGACGACCGGGCTGTCGTCGCGGATGGCCGCCTTGAGCAGGCCCTTGGCGTCGCGGGGCGTGCTCGGCAATGCCACCTTCAGGCCGGGGATGTGACTTGGCCATGCGTGCAGGCTCTGGCTGTGCTGAGCCGCCGACCGGCGGGTCGCGCCGAGCGTCGTGCGGACGACCATCGGCGCCTTCAACGTTCCGCCGGACATGTAGTGCACCTTGGCCGCCTGGTTCGCGAGCTGGTCCATGATCAGAGCGATGAAGTCGCCGAACATGATGTCGACGACCGGCCGCATCCCGGTCATCGCCGCGCCCACTGCCAGCCCGGTGAAGCCCGCCTCCGAGATGGGCGTGTCCATCACGCGCTCGGTCCCAAACTCCTCGACCAGGCCCGAGAGGACCTTGAACGGGGTCCCCGCCTCCGCCACGTCCTCGCCGATCACGAAAACGGTCGGGTCGCGCCGCATCTCCTCGGCGAGCGCCTCGCGCACGGCCTGACCGAAGGTCAGCTGGCGCGCGGTCCGCGTCTCGGCGGCGCTAAGCGTAGACATCCTCGGTCACCTCGCTTGGCGCAGGGAATGGAGCCTCGAGGGCGAACTCGACCGCCGAGCGGACCTGGGCCTGGACATCTTCGTCGATCTGGTCGAGCCGGCTCGCGGGCGCCATGCCGTTCGACGTGATCCACTCGCCTGCCAGCTGCACCGGGTCGCGCGTCTTTTGCCAGCGCTCCTCCTCCTCCTTCGAGCGGTAGTAGCGCCGGTCCACGTCGCCGACGTGGTGGCCGTGGAAGCGATAGGTATGGCAGTTCACGAAGGTCGGTCCCTCGCGCGCTCGCGCGCGTGCGACCGCCTCTCGCGCGGCGAGGTACACCTCCCACGCGTTCTGTCCATCCACGTCAACGACCGGGATGCCGAAGGCCGCGGCACGCGCGCCGATCTCACCCGCGATGGCCTCGCTGCCAGGCGTGTACTCGTTGTACAGGTTGTCCTCGCAGACGTAGATCACCGGCAGACGCCACAGCGACGCCATGTTCATCGCCTCGTACAGGACTCCCTGGCCCAGCGCCCCGTCGCCGAAGAAGCACACCGCCACCTGACCGCTGCCGCGCTTCTTCGCCGAGAGTGCGGCGCCGGTCGCGATGCCGGCCGACCCGGCGACGATGGCGTTCGCCCCCAGGTTGCCGCGCTCGGTGTCGGCGATGTGCATCGAGCCGCCCTTGCCGTGGCAGTAGCCGGCCTCTTTTCCGAGCAGCTCCGCAAACATGCGGTCGAGCTCCGCGCCCTTGGCGATGCAGTGCCCGTGACCGCGATGCGTGCTGGTCATGTAGTCGTCGTCGTTGAGCGCCGCGCACACGCCGACGGCCACCGCCTCCTCGCCGATGTAGAGATGCGCCAGCCCCGGCATCTTGCCGCTGCGATACAGCTCGTTGACCTGCTCCTCGAAATGCCTGATCAGCAGCATGCGCCGGTACAGCTCGAGGGCGAGCTCGGGATCGGCGCCTGCGTTCGACTGCGCGCTGCTCAATCTCGCGGGCCTCCCGCCATCGCCTCGAGCGCGTTGAAGAGCACCGCGAAGTCCTTTTTCTCCAGACCGAGAGCGCGCGCCGAGGTGAGGAGCTCGTTGACGACGACGCTGGTCGGGAGCGGAACGTTGGAATCCCGACCGAGCTCGATGGCGAGAAGCATGTCCTTCTGCATCATGTCCACGTCGAACCATGCCTCCTCGGGCATGTCGAGCACGAACCGACCGCGGTACTTGACCATCGGTGAGGCGATGACGCTGTTGAGCATGACCTCGACAGCGGTTTCGCGCGCGATACCGCCGCGCTCCGCCAGCAGCACGCCCTCCGAGAACCCGGCCATCTGAACCGCGAGTTGGAGGTTGATCGCGATCTTCATCAACACCGCCTGCCCGTTCGGTCCGACGTAGTTGACGGTCGGACCGATATCTCGCAACACCGGCAGGATGCGCTCCAACGTCTCCCTCGATCCGCCGGCCATCAGCGAGAGCCGCCCTTCCTCGAGCGTGCTGACGCTACCCGACACAGGCAGCGAACCCGTCTCGACAGCTCGCGCGAAAATGCGGGGCTGCACGTCGACATATCGGCGTAGACCTTGCCGGGGCCAAGGCCGGCCAGGATTCCGTCCTCGCCCTCGACCACCGCCTTCAATGCGCTGGTATTGGTGACCATCGTGAAGACGATCTCGGATGCTTCGGCGACCTCGCGCGGCGTCATGCAAAGCTCCAGACCCTGATCGACGAGCCACCGCGCGCGCTCGGCCGTCCGGTTGTAGCCGTGCACCTTGTGCCCGGCCTTGAGGAGCCGCAGCGCCACCCTGCCGCCCATCGTTCCGAGTCCGACGTAACCGATCTGCCTCACGCGCCCTCCTCGTATTAGAGCAAACGTTTGCGCACGATCGTATCAGCGCCCCACTCGCGTGTCAAAGCCGGCCCGGATCGGTCGATCCGCGGATGATGAGCTCAGGCGGCAGCACCACCCGCTTGGTCTCGTGAACGCCTGCGACCATCTGCTCGAGCAGCATGCGCGCGGCGGCCCGACCGAACTCCTGCGCGGGCACGTGGATCGTAGTGAGCCCCGGTCGCAGCCGCGCCGCGAGCGGGATGTCGTTGTAGCCGGTGATCGCCAGGTCGGCGGGGATGCGAAGCCCCATCTGCTCCGCGGCGTCGTAAGCGCCGACCGCCGCGACGTCGTTCACCGCCACGACCGCCGTCGGCGGCTTACGTGTGTCGAGGAGACGATGAGTTGCCATGACGCCGCCACCGGCCGCGAGGCTCGTCTCGACGATGAGTGCGGGATCGGGGTCGATGCCCGCCGCCTTCAACGCCTCCTCGTAGCCTTTGCGGCGGTTGATCGCAGTGCTGAAGCGTGGCGAGCCGGCAAGATGAGCGATCCTTCGGTGGCCCATCGCGAGCAGGTGCTCGGTCGCAAGCCTTGCGCCGGCCCTGTCGTCGGTGCCGACGAAGTAATCCTTCACGTCGCTGTAGCGATTGACCAGGACGTGTGGAATGCCGTGCGCGCGAAGGTAGCGGACCGAGGGGTCACTAAGCGAGGCACTGGCCACGATCATGCCGTCGATCATCCGCGACTGCAGAGTCAGCAAGATCTCACGCTCGCGGTCCTCGTGGCCGTCTGTACTCGAGAGGATGACCGTGTAGCCCTCTTCGAGCGCGGCGTCCTCGACCCCCCGGAAGATCGCCGCGAAGAGCGGGTTCAAGACATCGGGCACCAGCACGCCCAGGACGAAGCTCTGGCGCAGCTTCAACCCGCGCGCCATGCCGTCGGGGCGGTAGCCGGTCTTCTTGAGCAGATTCTTGACGCGGGCCCTTGTCTTGGGGGAAACCCGCAGCTGCGGGTCGTCGTTGACGATTCGCGACACCGTCGACGGATGCACGCCGGCCTTTGCGGCCAGCTCCTTCAATGTGATCGGCATTCGCTCGCGGGTTAGTTTGACACCGCGAGGAACGGCCGCCTAGAGTGACAAGCAAACGATTGTCCAGGCTCATAGGCGTCCCGCGCCCGCGGCGCGAGGATCCTCCGCTCCTTACGGGACAGGCCCTTTACGCCGGCGACCACAGGCCGCCGGGCCTCGCGCACCTCGCCGTCGTGCGCTCACCGTTCCCGCATGGCCGGCTCCGCTCGATCGGCCTTGACGCGGCCAAGGCGCTGCCCGGCGTGCTGGCCGCATGGTCGGCGACCGACCTGCCTGGCCTCGGCACGCTGGCCGGCTTTCCGCTCGGGCTGCAGCTGCGCGACCGCCCGGTCCTCTGTGCCGAGGAGGTGCGATACGCGGGCGAGGCCGTGGCCATGGTGGTCGCGGAAACTGAGGCGGGGGCGGCCGACGCGGCGGAAGCGGTGGAGGTCGACGTGGAACCGCTGCCTGCGACCGCGGATCCGCTGCGCGGCGAGGTCGCGGGGACCCTCGAGCGCGGATTCGGCGACATCGACGCCGCATTCGACCCCTCACATGTCGTCGTCTCGGCGCGCCTGCACTTGAATCGCGTCAGCGGCGGCTACATCGAGCCCCGGGCAACCTCGGCTGCGCCCCAGGGTGACGGCGTCATCGTCCACACCTCGTCGCAGTGGGTGCACGGGGTGCGGGACGCCATCGCGAAGAGCCTCGGGCTGGACGCCAAACGGGTTCGAGTGCTCGCCACGCACGTGGGCGGAGCGTTCGGGGCCAAGGGCTTTCCCGTGGCCGAAGAGGTGCTCACCGCCGCGGCCGCGCTCCGGCTGCAGCGTCCGGTTCGCTGGATCGCGACCCGCACCGAGGACATGCTGGCTGGAGCTCAATCGCACGGCACCATCCTGGATCTCGAGCTGGCGGCCGGTCGGGACGGATTGCTGCAGGGACTTCGCGGCCGGATCTGGCATCCGATCGGGGCGTATGCCGCGTCCGGACCGGGGCAGGTGGACAACATCGTGAGCCACCTCCTGTCCGCTTACCGGCTGGCCGCCATGCGGGTGACCGTCGATGTGGTCTACACGAACACGGCACCGAGCGGCTTCATCCGCGGCGGCGGTAGGGAGGTCGGCAACTTCGCGGTCGAGCGCCTGGTCGACCGGCTGGCACATGAGCTCGGGATCGATCCCGTCGAGGTCCGGCGCCGCAACCTCGTGCCGCCGTCGGCGATGCCCTTCACGACCGGGTACCGCACGCCCAGGGTCACCGCGATCTTCGACGGCGGCGATTACCCCGCGATGCTGGAGCAAGCATGGGCGGCGGTGGACGGTGACGGTTGGCGGGCGCACCGGCGGGACGCTGGGCGGGCGCAGGGGCTGGGCTTCGCCTGCTTCACAGAGTCGACCGGCATCGGAGAGCCGGAGCACGCGCGGGTGGTGGTGGCCCCGAGCGGGCAGGCGACCGTTTACGTCGGAACCACGCCGAGCGGGCAGGGGCACGAGACGGCCGCCGCGGTGGTGGCCGGCGAGCACCTCGGCTGGCCCGTGGAGCTGATCACCGTGGTGGCAGGGGACTCCGACGCGGTGCCAACCGGCCGCAACACCGCTGCCAGCCGGAGCGCGGTCGAGATGGGGAGCGCCGTCGGGCTCGCGGCCGCGGCGGCTCGCCGCAAGCTGCTGGAGGTCGCCGCCGGGCGATTGGAGGTCGCGGCGGAGGATCTGGAGCTGGGGCCGGCGGGAGCCTTCGTGCGCGGCGTGCCGGATCGCCGATTACCGCTCGACGAGCTGATCCCGAGCGGCCTCGAGGTGGCTGAGGTCTACGATCCGGAGCGCCGCCGAGCCTACGCCGCGGGATGCGCGGCGGTGGTGGCGGAGGTCGACGTCGAGACCGGCGCGGTGAAGGTGCTCCGGCATGTCTTCGTCCACGACGTTGGCCGGCCGATCAACCCGATGGTGGTGGAAGGCCAGGTCCATGGCGGAGCGGCGCACGGCCTCGGCTACGCGCTCTTCGAGGAGTTCGCCTACCACGAGGATGCGGCGCCAAGGACCTCCGGATTCCTTGATTACTCGATGGTCACGTCGGGCGAGGTCATCGAACCCGAATCGAGCGACCTGGACACCCCAAGCACATCCAACCCCGGAGGCTTCCGAGGTGCCGGAGAAGGCGCGACGATTCCTGTCGCCGCCGCGGTGGCGGCCGCGGTCGAGGATGCGCTGCGCAGCCGGGGCCTCGAGGTCTTCATCACGGAGCTGCCGATCTCACCGGAACGGCTGCACCGGCAGATCGTCCAGGCTGAAAGAAACAAGCAGGAGGCAACCCCATGAGCGCGAGCACCAGCAAGACCGAGGTCCGGGACGAACGAGTGGCGGTTGCCACCAGGCACTGGGGCCCGAGGTTTGTCGCGCAGGGAGTCGACCTGAACGACTTCAACCGCACGCTGGCCCGGATCAAGCGCTGGGATGACTGGTGCCGCGAATGGGGAGTGACCGCAACCGAGTATGAGGAGTTGGCGCAATCCGCCGAGGCGGCTGGTCGCCGCCTGACCGCCGCGCAGTCGTGGCTGCGGGCCGGCCTCTGCTGGCACTTCGGCAAGTTCGTCTTCGTCCACGACCTGGCGCAGCTGAAGGCCGCATCCGACAAGACTGCGTCGTGCTACGCGCGCGGGGCGTGGGCCCTCGAGCCCCCCGCCGAGCGAGTCGCGATTCCGTATGACGGGATCACGATGCCCGGCCTCTTGCGCAAGCCGGCCGGCGTCGCTCGACCGCCCGTGCTCCTCATGATCCCTGGGCTCGATTCGGTGAAGGAGGAGCTGCAGGCCACCGCCGATCATTTCCTGCAAAGGGGCATCGCGACGCTCGCCATCGACGGACCGGGTCAGGGTGAAACCGAGTTCGAGCGAGACATCGAGCCCGCGTATGAGAAGCCGGCCGGGGCGGCGATCGACTGGCTGGAGCAGCGAAACGACGTCGACGCGACGCGCCTCGGTGTCTACGGCGTGAGCCTGGGCGGATACTACGCGGTTCGGGTCGCAGCGATGGAGCCCCGCGTGAGCGCCACCATCCAGCTCGCCGGCACCTACTCGCTCGCGGCGCAGTGGGACGAGCGGTCGGTGGTCAGCCGGGACGCGTTCATGAAGCGCTCTGGCGCCCGCAGCGAAGCCGAGGCCCGTGAGCGGGCGAAGCTCATCGACATGCAGGGCCTGGGGCGGCGCATCGCCCGGCCGATTCTCGTCCTGCACGGCAAGCTCGACCCGATCGCTCCATTCGACGGCGCGGTCAGGCTTGCGGCGGAGACGCCGACGGCAAAGCTGGTGGCCTACGAGGACGGCAACCACGGGATGACGAACCGGGCTTTCGAGTCGCGCGCGCTGATGAGCGACTGGATGGCCGAGCAGCTGGGCGCCGGCTAGCTCCTCCGGCCCAAGGCCCCGCGAAAAAGCCCCACGAACTCGGAGGCTTCGCCGTGAGTTCGCGGGGGCCCCTCTGCCGCGCAATCGTTTGCCTACAATAGCCGCCGGGTGGCTGGCGGGACTTCGCAGATCGGATTCCTGGGCCTCGGTGCGATGGGCGCCGCGATCGTCGTGCGGCTCATGAACGCGGGCCGCCAGGTCACCGGCTGGAACCGTTCCGAGGAGAAGGCCGCTCCCCTTCGAGCGTCCGGCATGGGCTGGGCGGCGAGCCCGCGCGAGCTGGCCGCGAGCAGCGACGTGATGATCTCCATCCTCACCGATGCGATGGCGCTCGAACAGGTCGTGGCCGGGCCCGGTGGAGTTCTGGAGGGAATTCGGCCCGGCGCAGTCGTCGCGGACATGAGCACGATCTCGCCGGACTCGAGCTGCGCGCTGGCGGCGAAGGTCGCCGCCGCCGGCGGCATCATGCTCGACGCTCCGATCTCGGCGAGCCTGGCCACGCTCGAATCCGGCCAGGCCTCGATCATGGTCGGCGGCGACGCGCAGGCTTACGACCGGCTTCGACCCATCCTGCTTGCCATCGGGCCCAAGGTCACCCACATCGGCGCCAACGGGCAGGCGCTGTACGTGAAGCTCGCGATCAACCTCGCGCTGGTCGTGCAGGTCGTCTCGTTCTGTGAGGGGGTCGCGATGGCGGAGAAGGCGGGCATCCAGCGCGAGGTCGCGGTCGACGCGTTCCTCAAGAGCGTTGTTGCCTCTCCTGTTCTCGGCTACCGCGGGCCCTTCATCCTCGAAGGACGGATGCCGGAGACGGCGTGGGCGGATGTGAACCTGCAGCAGAAGGACCTGCTTCTCGCACTCGACCTCGGCCGCAAGCTGGGGGTCGCCCTCCCCACCTGTGCGGTGGCCAACGAGATGCTGAACGCGGCGCGCGGGATGGGCCTGCAGGACCGCGACTTCGCCGTCGTGTACGAGGTCTACCGCGCGCTCGGAGGCATGCGGTGAAGGGGCGATACCGCGTCAACTGGAAGGACGTCTCCGAAGAGCCGAACCTCAGGGAGGACGAGGGTTGGGTCCGCATGCGCGTGCAGTTCGCGGTTGGCGAGGCGACCGGCTCAGACCAGCTTCTGCTGGGCCGCACCGTGCTGCCGCCCGGCGCGCGCCACGAGCCGCACTGCCATCCCAACTGTGACGAGTTCCTGTTCGTGGTCCGCGGACGCGGCACCGTCTACACCGACGAGGGCGAGCAACCGGCGGGCGAGGACGACGTCATCTTCACTCCGGCGGGTTACGTGCATGGTTTCAACAACACGTCCGGCGACGACGTCCTCCTGCTGTGGGGCTGGAGCGGCGCGGGCTCGCTGGACGCCGCGGGATATGAGCTGCACGGCCATCGCTGACTCTCGCATCACGAATGGCATGGAGGCGCAGCTGGCGAAGCGCCGCGAGCTGCGGTCAGCGGGCGCGCTGCATCTCGGCTGGAAGGCCGGCTTCGGCTCGAACGCGGCGATGGAGAGGCTCGGTACCAGCGCGCCTCTGTTTGGCTTCCTCCTCGACCGCAACCTGGTGAAGGCCGGGTCCACGGTATCCACCGCGTCGCCGTGCATCTCGGTTCGGACGTGCGTGCCGGCGCAACCGCACTGGAAACGAGGGCGGCGATCGCCGGACTGGGTCCTGCGGTCGAGCTGGCTGACTTCGATCCCGCCGTCACGGGCGTGGAGGAGATCCTTGCCGGCGACATTTTTCACCGCCATGTCGTGCTCGGACCTGTCCGTACAGGTGACTCGATCGACGGCTTCGAGGCCATCGTCTTCCGGGACGGCCAGGAGATCGCGCGGACCTCAGACCCGACGCAGCTCACCGGTGACATGATCGGCGTGCTGCAGGCACTGGCCGAGGTGCTGGAGGCGAACGGCGAAGGAATGCGGGCCGGCGACGTCGTCATCACGGGTTCGGTTGTTCCGCCGATCGAGGTGGCGCCGGGGAATGCGCTGCGCGCCGAAATCAGGCCGCTCGGCAGCATCGAGGTGAGGTTTCAGGAGGTGAGCGGATGACCCTCGGGACGATGGCCACCGACGTAGAGCAGCGCATCGACTTCGACGCGCTGCGGGCGTATCGCCTGGGTCGCGCACGCGAGCAGCTCAAGACGAACGACTTCGGCGCCTACCTGTGCTTCGACCTCGACAACATCCGCTACATCACAGGCACCGCGCTGGCCGAATGGACGCGTGGCAAGTGGGTGCGCTGGTGCGTGCTGCCGCGTGAAGGCGACCTCGTGCTCTGGGAGAAGAGCAGCGCGGCGGCCGTGAAGCGGCGGCTGTGCCCCTGGATCAAGCCCGAGAACATCCGCACGTCCATCGAGTGGAAGCACGGCGCCAACCCGCACGCGGTGACGCTGAGCCAGATCGCAAAGGTCGTGGGCGAGATCAAGCAGGTGCTCGAGGAGCGCGGCGTGGCGGACCTTCCACTGGCGATCGATGACGCAGACCTCTACCTGCTCGAGGGCCTCCGCGGCGCCGGCATCAAGGTGGTCAACGGGCTCGAGTCGCTTTTCGACGCCAGGCTGATCAAGTCGGCCGAGGAGCTGCAGATCATCGAGCTGTCGGCCTCACTCGTCGACGGCGTTTACGCGCAGCTCGCACATTTCATCCGTCCCGGTGTTCGCGAGAACGAGGTTGTGGCCGAGATCTCGCACTGGCTGATCGCGCACGGCGCGGAGCGGATCACGGGGATCAACTGCGTCTCGGGTCCCCGCAGCAATCCGCATCCCCACGACTACTCCGACCGGATGATCCGGCCGGGCGATCTCGTCTTCATCGACATCATGAGCCACTACCTCGGTTACGCCACCTGCTACTACCGCACCTTCGCGATGACCCAGGCGTCGCAGCGCCAGATGGACGTCTACAGGCGGGCGCACGAGTGGCTCGAAGCGAGCATCGACTGCGTGCGGCCAGGCGCCACCACCGCCGACATCGCCTCCGCCTGGCCCTCCGCCGCGGAGCTGGGGTATTCGAGCGAGCGGGACGCGCTCGGCCTGTCGGTGGGACACGGCATCGGCATCAGCCATCACGAGAAGCCGTGGATCACGCGGAACTGGTCGCTCGAAAACCCGGTGCCGATCGAGGCCGGGATGCACTTCGCGCTGGAGACGTTCTGCGGCGAGGGCGAGGACGGTGCCCGGATCGAGTCGCAGGTGATCGTCACCGAGGATGGCCATCGTGTCATCACGAAGTGGCCGAGCGACAGGCTGATCGTTCTGGACCCCCGTTGAGGAGTGGCCGCCCGCGGACGGTCGCGGTCGTGGGCACCGGACGCATGGGGAGCGCCATCGCCGAAGCGATTCGGAACGAGGGCTTCGAACTTCGTGTCTACGCGCGCACGCCGGTGAAGGCGCGAGAGCTCGTCGAGCATGGGGCGGTGCTGGCACGCACGCCGGCCGTGGCAGCGGAGGGCGCGGACGTGGTGCTCACAAGCCTGGTCGACGACCGATCGGTGGCCGACGCCGTGGACGGAGATGACGGCATCCTCGCCGGCATGCTCCCGGGTGCCGTGCATGTGGGGGCCACCACCGTGTCGCCGCGATTCGCCGACGAGCTCGCCGGCCGGCATCTTGCCTCAGGCAGCCGCTACGTCGCGGGCCCGGTCGTCGGCCGACGTGACCTCGCCGCCGCGCACCGCCTGACGACGCTGGCCGCCGGCGACCTGGCTGACATCGAATACTGCCGCCCGGTCCTGGAATCGTTCGGCCCGATTCGCATCGTCGGCGAGCGCCATGGCATGGCCAACACGGTCAAGCTGATCGTCAACTTCATCACGGTCTCGTGGCTCGAGCTTATGAGCGAGATGTACGCCTTCGGCGAGAAGAACGAGCTCGACGCGCAGCTCGTCCACGACGTGCTCGTCTGGGTGTTCGACCGGCCGGGACTGCGCAACTACGCAGCCGCGATGCGCGACCGCAATTTCGATGACGCCGGCTTTGAGCTTTCAACGGGGTTCAAGGACGTGCAGCTGATGATCGAAGCCGCCACCGATTCGAAGGCCCCGCTGCCCTATGCGGAACTGATCCGGTCGAAGATGCTCACCCTCCTGGCCAAGGGCCTGGAGAAGAAGGATTGGGCGGTGCTCGCCGAGGTGGCCCGCGCCGACGCGGGCCTGGACTCGCTGGTCTAGTACTTTCGCGCGTCGGGCTGCGCGTAGCGGGACGTGATCTTCTGGAACGGCTGGTCCCGCGATGACACGGCGTCGATCAAGGTCGGGCGGTTCGAGCCCATGGCGGCGCGAAGCGCACCGGCGAGCTCGTCGGGGGTCTGGACGCGAATCCCGTCGCAACCCATCGCGCGGGCGATGGCGGCGTGGTCGAAATCGCCGAACTCGGAGGCGATGAGCCGCTCACCCTGCCCGTGCGCGACCCAACCGAGTGAAGAGTTGTTCAACACCAGTACGACGATCGGAAGGTTCTGCTCGCGTGCCGTCATGAGCCCGTTCATCGACATCGCAAAGCCACCGTCTCCGCACACCGCGACCACCGGCCGGTCGGGGTGAAGCAGCTTCAGCGCCAGCGCTGCGGGCAGGGCATAGCCCATCCCTCCGATGGCCGCGGGCTGCAGAAACGAGCCTGGAGTCCTGGCCTGGAAATGGTGGGCGAGGAAGATCCTGTTCTCGCCCGCGTCGGCGGTGACCGTGCCGTCTTCAGGAAGAGCCCGCTGCAGCTCGGCGATGATCCGCTGCGGCAGCAAGGGGATGGCGTCGGAAAAAGAGTCCTCGGTCTCGAACCCACCCAACCGCCGGCGCGCGTCCTCGACTCTCGCCGCACCGTTCGTGCCTGCGCGCGTTCCGCGGAGACAGGCGGCGAGCTGCGCCAGCGAACTTGCTGCGTCCCCGACGACCACGTGGTCGACGGGGAATGTCCACGCGGCATTGAGAGGTTCGATGTCGAGCTGGACGAAGGTCTGTCGCGCCGGATCGAGCAGGTCGGGGGTCTCGTTGACGGTGTCGGATGGGCCGAGCTTGGTGCCGACTGCGATCACCACATCCGCGTCGGCGATGACCGCGTTCGCCGAGTCGAGGCCGAAGGTACCGAACATGCCGAGGGCGAGCGAATGATGCTCAGGGAAGACGCCCTTTCCCGAGGCGGTCGTCGCGACCGGCGCTTGAAGCAGCTCCGCGAGCTGCAGCAGCTCGCTGTAGGCGTGGCCGACCCGAACGCCATTGCCCGCGATAATCACGGGCCGCTCGGCCTTCCGGATAACCTGCGCGGCCGCCTCCACCACGCGCGGGTCGGGCCCGAGCATGGGCGGCGGCAGGTAGTGATGGGTCGGGTAGAGGATCGGCGCGCTGTCGGGGCCGACCGTGGAGCGGAGCGCCTTTGTCGCGTAGAGCAACGCCACCGGTCCCGGCTGGCCGGTGAGCGCGTGCTTGATTGCCAGCTGCGTCGCTTGGACCGCCTGGACTCCCTCCAGCGGAACCATCGTCTCTTTGGTGAAGCCCTGGAACGCCTGCTTCGCGTCCCAGTTGCCATGCTCGCCCGATCCCGACTGGTAGGGCGCGTGGTGCGAGTACAGAAGGCCGTCGGACAGGTCGCTGAGGATAAGCATCGGCGAGCCTGCGAGCAGCGCTTCCAGAGTTCCGAGCGCGGCGTTCGAAAGCATGAAGGCGCCCTGCCCCATCGCGACTCCGGGCCGCCGCGTCACACGGCCATAGACCTCGGCCATCACACCGGCCAGCGACTCCTGGCGCACGAGGACCGTGCGGATCGTGTCGCGATGATCGTGGAGGGCGTCGTAGATGGCCAGCGTCCGGCCGCCGGGCATTCCGAACACGGTGTCG
>WNFJ01112898.1_pt1 | contig 32420 bp, 25 predicted proteins | sample 5400461 | NCBI WGS metagenome assembly WNFJ01 (sample SAMN13153349, study PRJNA577476) | soil metagenome | isolation source: 115 cm saprolite on Douglas fir-dominated hillslope | place: USA:California | collected 2013-09-17
CATCGCCACCGTGGCCTTGCCTACACTCACGCTGCGACGGGTTTCTCCTGCCTGTTTATCCAGCCACTGGGCTATTCCCGCTTCCTGACACACCCCGGCTACTATCCCCAAATGATCCAGACGTTCTGTTTGGTACGCTACTTCTGCTGACACTTGTTCGCCCTTCCGCGTTTTTTCTTACCTTGACTTCAAATCCTTTTTTCCGTCAACCCTTCTGCGGAATGTGGGCTTTACTACCAGTTCTCATACACAAAAGGGAAAGGATTTTGCTTTCTAGTCCCGAAAGCTTGCCTGATCATGCACAGAGTGCTTAGAACAGTACATTATGGGCCCTTTCCCTTTTTCCTCCTGCTCATCATCCTGGTAGAACCCCATGAGTACAGTGTTGACGAATTCAATAATGAGCCTTTTAGTGAACCTACATACAAGGAGTTCCAAGCTCAAAAACTGAATTCATCAACAATGCCAACTTATGAGAGAACCAAAAAAAATTGTCAACCAGGATATTCTCTAGATCTAAATATGATATTTGCTTAAGCAACGTGGGAAGCCGATGCACAGGTATCTTTAAGCAACAAATGGTCGGGAGCCTGTCTCCGCCTCACACGTGTAGTGAGATGATGGAGAGTCGAACTCCCCGCACCGCGATTTTCGACCCGCTTTGTGCTTGCCTTTATGTAGTCCAGCGCGCTCAGAAAGCGGATGCACTGTTCGTCTGTGTTCGTCTCTCACCGTCTGAAATCACTGGCGTTGCTGCCAGAATTGCTGCCACTGTTTCAGTATGGAAAAGTGTAACCAATGTATTTGGGATAGGATATCATGTTTTCATTGGGTGCCGAAGAGGGGACTCGCCGGGGCTTGTTTACCTCTGTTTATCGGTGTCCTCCGCGTGCTCATTTGCTTCAAAGCTTCTAGATAATGAAGTCAATCGGTCACATCCTTATGCGTAAAGAGATGAAACTCATCCACCAATAATGACGTTGAGCGGCGTCTAACCTAAAGTATTGGATGTATATCGTTCACAGGATGCAGCGGAGCTTTTATGGAGGGATAAATGGCTACACTACACCAACCTGAACAACATATTTTTGCGAGTATCCCTGAAGCTACTCATCTCGCGTTTCTTCTGCAGAGAGGATTGGATTATGTTCAGCAAGGGCACTACGCTGAAGCGGTAGCTCTTTTTGCTTTGGTTCGCGAGCAGCCTTCTTCCAGTCAGTCAGGTCTTACCGACCTGCTCGATGCGTTTTTATATAACTATGCAGATTACAAGCGTGTTGAGTATACACTCCAGGAAGCAAGTATGCGCTTTGCCGCCGTGCACCTTGAGCTACAAACACGAATCGCCACCTTTGGAACAGCGCTTTCAACGATCATAAAAGATGCGCTTGATTCTGGTCAGTCCTCTGGCTTACTTCAAAGAGAAAAGGAACCCGAAAGGTTATCGCTCCTTAGCGCACCTACCCAACATCTACAAGAAACGCCGCCATTGCTCACTGCATGTGATGTGCCTCTTGCCCCGCTGTCTATCACCTGCTTCGGACATTTTGCGGTCAGGCGCTCTGGCAAGCCCATCACCCTCTGCTCAAACCGCTGCGGGCAGCGGATCTTACGTTACCTGATCAGCCAGCCAGGGTGTCACGCAACGAGCGACATGCTGCAGAGCATGTTGTGGCCTGAAGATGAGACAGAGGTAGCCTCAAGGAAATTGTATTTAGCTATCAGCGCTTTGCGTCGATCACTCAGTGACGACCCGGCATGTGAGCCGAGTCGCAGCTACATTGTGCACAAAAATCGAGTCTACTCTCTTAATCCGTCAGTCGCGATCCAGACAGATGTAGACGAATTTCTGCACTGCTACCGTATGGGGCGGCAGAGGAGCGGAGAGCGTGTGGCTTTATACGAGAGGGCCTGTCAATTGTACACAGGTCCTTTCCTGCCTGAGGATATCTATGCCGATTGGTCGTTTATTCAGCGCGAACAATTAACGCAGGCGTATCTTGCTATGCGTAACGAGCTCACAGAGCACTATCTGAAGACCAAACGCTACGAGGATGCAATACACTCAGCACATGCCGTGCTCAAGGAAAACCATTGTGACGAAGTGGCGCATCGGCACCTCATCCAGGTCTATAGTGCTCAAGGTCGCCGCAGCGAGGCACTGCAGCAGTATCAGCGCTGTGAACGCACGTTGCGCGAGGAATTAGGCGTGAAGCCATTGGCCGAGACGAGGCTTGCAATCCAGGCACTCCTGACGAACGAACCCCCCTCCACTCGGCAATAAAGAAAAAAGCAAGAAAAAACACAGCGAAAATAAAGGCCCTCATGCTACAGTAGGTGCAGGAAAGATCAGTAGAGAAAGCAGGGGAAGGCAAGAAGATGAAGCGGCTGTGCAGCCTGTTCGCGCGCCACTTGGCTCGATACAGACAGAGAGATTGAGATGAGTGAAATACTCTCTCTACTCGTGCAGTGCCGGCACGACCTGCCGACTGAGACGATGCAATTGCAGATAGTGAATGTTGATACCGGTAAAGAAGTGCACCTTAAGGAAGGAAGCTTCCTTCTGCGCATATCTACAGCGCAAAAAGGGTCGGTACTGCGCTGCTTTATTCGTCACATCGCAAGCGGACGCGAAGCCTACGTTCAGAGTGGTCCAAATCTGCGGGCTTTTGTAAAGGCCTGCTTGTTGAACGATGGGACTATTGAGCCTCCAGCTCCAAACACGCTAGATGGCTGAATAAGCGGGTCTACATTCTTGAGCCTACTAGTGACGAATTGCTCGTGAGCGGAAAAAGTGACTACCTATAACAAAGTGAAACATCTGATTTGAGAACGGAGGATGGCCCAATGCCAGTTCTAACGAACTACCCTGGCGTCTACATCGAGGAAATTCCGAGTGGTGTACACACAATCACGGGAGTAGCTACTTCTATCACAGCGTTTCTCGGCCGTACCTTGTTTGGGCCGATGAACGAACCGACTACAATCAACAGCTTCGGCGACTTCGAGCGTCAATTTGGTGGGCTGGAGATCGACACCCCGCTGACCTACGCCGTCAAGGACTTCTATCTCAATGGTGGCAGTCAGGCGCTCATCATAAGGCTCTACAATGGCGATCCCGTCGCTGGTACCGCCACACTCAACGTTGGAGGGTTAAATCTAACTGCATCTAGCCCAGGAGCCTGGGGCCATGATCTCTATGCCAATCTGGATTATAATGGCATCACCGATGACGTCGCAAAGGGTTATGGGCTGACGGCCGCCGACCTCTTTAACCTCACCATTACTTACAAACCTGCCAACAAACCACCCATAATTGAGCGTATACCGAACGTCTCGTTTCAGCCAACTTCAGGTGGACGACGCGTTGATCGTCTACTGAGCGACGTATCCCAACTTGTTCGGCTTGGGCTCAAAGCCGATGGCACTCCCGACCTGCCGAATGCCCGCCCGACCGAGGTTCCCGATCCCAAAAATCCGGTACGAGCCGCTAATGGCAAGGATAGCGCTGCATTGGATGATGCGACATACCAGGGTGACGAGGCCAGCAAAACCGGTATCTTTGCCCTGGAAAGGACCGATCTGTTCAACCTTCTGTGTATACCACCGGATGCTCGCGAGGGAGCTGGCAGGTCGACATCCATAGCTGTGTACCAGGCTGCGGCGGAGTTCTGCGCGCTGCATCGCGCAATGCTCATCATTGACTCGCCTGCCGAATGGGGAGATAACCCGGTGACAGCTGCCGCCACCGCCGTCGCTTTTATAACAAACCCCGGATTTGGTCTGACCCAGGAGCAGGCACGCAATGCAGCGCTGTACTTTCCTCGTGTCATTGAATCGGATTCCTTGCGTGGAGGGCAACTCGATACCTTTGCCCCATGTGGAATTATTGCCGGAGTCATGGCCACCACCGATAGAAATCGTGGCGTGTGGAAGGCCCCTGCCGGTCTAGAGGCGGTCCTGGGCGGAATACAGGCATTGCAGGTCAATCTGAACGATGCAGAGAATGGTTCGCTCAATCCCATCGCCGTCAACTGCCTCCGCTCCTTCCCTGTCACGGGGCGCGTTGTGTGGGGCGCACGCACCATGCGCGGAGCCGACCAATTAGCGGATGACTACAAATACATCCCTGTTCGCCGCTTGACCCTCTACATTGAGGAGAGTCTCTATCGCGGAACCCAGTGGGTTGTTTTCGAGCCAAATGATGAACCACTGTGGGCACAGATTCGCCTGAATGTCGGTGCCTTCATGCACGACCTGTTTGTGAAAGGTGCATTCCAGGGCACATCACCAAAGGACGCCTACTTCGTCAAGTGCGACAAAGAGACCACCACGCAAAACGACATCAACCAGGGAATCGTCAATATCATTGTTGCCTTTGCACCGCTCAAACCCGCAGAGTTCGTCGTCATTCAGATCCAGCAGATCACTGGTCAGATCCAGGTATAGAGGAGGTTGTATGGCACAGTTTACTGTAAATACATCGCGGTTTGATCCCTATAAAAACTTCAAGTTTCGTGTCAAGTGGGACGGCAAGTATGTGGCGGGAGTCAGCAAAATAGGCATGTTGAAGCGCACAACCGAGGTAGTGAAACATCGTGAGGGCGGTGACCCCAGCAGCAGCCGCAAATCGCCTGGGCGCACCGAGTACGACGCCATTACCCTTGAGCGCGGCGTCACCCATGATCCAGAGTTCGAGCAGTGGGCCAACAAAATCTGGAACTTCGGAGCCGGGCTGGGCAGCGAAACCTCCCTCAAAGACTTCCGCAAGGACATCATCATCGAGGTCTATAACGAATCGGGTCAAAAGGTTCTCGCTTACAACGTGCATCGGTGCTGGGTTTCAGAATTCCAGGCCCTCCCTGATCTCGATGCGAATGCCAACGCCGTCGCTATCCAGCATATCAAGCTAGAGAATGAGGGATGGGAACGTGATCAGTCGGTAACTGAACCAACCGAACAAAGTTTCACTAACCCATCACCGTAAACATATATGTTTTCTTTGTCTGAACAGCAACTCCTTTCAATCTGGGAGATCGGCCTGCGCCAGCATCCAGTGGAGCGAGCACTGACAATGCTGGCAGTAGCCTTCCCAGAAGTTTCACAAGACAGGCTCATCGCACTGAGCGTTGGGCAGCGTGATGCATACCTGCTCGACATCTATGAACGAACATTTGGATCGCAGCTAGCAGGCTACGCCAATTGTCAACAGTGCCAGGTGCAGCTAGAGTGTACATTTGACACTGCCACCATTCGCGTAGGGGCTGCATCTATTGATACTACCGGGCAAGCATGGCACATGCTTATCGATGGTTATGAACTTTCTACTCGTTTGCCCGACAGCTCAGATCTACTGGCGATCAAGCAGTGTCAAAGCGTTGCAGAGGCGCGTGAGCTCTTGATAGAGCGCTGCATACTTTCTGCTTTTCGCAATGGTGACACCATCACCAGGGAAGCGTTGCCAGAGACTGTGATCACCACACTAGCCGAGCAGATGGTCGAACGCGATCCGCAGGCCGAAGTCCTTGTGGCACTCAGTTGTCCAGCATGCGCTCATGATTGGGAAGCAGTGTTTGATATCGTAACGTTCTTATGGAGCGAAATACTGACGCACGCAAAACGTTTGCTACGCCAAGTCCACACATTAGCCGCAGCGTATGGCTGGCGAGAGTCGGATATTCTCGCCATGAGTACCGCGCGGCGGCAGTTTTACCTGGAGATAGTATCCTGATGCCTGACTTTTTCACCAGGTTAGCAGAACGAACATTGGCCAGAGCTCTGACGGTACAACCGGTAATGGCATCAATGTTTGTACCCGAATCAAACCTCGTCGAACAGCATATATTTGTCGAGGAAGAAGACATATCTGTCCCCTCCAGGGATGGCAGTGGCCACACCGTCCTCCAGACTGCGCTACCTGTTGATCGGGCTTCTCGAGGACCTCTACACCCGTGGACTCATCAAACCGACTCGACGGCAGCAGTACAGGCCATGTTGGATAGAGGGGAGACCCTTGCAGCAGCCAGTCGTGTCCATACGCTCCCTCCGCACCAGGACGATACAAGCGCACAATCGATCCCACCCAATCTGCATCAATCTAACGAAAAGCTAATGAACGTCCGTAGAGGCGAGGGCGGAGTGGAGAGGCTGGGCAAGAAAGATACGGGGTATCTTTACAAGGCTTTATGGTCGCCCGCGGGTGGGGATCGCTCCGACGGCCCACCGCCTGCCGGGGGTGCTCTATGGACACACCCATTCAATACTGCTGGAGATGAGCCGGGTACCGATCCTGGCGTGCCGACTGGAAACGGAACGTCACTTCCCCCTCTCGAGAATGTTGTAGGGGCCGATTTATCGCGCCCATCGCCGATTTATCGGCCAGGGACACAAACATTCATTTCTATTGAAGATGGGCAGCCGAACGACCTCAGCGTGCCACCTGGAAACCAAATAGCGTCCCCCTCTCGTGAGGATACTGCAAGAACAGGATTGATCCCGCCCTCAAACATTCTCCTCGTAGAGCAACAACCTGGCACTGCCTCTATCACCAGAAATGACGCAACTCAACCAGCCCCATCCTCCGTGGGAGCCCGATTTATCGTATCCCCGTCTCCCACACCGAACGACCCCTCGCAGCTCTCAAAAACCGCCAATGCATCCATAGGAGCCGATGTATCGCACTCATCACCGACATATCGGCTAGAAACCGTTGTGGAAACCTCGTCTGGAAGAAAGGTAACCCACACCGAAGCGCATCACCTAGGCACATCGGCATCAGAAATGCCCCTAACTACACCCGCGCCAACCATCTCAGTCACTATTGGCCGTATCGAAGTGCGAGCAATGCCCCCAACTACACCCGCTGCCCAGCCGCACAAGCAGCACACCAGATCGCCGGTGATGAGCCTGGACGAGTACCTGCGCAAACCATCGAAGGGAGGACATTGATGAGTAACGCTCTGGCCATTGCCGCCGTCACCTCCTCACTCGTCAATCTGATTTCTAGTGAGATCGGAAGCCTGCCCAACCTGAATCTACCATCAGGCATTCGCATCACCGCGCTGCCACCCGATAGTGCAAACAACGACACAATCGGTCATCAGGTCAATCTATTCCTCTATCATGTCATGCCAAATGCCGCATGGCGCAACATGCCTATACCAAATCAAGTTCGACAGGGCGAATCCGGCATGCCGCCGCTGGCTTTAAATCTCTATTACATGATCACGGCCTATACCCGAGACACCAACGACATTGGTGATATATCCAGCCATAGCTTACTGGGACGTGTCATGAGCATCTTGCATGATAATCCCGTGCTCGGTCCAGGCCAAATAGTTATGCCTGAAAGCGATGTGCAAAACCAGGTCGACCGGGTGCGCATCACACTGCAACCCCTCTCTATAGAGGAGATATATAGACTCTGGACCGGTTTTCAGACGCAATACCGCATGTCGGTTAGCTACGAAGTCTCGGTAGTGTTGATCGATACAACGCTCCCAACTCGAACGCCGCTGCCAGTCTTGCAGCGCGGGCGTGATGCTCGTGGAGCCAGCGTCCTACCTGATATATTCCCCTATCCGACGCTTCTCTCGCTGAGCCTGAAGAACATCAAGACGCCCCTTTCATCTGGAGACATGGCGACTCCTGCTGCACCGGCATACCCGACGACGGCCTTGTTAGGGGACGTACTGCTCATCACCGGTCGTCGCCTGGATGGTCAAACGGTCACCGTACGTTTTATGTCGCAAAGACTGGCTGCGCCAATTGACATACAGGTGCCGCAGGCATCGAGGACGGCAAATGATATAACATTGCCACTACAGCTTAATCCAGCCACCGATCCTGCCAATTGGCCCGCTGGCTTTTATACCCTGGCTGTCATTATCAGCCAGCCCAATCAGCCAGACCAGACCACAAATGAGCTTGCCCTGGCACTGGCCCCGCAAATTGACACCGGCCAGCCAATCTCCACCACAAGAGACGCGAACAACAACGTAACCATAACCTTGAATTGTATACCTGACGTACGACCGAACCAGCGTGTGGCCCTACTACTGGGCGACTCAGAGGTTGTGGCCCAACCGTTCTCAACACAGACAAACGCTCTGACATTTCTCGCGGGCAATATCCCCAGCGGAGAGTATCTACTTCGCCTGCGTGTAGACGGGGTTGATAGCATCCCCTATACCCGCACAAGCGATCCCATAGCCCAGCCGCCGACCTTTGATGCCAAACAGAAAGTAAACATAATATGAGCGACCAGCAGAGTTGGCAAGAAAACAACACGCGCTACCTATCCACAGCTTTAACCTGGCTACGTCTGCGCCTGGAAAAACTCACCTTGCAACACCCTGTCGCAAACATACCCTTACAACAACCAGCGCCCCAAGCCAATATCGACGAACAATTGCAGCAGCAGGCAGCCGAAATGGCAGCCATCGAATCGCAAGACCAAACGCCCTCAGCGCTGCTCATCCTAAGCCAGCGCCTGGGACTTACTCGCTTCGAACAAGAACTGCTGCTCTTATGCGTCGCAATGGAATTGGATACACACATCGCCTCCCTCTGCGCTCGTGCTCAAGACAACCCAAATAAACCCTATCCAACCTTTGCCCTTGCCCTTGCCCTCTTTGACAACCCGGCCTGGGATGTACTTTCGCCAGAACGTCCCTTGCGCTACTGGCGTCTAATCGAAATCAACCAGCCAGGCGCACAACCTCTCACCACCAGCCCATTGCGCGCAGATGAACGCATCGTAAACTATATCAAAGGCCTCAACTATCTCGATGATCGGCTCTCTTCCTTGCTAGCGCCACTCGACATCGACGAGCAGCAAACCGAAATACCGCCGTCACAACTGAGCGTCGTGGAAAATATCGTACGTTACTGGCAAAGGTCTACCTCTCAGCCCCTTGCTCCCCTATCATTGCTCCCTGTCATCCAATTGGTTGGCCCCGATGCATCCAGCAAGCAAACGGTTGCCTATCATGCCGCGGCGAAGCTTGGTCGGCATCTCTATCGCATCCCAGTCGAACTATTACCATCTCAGGCAGGTGATAGAGAAATGCTTGCGCGTCTATGGGAGCGCGAAAGCCTTCTGCTGCCCCTGGCACTCTACCTCGACATGCAAGATGCCGATAACGTCGTTGCTGGCGAAGGACAGACCCCTTTACTGGCGCTGCCCATCAACCATTTCCTCACCCGCAGCGAAGGCATCTTCTTCCTGGGCACCCGTCAGATGGAGTCGCGCCTCGGTCGGTCTACCCTGGCCTTCGACGTTGCAAAACCTACCGTTGAGGAGCAGCAGCACGCATGGTCAACAGAACTGGGCCAGGCAGCAGCAGACAATCCAGGCAGCTTAGCAAGCCAGTTTAACCTCAATCTCTCCACCATCCATCGCATTGCCCAGGCCGCCCTCGCCGACCTGGCAGGAGCAAACGCGGAGGCTCCTCCGTTATCCGAGCAACTCTGGCACGCCTGCCTCCTCAACTCTCGCCCAGGCCTGGATGCCCTTGCCCAGCGCCTGAACCCAAAAGCAACATGGGATGACCTCGTCCTACCTGCTGAAGAAACGAACACACTGCACCAGCTAACTGACCAGGTGCAGCAGCGCAACAAAGTCTACGAGGAGTGGGGCTTTGCTCGTAAGATGAATCGCGGCCTTGGCATCAATGCCCTCTTTGCAGGAGAAAGCGGTACCGGCAAGACTATGGCCGCCGAAGTAATTGCCAACGACCTGCGCCTCAACCTCTACCGCATTGACCTCTCAGCAGTAGTCAGCAAGTACATCGGCGAAACAGAGAAAAACCTGCGCCGTCTCTTCGATGCCGCCGAGGATGGTGGGGCCATCCTCTTCTTTGACGAGGCCGACGCCCTCTTTGGCAAGCGCAGCGAAGTTAAGGACAGCCACGACCGCTACGCCAACATTGAGATCAACTACCTCTTGCAGCGCATGGAAGCCTATCGCGGACTCGCCATACTCGCCACCAACATGCTCAACGCCCTGGATACTGCCTTCATGCGACGGCTGCGTTTCGTCATCAAATTTCCATTCCCTGCACTAGCGGAACGCAAGCGCATGTGGCAGAAGGCCTTCCCGACTGACACTCCAACCCAGGATTTGGATTACGACCGTTTGGCCCGCCTCACCCTAACAGGTGGCAGCATACACAACGTCGCCCTGAACTCCGCTTTTATGGCAGCCCGCACCGCTACACCCGTCACCATGCCATTAGTCCTTACTGCCGCCCGCGCCGAGTTGCGCAAGCTCGACCGCCCCGTTCTAGAAGCCGATTTCAAGTGGCACCCATCACTACCAGTAGCACTGGGGGTGAACCTATGAACATTACCGTGCACATCGATCGCCTGATACTAGAGGGCATCTCACTTGCTCACGGCCAACGCCCATGTCTACAGGCCGCCATCGAAGCGGAACTGGCGCGCCTCCTTGCCGCCAACGGACTGGCCGGTAGCTTACAAACCCATGGAGCATGGCCAAGCCTGACAGCCGCTCCCATTGAACTACAAAGCACAAACGAGCCAACTCAATTAGGCAAGCAGATTGCTCAGTCCGTCTACAGGGGGATTGGAAAATGAGCGAACAGACGATAGTCCAGGCAAAACCGACTATACAAACAAAGCCACAAGCAAGAGGCATCCTGCAGCGCCAATGCGCCTGCGGTCAACATACTCAAGCAGGCGAGGAGTGCGAAGACTGCCGCAAAAAGCGCGAAGGAACATTGCAAAGGGCAGCGGTAAATACTACTCCCACCAGTAATGTGCCACCCGTTGTGCATGATGTACTCAATTCACCCGGTCAATCGTTGGATGCTGGGATCCAGGCTTTTATGGAACCCCGTTTTGGACACGATTTCAGTGGAGTGAGAGTGCATACAGATGCACAAGCGGCGGAGTCGGCAAGAGCGGTCAATGCGCTGGCATATACCGTAGGACGAGATGTGGTGTTTGGGGCAGGACAGTATGCGCCAATCACAATCGCCGGGAAGAGGCTGTTGGCGCATGAATTGACGCATGTGGTGCAACAAGGCTCACAGTCGAAAAGATTTGATACCAAGCTTGTCCTCAACACTCCTGCGGATAGTTACGAACAGGAAGCAGATCACATAGCAAACCTGGTTACCACTGATTCTATCCAGCCTCATATTCCTATTGCGTTTCATCCAAGCGGCTATTATCCGGTCGCTAGCCTGCAAAGGAAAGTAGAATGCTCCCTTGAGCCTATTGAAAAAGAGTGCAATAACGCTACCGCAAGATGCATGACGGTAGATGATGACTGCAAAAAGAAATTCCCTAAACCGTCCGATCTCGATAATGCCATCGCGACTGGGAAAAGCATGATAGGCTTTCTTAATTTTGGACCTAATGCCAAGAAGAACTTTTTGCATTGGTTAGACAACAGCGGTACGGAAATAGCAATGCCGGCTTCACTCTTCGAGAATCATAAAGGAACTAAGGCGGCGCTGTTAGTACACAGAGAAAAATTTATTGAAGGTACCAGACGAAGACTTGAATCTGGCGAACTATTACCTGATACCGTATCAGAACAAATAGTGTTCACAGGCCATGCAGATAGTTTCACTTTTGATACCAGTGATGATCTAGCATACGCTGTTGGTGGATTCCAACTTTGTTCTAAAGTACGGGTAAATGCTAAAAAGATTGGTGACAATAAGTTCATGGTTATCTTTGTCGAATGGATTGCCCAGGCTTTTGATTGCTACAACTGGGACCCAGGAAAGGGTATAAAGATACCCGGTTTAGAAGACCAGAATATGTGTTGTGTTGAAAATGCTGGTAAGGCTAAGCATTTCCGCATCCATAGCGATACGTGGGAGAACAAGTATACGGACTCAAAGAAAGAAGCTCAGATAACGGCTACCATTCCTAAGCCGTCGACTCCCCTACCTTCGGCGGCCCCGACTCCTGGAGTAGCACTGCCACCCGCACCAAAGCCGGGCAAATAAAGGGAAGGAATACTTCATGTAAGGACAAGTACAGACCATTAACATTGTTTGCCAGGTTTACAAAGGATTCGCTACATGGACACACGAAAAAAACCGAATGCAAGAAAGACTTCAACACATAGCTCATCCTTAACTTCTGTACATGCTGATATGCTACAGCGCAAATGTGCCTGTGGTAAGGATGCCGTTTCTAGTGGAGAGTGCGAAGACTGCCGTAAAAAACACGGGGAGACAGTACAGCGAACAGCGGTAAATACTGCTCCCGCCAGTGGGATTCCGCCCATCGTACATGACGTATTGCAATCGTCCGGTCAGACCCTTGACCCAGCTACCCGTGCATCTATGGAATCCCATTTCGATCATGACTTTAGCAACGTACAGGTACATACCGATCCGAAAGCCGCAGCATCGGCCCAGGCAGTAAATGCCCAGGCCTATACCGTAGGGCGCGATGTAGTATTTGGGCCAGGGAAATATGTACCAGAAACAAGCGAGGGCAAGCGACTACTTGCGCACGAGTTGACACATGTTCACCAGCAGTCAAACGGCCTTCAAGGTGAGCTAGCAATGAGCCAACAAGGAGACCCGTATGAGCAGGAGGCAGATCGTGCATCGCTAGCTATGAGCCAGAACATCCCGACCTCTATCTCTCAACAAATGGGCCTGGGCTTGATGCGCCAATTAGAGGAGTCGGGCAAAGCCGAACCAAAGGGTGAGGATTGGGAGACAAGAAAAAGGCGGGAAATAGGGAATGAAGTCCAAACTAAAGTCAGTGCATTGATTAAGAGCACGTACGGTGGCGACAAAAAAAAGGCTTTTGATCACTTCGATGCTAACCACGATGGGAGTATCGACAAGAATGAGCTTATCAATTTACTGAGAGCAGCCGGTGTTGAGAGTCACATCTATGCAAGTTACTCCAAAATAGCAGATGGCATCATCGCCGAGTTCGACACGAATAAGAACGGAAAAATCGAGTGGAGCGAATTTGACGCCAAGATGAAGGAATGAGTATGCATGTAGAAGCCCAGCAGGAGATGAGCAGAGGAAAAACAGCATGAACGAGCGAAGCAGTGCACCACAGCTGAAAGTTACTGCTACTAAAGATTTTCCTGGAAGCGCTAGGTTGTTACAGCGCCAATGCGCCTGTGGTCAACATACTCAGGCTGGAGGAGAGTGCGAAGAATGCCGCAAAAAACGCGGGGAGACAATACAGCGGGCAGCGGTAAGTACTACCCCCACTAATGGTGTGCCATCCATTGTACATGATGTACTCAATTCATCCGGTCAGCCGCTCGATGCTGGTTCACGAGCGTTTATGGAGCCGCACTTTGGTCAAGACTTCAGCCAGGTACGGGTACATACCGGTTCACAGGCACGGGATTCGGCACAGGCTGTGAACGCGCTGGCTTACACTGTGGGGCAAGATATCGTGTTTGGGGAAGGGCAGTATGCTCCGTATGCAGAAGCGGGCAGAGGGTTGCTCGCTCATGAATTGACACATGTAGTGCAACAACAAAGTATCATGACCAAGAAGTCTGGCATCAGTCAGCCTTATGAACCACATGAAATTGAGGCTACGAAGGAAGCTGAAAATGTGCTGCGTGGGCAGAGAGTAGCAGAATCTTCCCTACAAAGTGCTGGAGTTCAGTTTCAAAGACAAGTAAGCAATCCAGCCGTGACAGATACGCATGCTGAAGATGAGTCTGTGAACAAGGTTATCGAAAGCTTCCCATCATGTGTGAAGAAAGATATCGGGCCGAAGATCGCGGATCGCAAGGAGTTCCTGAAATCGATGCCACGCTACCTGGGGCCGGATCCAAATACCGAGAATCATTTCAAAGCGGTTAGACAAGTTAAGGTTCCTGGTGACATTTGCCTTCACCCTAAAGCCGCAGAGCCGTTAGAAAAAGTCGCTGAAGAGTTGGGTGACGCTATGCCTGCAACCTATGTTGGGCTGGGCTTGCGAAATCGCTTTCGCAACCATGACCGGCATTCAAAGGGGCTGATGGCTCACCCTCTCGGTTATGCAGTAGATTTCCGAGCGACTACCAATCCTATGATTTCGGATCCACGATTAGTTAAGTTACTTGACCTCGAGACTGGTGGCGCCACCCATTTCGAGTTGGATATGACAAGAAAAGAGCGCCGTGAACTGATTGCCGGACTTGGTAGAGGTGATATTGATCCAACCTCCGCCAGGGCTGAACACTTCTTTGACCAGTTTGAGAGAGAGTATGAACGTGTTTCTCAGGCATCAAAGGATTTTACGACCAGCCTGCCAGAAGAGGCTAGGAAAACGCTTGCCAACCTTAAAGACCGCTACTTGAAAATACGGACTGATATAAGGCAGATCAATAATCAGCTAGTCGCTAAACCTAAAGGCACGAAAAAATCGGTGAATAGATCTGAAGAAGAGGAGCAAAAACTTCAAGAGCAGAGGCAGCAGCTTGAAATAAAGAAACAAGAGTTGGAAGGGCAGCTTCAAGATATTCGAAATCAGCTTCCTAAATTGTTTGCGAAATGGTTAGAGGATATTGAAAAGAAGATGACCCAAATTAAGAGCGAAATTGAAAAAGAGGTGGCTGATATTCACAGCCTTCCTTCCAAACGCGAACTAGATGAGGAAGAAGTAGGACTGAAATCACACTCACGAAGTGCGCATAGAAGCAAAGAAAGATCTACGAGCAAGATCAAAAGCTTAGATGAGAAGATAGCCAGGGAGAAAGCGAGGGCCCAGCGGGGTAAATCAGTCAATGAAGCATCACTAGGAAAGTGGAACGCTTCACGCGACAAGTTACTTGCTGAAGCCGAGGCAGAAGGTAAAGAGGAGGTATCAGATGCGGAGAAACTGGCAAAAATAAAGCAAAACAGGAATCTACTACCTAAAAAGGCTGATTATGACGCATTGGCTTCACTCAAGAGCGCGCTCACTACAGATCTTGATTTTGTGTTCGGCACGAAAAAAGAGCTGGAAGTGAAGGATCCGTCAGTAACTCAACTCGTTCAGAAGGGTTTTTTCACGCCGGACCCAGAAAGAGATGCGAGTACTAAGCGTGATCCTAGACATGACAAGGACAAATATGGCTTCAATCTAGCATTTATGAAACTTATGGCCCAGCATGGTTTTGACCAGGGAATTACATGGAGTCCGGGGAGTGTCGATCCTATGCATTTCGATTTTGTAGAAGGGGTTGAGTCGATACTTGATGTGAAAGCGCCAAAGAAGGAGGAAAAAACGAAACCATGATATATGGGGTATTCATCTTAAACCGAGTAAAGACAGTAACTTGTGAAAGGACCAAATCATGACCACCTTCCCTGGTTCGCCCAAACTACAAAAAGGCAGCCTAGTTGCCATAGACCAAACAACCGGCCAGCGCACCGAGATTGCGTTCCAATATAACCCGGACACGCTCACCCGCAGGCTCACCGCGCAAATGGCCACCAGCAACTTCGACCGAAACGAAGCCCTACGCCTGAAAGGGCCGCCGCAGGAAACTATCTCGCTCGAAATAGAAATAGATGCCACAGACCAGCTAGAAAAACAAGACAGCACAGCCACAAGTCTAGGCATTCATCCCAGGCTTGCAGCACTGGAAGTACTCATCTATCCCCAATCCACAGTTGTCAACGACAACGAAAACCTGGCCGCCCAGGGCGTGATCGAATTAATCCCGCTTGAAGCGCCCCTGACACTCTTCGTCTGGGGTAAAAAGCGAACCGTACCAGTTCGCCTCACCAGCTTTAGCATCACCGAAGAGGCCTTTGACCCTAACCTGAACCCCATTCGCGCCAAAGTCAGCCTCGAACTAAGCGTACTCAACTACTACGACCTGGGGTTCGACACTGACGGTGGCAACGTCTTCATGACCTACCACCAGGACAAAGAAAGTCTAGCACAACAAAATAGTAACACACCGTAAACTCATGATCAGCTACGGAGGACACTCCCATGTTTGACCCGAAAAGTCGCTATAACAACATACCAATCGCCACCATCGATGTAACAGACAGCGACGGCACAACACGCCAGGTGCGCTATGTGCAGCGCCGCATCATCCCATCCAGCCAGGACATGACAACCGTCTCAGAGCACACCGTCACCCAGGGCGACCGCCTCGACAACATCGCCTACCAATACCTGGGTGACCCCCTGCAATTCTGGCGCGTATGCGATGCCAATAATGTCCTGAGTCCCAATGAACTCACCGATGCCATCGGGCGTGTAATCAAGATCGTACTACCAAATCTATAAGAGGAACATATGCAAACAACCTTACGTAGCATCCGTCTCGTCCTGCGCATAGGACCGACCATGCCGCAACCGGCCTCGTACGATGTGAGCATCGCGCTCACCCGGGTCGAAGTCACCGACGACGCGGAAGAAATCGATGGCTTCCAACTCACCTTCACCCTCGGAAAAAATAAAGACAAGGCCAAAGACTACAACCTACTGCAAAGCAACCTCTTCGACCCTGGCAGTCGTGTCCAGATCGGTGTCCTGCTCAACGGCTCGCCCGAAGTGCTCATCGATGGTATCATCACCCATCACCAGCTCACACCCAGTAACGAACCCGGCATGTTCACCTTTACCGTCATGGGTAAAGACACCAGCCTCAAGCTCGACCTCATAGAAAGAAACCAGAAATACGAGCACCAGACCGACTCTCAGATTGTGGAGAGCGTCCTCGACAATCCCGACTACGCCTATCTTGGTTTCGACACCCAGGTCACAAGCACCGACGACGTATCAGATCAAAACCACGTCATCACCCGCCAGGCCAGCTCAGACCTGAAATTCATCCAGATGCTCGCCAAACGCAACGGCTTCGTATTCTACGTCAACCCCGACACATTTAGCAACAGCAACGTCTACTGGGGACCCGAAAATCGCCTGGGCACCTCGCAGCCCGCCTTAACCATGTATATGGGATCGGCCACCAACGTCACCTCCTTATCCTTCTCCAACGACGCCCTCGTTCCCACCAATGTCCAGGGCTCATATATCGACCCCGATAACAAGCAAATCAACCCGCTGCAAGACTCGCCTTCATTCCAGTACCCACTCGCCGCGACACCAACACAAATCATGCGCACTATCCTGCTGCGTAGTAACGCCAACCAGACCTCGTCGCAAGCCTCCATCGCAGCCCAGGCTGCCCTCATTGACAGTAAAAAATCGGTCACCGGCCAGGGCGAACTGGATACCGTGCGTTATGGCCATATACTGCGTGCTGGCGAGTTAGTTGGCGTACGCGGCGTGGGCGCCTCCTATAACGGCGACTACTACGTCCGCCAGGTCAGGCATACCATCGAGCGCGGCAACTACACACAAAGTTTCACCCTCAGCAGAGAGGGCATTGGTGCGCGCAGCACCAGGGAGCCTGTATGAACGAAACCTACTATGGCAAATATCGCGGCGTTGTCACCGATAACAAAGACCCGCTCAGCATCGGACGCGTCCGCGCCCATGTACCCGACGTATTAGGCGAACACGAAAGCGGCTGGGCCATGCCCTGCGTCCCCTTCAGTGGCAGCGGCATGGGATTTCTAGGCCTGCCCGATGTAGACGCCGGCGTCTGGATCGAATTCGAGCACGGCGACCCCGAATACCCCGTCTGGTCCGGCTGCTGGTGGGGCGACTCGAGCGAACTGCCCGACGAATTGCAAAGTGAGCAGGAGCAAAAAGTGATGATCAAGACCAAGGGAGGCCTTAGTATCCTGCTGGACGATACCGATGGCATTACTATTCAGACAAACGACGGTCAGAAAATCGTCATCAATGCCGAAGGTATCACCCTCGACAATGGCAATGGTGCCAAAATTGAACTCTCAGGCGAAAGCGTAGCGATTAACGACGATGCGCTGGAGGTTATGTAATGCCGGGTTACTTGCTGCATGAGGGCGCAACCGTCATGTGTATGCATGGTGGGGAGGCCGAACCAACCGAACCGGAACCGCGAGTCACAGTAAGCGGTCAACCGATCGTCACGCAGACCTGCATCTACACCATAGCTGGCTGCCCTTTACCGGCACCGCCGAACGGGAACGGTCCTTGCGTCACTGCAACCTGGATCACTGCGGCAACACGTATTACGGCAAGTGGCATACCCGTATTGTTACAAGACAGCCAGGCAATCTGCGTCCTTCCCGCTACCGGACTGAATATCGTAGAGACGCAAACGCGTGCAAAGGGGACGTAAGCGATGGAAATTGACTACCCGTTTCACTTCGATGGTGGTGGGCGTACTGCTACTACCAATGAAGACGATCACATTCGCGACCTGATCGAGCAAATACTCTTCACCTCGCCCGGTGAGCGAGCGAATCGCCCAACCTTTGGCTGTGGTCTACCACGACTGGTCTTTGAACCCAATAGCGACGCCTTGGCAGCCGCTACCCAGGTCCTCGTACAGGGCAATTTACAACAATGGATCGGCGACCTCATCCAGGTCAACGCCGTAGCAGTAGAGAACGACGATGCCACATTGAACGTGCTCGTGCAGTACACTGTTCGCCGGACGCAGCAGCAGCGCACAGACCAGTTTACACTTGGAGGTCAGTAACAGTGATCTATGCATGTTGTGATGAACGCCGGCGCGATGCCGTCCGAAGCCAGCGCACGATCAATGGCATCGACTACCTTGAAGTCCTCGATGGCCCGCGCATTCCCATTGAGCGCCGCCAGCGAATCCTGTATGTGCATTTCGTCCACCCTCTCCAGGATGGCTCTTTGCAAAAAGAAAACGTGCGCATAGACGGAGGTGAGCGTATTCGCACCGTGACTGTGACCAGGGTGGAGATCGGCGCGGATGATCAATCCGACGTGCTCGCCGTGCATGTCGATAAACCTGGTGATCTCTCAACCTACACGCTGCACCTCGTGTTTGCTGACAAAAACTCCAAATTTGACCCCATCCTCTCGGAAATAAACTTCACCTTTCAGGTCGAAGCACCCAACGACTTTGACTGCCAGAATCAAAGGGTCTGCCCGCCAGAGCCGCAGACGATCCCAGAAATCAACTACCTCGCCAAAGATTTTGCCAGCCTTCGTCAATTAATGCTCGATCGCCTGACCGAACTGATGCCCCCATGGACGGAGATAAGTCCCGCTGACCTGGGCATTACCCTCGTCGAACTCCTGGCCTATGTTGCTGACTACCTCAGTTACCGTCAAGATGTGATTGCCACCGAAGCATATCTGAGCACAGCCAGGCGACGTATCTCGGTGCGACGCCATGCCTTGTTGATCGACTACTTCATCCATGAGGGATCCAATGCCAGGGTTTGGGTGCAGATTCAAGTCAACACCAATATTGTGAAAGCGCCCAACGATACCTCATCGCCACTCCCAAAGGGAACCCGCTTGCTCACTCAGGTTGCCCAGCAGGCGACACTCATACCCCCCGCTTCACCGGCCTATAATCAGGCCATATCCACACAGCCAGAAGTGTTTGAAACCATGCAAGACGTTGACGATCTATTCGTGGCACACAACGAACTGCATTTCTACACCTGGGGCTCTCGTCAGTGCTGCCTACCCAAAGGAGCCACCAGCGCCACTCTCCTCGGGCACTATCTCAATCTCAAGTCGGGCGATATCTTAATCTTCCAGGAAAACATCGGCCCCAACACCGGCTCACAGGGCGATTCCGACCAGAATCACCGCTGCGCCGTACGCCTCACCAACGTCACCCTAGCCACCGACCCCCTCGGAGGCTGGTTTACCGGCACTACCCACGCGCCTCCCCCCAAAAAACAAGAGATAGAGGAAAAAGTCGAAATCATCGAAGTAGAAGAAACCCTCAAAGAAGACGAATTCGAAGAAGAGGACGAAGACTCCGTAGGGGCAGGGGAGGAGCCAGGCGAAGGGGAGGGCCTTGTGCCCGTCCGCCGGGGAGAGGAGGCTCACCCCGCTGAAGAAAAGCCAATCGAAGAAAAAGAAGACAATGCCGGTGGAACTCATATAACCTCAAAGCTCGAAGAAACCGGGGAAGAAGGCACCGCAAAACTCAAAGCCATCAAAAAACCCCATACCAGGGGCAGCTCCAAAAAGGAAAACACTACTGCCGATGAAGGCACCCCCCACGAAAAAACGGAACAGCCGGAATTCTTCATGCACCAGGCCCCAGACAAAGGTCGCTCTGCCAAAAAAGCGCCAGCAGAAGACAAAGCTCACGATAGCGAAAAAAAAGAAGAAACTGCCAATACCGACGATGTCGTTGTACAACGAGACACCCCCATCACCGTTGATGCTGAGGAAGTCAAGCAGGTCGAAGAGGTTATCGAGCAAAAAGGGGATGTCACACAGCTCGATGTCGTCAAGGTTGATGAAATGATCGAGAAGGTCGAAGAGGTCCTCAAAGAGGAAGAAGAGGAAGAGGAAGAGGAAGAACCCGACTACTCTTTAGACATCACCGAAATTGAATGGCATCCCGATGATGCCCTGCCATTCCCGCTCTGCATCTCCACAATCACAGCGCCAGAGTATGGTCAGCAGTATATTGAAAATGTCAGTGTTGCGCTCGGCAATATTGTGCTGGCAGATAACGGCATGACCATTAACAGTCAGGTTTTTGACCCGGTTCCATCCATCACCCTCTACCGCGTGCCCGCGTCCAGCGGCGATCATTGCCAGGTGCGCCAATTGATACCCATACTACCACGTTTCCAGCCATCCCTCAAATATACGCCGTTGACACATGCAGCGCCATACGATCAGCATAATCCCCCTGCATCCGCCAGCGCCACCATGTCCTGGACCGATACTGATCCCTTGCCAGTCATCACTCTCTCGGATCCAGGCAATCCCACTGCCGCTCCCTGGCTGCCGCAGCGCGACTTGTTGAGCAGCGACGGCAATGCTCAAGCGTTCGTCGTCGAGATAGAGGTGGATGGGACAACCTACCTGCGTTTTGGGGATGATCAACATGGCTTACGTCCTCAACCAGGTACCACCTTTAGCGCCCAGTATCGCATCGGCAATGGCATTGAGGGTAACATCGGTGCAGATTCTCTGTTCCATATCGTCAGTAGCGATGCCAGGATTACGCGTGTGAACAATCCTTTGCCGGCGCAAGGTGGTGTTGAACCGGAAAGCGTTGAAGATGTACGTCAGCACGCGCCCGCCGCTTTTCGCATGCAGGAACGCGGGGTGATGCCGTCCGACTACGTAGACATAGTCGAACGCTATCCAGACGTCCATCGAGCCGCTGCCATCCTCAACTGGACTGGAAGCTGGTATACCGTCTTCCTCGCCGTCGATCGCCAGGGAGGAGCACCTGTTAATGCTGCTTTTACAGCTCTCATACGAGAGCGTATAGAGCGATCTCGTATGGCTGGCTACGATCTGGAGATTGTCGGCCCGGTGTACGTCTCCCTGGAAGTCGAGATGACGGTGCAGGTGAAACCCACCTCCTTCCGCCAAACAGTTGCAGATGCCTTGATGGATGTCTTCAGCAATCGCGTCCTCCCCGGCGGACAGCGCGGCATCTTTTACACCGACAACTATACATTCGGGCAGCCGGTCTATCTCAGTGCCCTCTATGCTGCAGCCCAGGCCGTCGAAGGCATTGATTCCGTCGAAATCACCACTTTCCAACGCCAGGGATTCCCCAGCCAACAAGGCCTGAGCGATGGCGAACTCGTCATGGATTGGATAGAGATCGCCCGCCTCGATAACGATCCGAACTTCCCGGAGCACGGCATTTTACATTTGAATGTGGAGGGTGGGAAATGAACGTGGCGATTATTGAAAAACATGCGCCAACGACGCTGGCGCGTCTACCGCTGACGCGGTCAGGAGCATGAAATGAACGACCTGAATCTCAACAACTGTGGCTGCTGCGAAGGGTTAGATGTAGCCACGCCCGCTGTCATAAGTAATCCTCCCGGCTTGTCGGCGATTGCTTACCGCGTCGGTACCTATCTCTCCTTTAAGCAGAGCATGCTGGCCCGCCTCTCTGCGGCCGACCTCCCAGCTCTAAGTGGCCCTACCGGCCTGGGGAGCCGCAGCAACGAGGATTTCTCCATCGCGCTCTTTGATGCCTGGGCCATCACCGCCGATGTGCTCACATTTTATCAAGAGCGTCTCGCAAATGAATCGTATGTGCGCACCGCATCCGAACGTGCTTCACTCATACAAATCGCCGGACTCGTCAGCTATTCCTTGCAGCCCGGTGTCGCAGCCAATACCTACCTCGCCTTTACCCTCGAAGACTCACCCGGCGCACCAGGCCAGGCCACGATTGCACTCCGTACCAAGGCTCAAAGCCTTCCCAATCCAGGTGAGCAACCCCAGACCTTTGAAACCGTCGAGCAGATCGAAGCGCGTGCCGCCTGGAATACACTACAACCCCGTCTGACGCAGACTCTGCCTCTCTCACTCGATCTCAACCCGGTACTCTTGCAAGGTACCAGCACTAATCTCCGCCCTGGCGACATCCTCCTGTTTGTCGTACCCAAGGACCAGAACGCAGGCTTCTCTACCGCCTTCCGCCGTGTCTCACGTGTCGTCGCAAACCCTGCTGCGCAGCAAACGCAGGTCTACCTCGAAGGCGTCCCGCTCTCTTCGAGCACAGCTACCACCCCCAAAGCTGATTCCAATCCTCCACCCTTGCCTCTCGACAAACCTTTACCGCTGGACAACAAAACTATCGAGGATTATCTCCTCAACCGCATCATCTCTCAAAGCGACCTGGAAGCGCTGGCACGCGTCCAGGGTTGGTCAATCAGCGACCTGTTCGCCAACCTCGCCGCCCAGAGCAGTATCACCAAACCCCCACCGGCTGAGACCGGCATCTTCGCCCTGCGCCAGCGCGCCTCGCTCTTCGGCCACAATGCCCCCGATTGGAAAGCCATGCCCGACACCGTGCGTCAAACCTACTTTAAAGCATACCAGAGTGCCGTCCCCGGTGATAAGCGCGGCATAGACCAATTCACCGACTGGCCCTTCATCCCGCTCTCGCAGAATGTGCTCGACCTTGACAGGTCTTATCCTACAATTCTCAACAAAAGTTGGGTCGTCCTCACCTGGGCTGATGGCACCACCGTCATCGCCCAGGTCAGCTCCATCACAGAAACCGGTGACGTCAACTACACGCTCGCCGCCAAAATCCCCCGCCTCACGCTGCAAACAAAAGAGAAATCCGCCCCGACATCCATCGATGATATTCGTCGCACCAGCGTCTACGGCCAGAGTGAGCAGCTCATCCTCGCCCGACTTCCTATCGTCGAACCTGTCGACGGCAACACGCTCGAATTGAATGGACTCTACGAAGGACTCAGCGCCGGGCGCACTCTGATTGTCGCTGGAGAACTCGCCGATGCCGACGGTGTGCAAGCCAGCGAGGTCGTTGTCATTGCCTCCATTCAGGTCGACACCTCTTACCCTGGCTGCCTCACGCAGCTCGTCCTCGAAGGAAACCTGGCAAATTCGTACAAGCGCAATACCGTCCTCATCTATGGCAACGTGGCCCGTGCCACCAGTGGTGAAACCGTGCAAAACGAAGTCATTGGCAGCGGTGACGCAAGCCAGCCCTACCAGCGCTTTCAACTCCACCAGGGGCCACTTACCTATATCACCGCGCCAACTCCCAGTGGCGTTGCCTCAACCCTCTCCGTGTACATCAATGATGTCCAATGGCAGGAGGTGCCTACCCTGCAGGGGAAAGGCCCTCGCGACCGCGTCTTTGTCACCACCATCCAGGATGATGGCACCACCATCGTGCAGTTCGGCAACGGCATCACCGGCGCACGCCTTCCCACCGGCACCGAGAATGTCAAGGCCACCTATCGCAAAGGCATTGGTGTATCCGGCCTGGTCAAAGCCGGGCAGATCAGCCTGCTCAAAGTTCGCCCCCTCGGCGTCAAAGGCGTCACCAATCCAGAGGCTCCCACCGACGCTGAAGATCCCGAAACGCTCGAAGATGCGCGTGGCAATGCTGCCGTCATCCCACTCACCATGGAGCGCCTCGTCTCCGTCACCGATTACGAAGCCTTTGCCCTCTCCTTCGTTGGCATTAAGAAGGCACTCGCCACCTGGATCTCGAACAGCCAGGTGCGCGGCGTCTTCGTGACTGTCGCCGGCCCCGATGGTCAGCCCATTGATGAAAGTGCTTCTCTTTACAAGAAGCTATTTCAAGCGATGCGTAGCATGAGCGATCCCACGATCTCACTGCATGTGCAGTCGTTTCGCAAAGTGCTGTTTCGTATAGCCGCCAGGGTCAAAATAGCGCCAGAATACCCGCCAGATCAAGTTTTAAGCGCGGTTGAGCAAGCTCTGCGTGCGCACTTTTCCTTCGATGCGCGCTCCTTCGGCCAATCTGTCACCTTGAAAGAAGTGATTTCCGTTATTCAATCCGTGCCAGGCGTCGTAACTCTCGTTGTAGACAAGCTCCATCGCATTGGCGATCCACTCGATTTGAATGAAGTCCTTGAAGCAGCAGTGCCACAGGCCACCGCCGGTGCCGATACCGACGTGACCGTGGCAACGCTCTTGATGCTCGATCCCGGCCCAATAGAATCCCTGGAGGTGATGATATGAGTTTCGACCTGGAACAGGTCTATAGCCTGCTGCCGGCAATTTATCGCATTCGCGACCTGGAACAAGGCGAACCGTTGAAAGCCCTCCTCACCGTTATCACCGAGCAGATTGCGGTCCTTGAGGAAGACCTCTCACAACTCTATGACGACCAGTTTATTGAAACCTGCGCGGAATGGGTCGTTCCCTACATTGGCGATCTCATCAGCTATCGCACGCCCTACGGGGTCTTTCCTCAGAGTCTTCGCCCTGAAGTGGCTCATACCATCGGCTTTCGTCGCCGCAAGGGGACTGCCGCGCTGCTGGAGCAATTAGCGCGCGATGTCACCGGTTGGAATGCCCATGTCGTAGAATTCTTCCAACTGCTTGCGACGACGCAGTATATGAATCATCCGCGTCCGGCCAGTAGCCTGCCCGATCTGCGCCTCTGGAAACCCCTGGCATACCTGGATAGCGCCTTTGACAGCCTCTCCCATACCCCCGATGTACGCAACATCGCAAGCATGCGTGGGCGCTATAACATCCCGAATATCGGCATCTTTCTTTGGCGCCTGGGGAGCTACTCGCTCACCGCTGCGCCCGCCTTCAAGCTCGACGAGTACCGCTATCTGTTCAGCCCCCTGGGGAATAACACGCAGTTGTTTACACAGCCGACGATCGAAGCCGATGTCACGCACCTGACAGGCCCGCTCGGCGTCGCCATGCCGATCAGTCGCACCGTCCTCGCCCACACATTGGACCAGTATTATGGACCTGGCAAAAGCCTTTTCCTCAACGTGAACGGCAAAGACGTTCTGCCAGACCCAAAAAAGCCCTCACAGACGCTTGCAGACCTGATCGACGTACAGGACTTGAGCGATTTGAGGGATGCAGCTGGCAACGTGACCGGTTGGAAAAATATGCCCCGCCACAAAATAGTGATCGACCCCGAACTCGGGCGCATTGCCTTTCCAAGAAGAAGAGGGAGGCGTCCTCCTACGAGCGTGCAGGGAACGTTTCACTACGCATTCAGTGCAGATATGGGTGGAGGTGAATATCGCCGGAGCGACACATTCACTCAAGGATTGCTGCCCATTGAACAGGTTCCTTCCCCGCACGCTTCTATCCAGGAAGCGCTCAATGCCCTCCCCGCTGCTGGAGGTGTTGTAGAAATCACCGATAGTGGCCGCAATGGAGAGTTGGTCACCATCACCGCGGCAGCCAACGCTCAGATAGAGCTGCGCGCAGCCGATTTTAGGCGCCCACTGCTCGTGCTCGAACAGGAAACAGGCATCCCTGAAATGTTGATCAGCGGTGAAGAAGGCTCCCAGGTAAGCATCAACGGCCTCGTAATTAGTGGAGGTATCCTGCGCGTCACTGGCAAACTAAGCCACCTCGTACTCAAACATTGCACCCTCGTACCCGGCCTGAGCTTGTCCCAGGACAACACCCCACAGCACTCTCACCGCCCCAGCCTCATCATCGAATCCACCGGTACACTCGTTGAAATAGATCGCTGCATCCTTGGCGGCCTGCGTGTAACGCAACAAGCCCAGGTCCACATAACCAACAGCATCGTAGACGCCACGAGAAGAGACTTCATCGCCTACGCTGCCCCTGTTGAGCCCACCGATGATGTGATTGCTTCAACCCTCGGGTCCGAAGCATCGCCCCCCATGCCGATTGATCGGCCCTCCGAACAGCCTGTCCCCGGTGGCCCTTTACACATCGAAAACAGCACCATCATAGGCGTAGTTCACACCGCCTCCATAGATCTCGCATCAAACACCATTTTCCTGGCTCATCCCACAGAACAAGAAGGTCCGCCGCTCTATGCCGAAAGACGCCAGTCCGGCTGTATACGCTACAGCTATCTGCCCGCCGGAGCAAGAACTCCACGTCGCTATCACTGCCAACCGGCAAACGAAAGGGACGCAGAGCGTATAGAACCGCAATTCACCTCCCTACGCTACGGCCATCCCGGCTACTGCCAATTAAGCCTGACCACAACCCAGGACATTCGACAAGGAGCCGACGACCAGGCCGAAATGGGGGCCTTTCACACACTCTACCAGCCGCAGCGCGAAACAAACCTCCGCATGCGCCTGGACGAATACCTCCGCCTCGGCATAGAAGCAGGCATCTTTTATATGACGTAGGTTACTTCCAAATAAGATAGGAGCATAGGTTATGAAAAGCGACAACAGCCGATCCACATTCGACCCGAAAAAACACTATAGCAGCATTATCATGCAGCAAGGGCGAGTGCAGCTCGATGCAGACTGGAACGAGCAACAGGCAATCCACCAGCATCGCCTTGAAACAGGAACCATCGACACGATTGGAGCATGCGGCGTCCCAGAATTCGGCGGTGGCTTCAGGATCAATTTCACCCCCGATTTCAGCGACCTCACCATTTCTCCTGGCCGCATCTACGTCGATGGCGTCCTCTGCGAACTCGAAAAACCCTCCCTGATATGGGCTGAGGTCCTCGACGATAAGACCGTGCATGTACAAACCTTGGTGGTGGATGGAAGACCATTCCAGGTAGGCCAATGGGTCGAGCTTCTTCACCCTGAGACCCGGCAAGGAAGATTATTCCAGATCAGCGCCATTGATGAAAAACAACAAACCCTGACCCTGCGGACAGACCAGGACCGTTTCAACCTCGCAAATTTTCAGGGAGTAAAGGGACTTGAACTGCGCCGTATCACTACCTACACGACTCAGCCAGACTATCCCAATCCCGCCTATGCCTATCGCCCCCAGGACACGCACCTGTCCCGGCTCAACCTCGCGGATGATCACTACCTGCTCCTTGTTTACCTGGATGTATGGCAGCGCTATATCACATCGCTCGACGATCCACGCCTGCGGGAGGTCGCGTTAGGTGGGCCTGACACCACAGGCCGCCTGCAAACCATTGGCCAGGTAGAGATCCTGCCCATCAATCTCGCCGACGAGTTTCGAGAGATGCTCGAAAAACAAAAATCCCTGTCTGAGCAGCACCAGTCATTGACAGAAGCAACAGGGTCCGGTGGAGACCCCAATGCCACCAAAAGTGGCAGGGGCAAAGCTGCCAGAGAGCTACAAGATGTCACAACGCAGATGGAGCAAAATGAGCAAGAGATCGCAAAATTCTCCAGCACCTTAACCTGCAACACATCATTCCCAGAATGGGAGCAACGTATAGCGCGTAGCACTGGCACCCTGAACGCTCGCACCCATCCACCCGCAACCCCTGGCAATCCAGGATACCAGCGACTCGAAAACCAGCTCTACCGCGTAGAAGTTCACCAGGGAACTCCACTCGACACCGCTAATCCTCAAAATCCCCCTACATTCAAGTGGTCGCGAGACAACGGCTCAATAGTCGCTGCCATCACCGCTATCAATGGCAACAGAGTCACAATCCATGGGGTCGGCCCCGATAATAACCTCAGTTTCACAAAGGGACAATGGGTCGAAGTAGGGGATGATACCAGGGACTTGGATGCCCTGCCAGGCTTTCTCACAAAGCTTAGTGACGTGGATCCGATCAGCGGAGAACTAATCCTGGATGGCGTTCCTGCAGGATTGGACATGAGCCGTCATCCTAAACTACGTCGCTGGGATGGGACAGGGAATATTGACGTAAGCGGTACCACGATCCCCCTCGAAAGTGGTATCGAAGTAGAATTCTCTCCTGGCACCTATAAAACCGGCGACTACTGGCTGATCCCCGCCCGCACCGCCACAGGTGAAATCGAATGGCCTCCTTATGCCGTTCCCAATACCAATCCCATTCCCCAGCCTCCAACGGGTATCATCCATCATTACAGCCGCCTGGCACTTGTGCGCATGTATAGAACAAATACGCCTATTGTGCAAGATTGTCGTAGATGGTTCCCCCCCCTCGCCTCGCAGGCTATGCATATTCTCGGCATCAACTGGTCAAACGACGGCGAGTATACACGTGATAAATTGAAGGAGGGTCTGCGCATTACTCTCGATGCCGCTCCTAATAAACTCTCGGTCAGCTCCGCGACGATGATTGTGACAGTGGAACCGACCTTGCCTGGCGATGGAGAGAGTACCTTTATCATGAGCGGTCATATTACTGTCGAGTCCAATATCATTCATTGGCATTGGGGAAGAGAAGAGGAGGGAGCGTTGCCCGAAATCCTCGACAAGCTCGATATCTTCTTCCGTGGTCACAGGCGCCGTCCTCGCGTGCGCGTGACATTGAAAGGCCACCGCATTTGGAGCAGACAGGACGATCACATCCTCTACCTAGACGGACAGGCCTTTGGTATAGCTGAAGTGCGTGAAGATGAGCAGACTCCGCACAGTGTAATCATATTGCCTTCTGGTGCGGGTGCCAAGGCCAGCGACTTCGAAAGCTGGTTTTACTTAACTGAATAACAGAAGAAATCTAAAAGGTTTAGTGTTGCCATCGCAAATGCGTGTGTTGCGAGAGAGAGGGGAAAGCATTGGGAAAGTGCTGTCAATGCGGAGGCTGGAGGAACGGGTGTCCAAATAGCCTCTTCCGTCTGTCTTAGATACTCATCACGTGCCACAGAAAATGGTACGTTGATTGTGACACGATTTTTGAACCAGCTCAGTCATTCGTGCCACGGTCGCTCTTCTGACGCACTTTCGCATGCTCTAAGCTGAACCAAGTGTGTCAAGAAACGGTCGTTTTTGCAACATAATCAAAATAGAGCATCGTATGGTAGCCTGTTCAATGAGACGTTTTCAGGTGCATCAAGAGGCAGCAACATGAGTGATCAAACATCTGTGAAAGTCCAGGCCCAGCAAAAGACGTTGACTGGATCATCGCCCAGTAACCGCCTTTTGCAGCGTAGATGCGCCTGTGGTGGGTCGCCTGGTATCGACGGGCTGTGTTCTGAGTGCCGGGATAAGCGGCTCACATCGCAGAGTTCTCGAAGAGGATTTGAAGCTCCTTCGGTGACCGCTGCCGCACAGAGCAACGTTCCTGTTCAGGAAAATGTCACCTCATCGAGTGCTATCGTCAAGAGAGCATCTCACTTTGTCCACGATTTTAGCCGAATACCTGTTCATTCTTCGCGCTTACCAGTGCTTCAAACGAAACTCCAGGTCAACCAGCCAGGAGATGTTTACGAGCAGGAAGCGGATCAGGTAACTGAGCAGGTGATGCGTATGACGGATGGAGAACCCCCTGTATCTGATGACAAAGATGAAGCACAAAACTCCCTGATGCGCAAACAGAACAAAGAGTTAGGAGCAATGGCGGCAACTGGGTCCCCCGATGTTCCTCCTATTGTTCATACTGTGCTCAGCAGTGGTGGGGGACAGCCTCTGGATACGACGACGCGGGCATTCATGGAGCCGCGCTTCGGGCATGATTTTAGTAGAGTCCGCGTCCATACCGATGCGCAAGCAGCCGAGTCAGCTCGAGAACTTGGGGCACGCGCATATACAGTGGGCAAAAATCTTGTTTTTGGTGAGAGGCAGTATGCACCGGAAACAGAGGGGGGTCGAGGCCTCCTAGCTCATGAGCTGGCGCATGTGATTCAGCAGCGTCTGGGTGATACTCCCACCCGAGAGATAGGGACTCGCGAGGACCCAGACGAGCAGCAGGCGGATCAAGCGGTGGCCGCACTCAGCTGGGGGGGAATGCGTCGAGATTACAGCGCCGTCGCCTCGGACGTGACATGGCATTCGATCACGCGGGAGCTCCCTGCCCTGCCTGCGCTGTCGCCCGCTGGAGCGCGCATCCAACGAGTGCAATTGACGTACGACGACGGCCCGGATAGCGCCGGGAACACACGCGCCGTCCTGAACGCGCTCAATGCTGCTGGAGCCCGCGCCACATTCTACTTGGTCGGCAAGCGCGTCGTGCAGGGCGACAACTGGCGTATCGTCTTCGACATTGCAGCGGCTGGTCACTGGCTTGGTAATCACGCCTACGACTGGAACGACGACACCGACAATCACATCTTCCTCAGTGGCACCACTGAGGAACGCGCGAAGAAGATTCTCAATACCGAGTGGGCGATCCGTGACGCGCTCATTCGGGGTCGCGACGACGCGAAGAAAAACAAAACCTGGGAAACGATCCCGCCCGCGAACCGCGACTACATCGAGGGCGTGATCGCGCAGGGAACGGGGCGGTTTCGCACCCCTGGGTTCAGGAGCCATTTATGGACAAGCGAGGGAATCACGACCGCAGCCGCTATCGCCTCAGTGAATCAGGTGCTGGCCGCGAGCGGCTTGCGACCGTTCGCGAGCACCGAGGTCAGTAGCTGGGGCCTTAAACGTGAAGGTGTCACCGTTGATCCCGAAGACTGGCGCTCCGGTCGCACGCAGAGCGACATTGAGTCCGGAGTGAAGGGGAAGTTAAGCAGCAATGTCGACTCGATCCTGCTCCACTCGCGGATCGGTGCCACTGCTGCCGCTACGCCAGCGATTCTCGCCGACATCAAGAGCCGCGAGTGGAGCTTCGACCCGACTGCTCAAGGCACGCTGGGTTCGGTCCAGCCACGCGTCGGCTTCGCTGGCCTCTCGACGATTTCCGACCCTCCCACCTCGTCAGAGATCGCTACAGCGCGTGCATTTCTCAAGAAGTACATGCTCAGCATTGGTTCAGTTTCTTCCGGCTATATAGCCCTCGGCATCTTCCAGCTCGCCCAGCGTGCCGGCAAGTCTGAGGTCGACGCCTTCAGCGCCGAGATCAAGAGTACCAAGGTCCCGACCGCCGATGGTCCTATTCCGATGGCGAACTGGCTGAACGAGAACGAGGAGTGGCGACTCTTCGCAGGGTTCTTCGAGAACTGGGCGGCGAATAAACCCTTCCCGCGCATTAAGGGGGTTACATTGTGATCGCGTGGGTAATTGTGCTGATTGGAGGGCTCACAGCGGCGACGGCCGCCGCGTGGTGGTGGTTTAGGCGCTGTGAGCATGCCTGCCTCGAGGTCGACCTCGGTGCCCAGAACCTGTTCGAGCGCGGCGAGTTGCTGTCGGCGCTCGCCCTCATCGACGCCGTGGATGCCCGGTGTCACTGCGCACGTTTCTCGTCTGGAGACGCTCCACCACAGTATGCCCTGGCCCAAACCTGCCTCCTCCAGTTGCTAAGCAAAGGGCGGAGTGCCGAGGTGGAGAGCCTCCTCAGGCATGCGCGAGGTCCCATTCTGAGAGAGTTGGCCGATCTCATTGGCCAAGACGTATGAGCGAACTTATCGAACTTGGATTCGTGCAACCTGCGGGCCTCAAGGCATTCAATGAGCGCGACCAGAAGAAGTCAGGACGCTACTCGTATGAACAGCGCAAGACGCTCAAACTCGACCCTGCGTATGAAAACCACTTGAGAGCTCATACAAAAGCGTGGGAGTACTTCCAGTCACGACCCCCTTCTTACCAACAGCCCGCCATTTTTTGGGTGATGAGCGCCATGCAAGAAGAAACCAGGGTAAAGCGGCTTGCTGTTCTCATCGAATGCTCGGAGCAGGGACGGGCCATCCCTCCGCTTACCCGCCCCTCCAGGTCAAAGTGAAGAGCTACACGCTCTCACCACATGCCGACCTTCATTCGATCGATGCACGAGGCTATGCTCTCGAGACCACCTCATAGTATCGTTGACGCTCGTGCGCACTCCACCGTGGCTACCCTCCGGTCCCGAAACCGGCTCTCCCATGAGCATGAGAGCGAGGAAGAATGCCTTTTGAACGTAATACTTATCATAAAACATCCCAACAAGTTACCAGAAACGGAACAGCAGCGAAAAAGCCTTGACAGTCCTCTTCCAGAGCTGTTATATTATTTGCATGCAAACTTTATTACTCGGAGGCTTTTGACGTGGCTCTTTCTGAAAGTCCTGGATTGCTCCTGAATAAACTGGCTCATGCGATGGCCCTTGACATGGATCGCCGGTTAAAAAGTCACAACGT